>Ga0105047_10008269_pt1 | contig 17354 bp, 17 predicted proteins | sample MAT04_FD_78384 | JGI IMG/M metagenome (GOLD analysis project Ga0105047, IMG submission 78384) | Freshwater microbial communities from Lake Fryxell liftoff mats and glacier meltwater in Antarctica - MAT-04 (megahit assembly) | ecosystem: Environmental > Aquatic > Freshwater > Ice > Liftoff...
CCTGATCGGTCAGCAAGCCTGATGGCTCAGGCGCCCCCGCGCGAGGCCAGGATCGCCGCGCGTCGCGACAACCTCGATTCACGCCTGATGCCGGCTTCGACGAAACGGCGCTGATCCTCGTCGGACTCCGGGATCACCTTCGCCACCGGTATCGGGCGCTCGTCGGCGTCGATGCCCACGAACACGAGGTAGGCGCTGGCCACGTGCACCGGCGCGGTGACCGATCCATCGAATCGCTCGGCCGTCACGCGCACCCCAATCTCCATCGAGGTGCCACCCGTACCGTTGACCGACGCGTAAGCGGTGACGAGATCGCCCACGTGCACCGGCACGCGCAGCACCATCTCGTCCATCGCGACGGTGACCGCTCGTCCGCCGCGGCAGTGCCGCTGTGCACAAGCACCGGCTGCTTCGTCGACGAGCTTCATGATCACGCCACCGTGAATGTTGCCGTGAATGTTGGTATCGGTGATCTGCATGACGTGGGCAAGGCGCGCTCGGGACTGCGCCACCGGCATGGCCTCAAGCTCGGGTGCCGACGCCATCGCGATCAGCCCTGGCCGAGCAGGTGGCGGGCCATGACGATCCGCTGCACCTGGTTGGTGCCTTCGTAGATCTGGGTGATCTTGGCGTCGCGCATCATGCGCTCCACCGGGTACTCCTTGGAGTAGCCGTAGCCACCGAGGATTTGAACCGCATCGGTGGTGATCTCCATCGCGACATCCGAGGCGAAGCACTTGGCTGCAGCTGCGAAGAAGCGCAGGTCGGCGTCGCCGCGCTCGGACTTGGCCGCCGACGCGTATGTGATCTGACGCGCGGCTTCGAGCTTCATGCCCATGTCGGCGAGCATGAACTGCAGTCCCTGGAACTCGGCGATCGCCTTGCCGAACTGCTTGCGCTCTTGCATGTACTTGGCCGCGTAATCCAAGGCGCCCTGCGCAATGCCGACAGCTTGGGCCGCGATCGTCACACGGGTGTGGTCGAGGGTCTCGAGGGCGAGCTTGAAGCCGGTGCCCTCATCGCCGATCATGCGGTCGCCAGGGATGCGTACGTTGTCGAAGTACAGCTCGCGGGTGGGAGAGCCTTTGATCCCCAGTTTCTTCTCGAGTTCACCGACGCTGAACCCCTCGTCGCTCTTCTCGACCACGAAGGCGCTGATACCGCGTGAACGCGCGGACGGGTCGGTGGCGGCGAAGACCGTGTAGTACTCGGAGGCGCCGGCGTTGGTGATCCAGCGCTTCACTCCGTTGAGCACCCAGTCGTCGCCGTCGCGCACCGCACGGGTGCGCATGCTGGCGGCATCGCTGCCGGCCTCAGGCTCGGACAGCGCGTAGGAGAACAGCGCATCGCCAGCAGCCAGCGGAGTCAGGTACCTCTTCTTGAGCTCCTCGGACCCTTGCAGCATCAAGGGCAGCGACCCGAGCTTGTTCACCGCAGGGATCAGCGAGGACGAGGCGCACACGCGGGCGACCTCTTCGATCACGATCGCGGTGGCCAACGCGTCGGCGCCGTTGCCGCCGTACTCCTCGGGCACGTGCAGCGCGTGCATCTCGGCCGCCACGAGGGCATCAAGGGCCTCCTGAGGGAAGCGGGCCTGATCGTCAACCTCGGCAGCGAAGGGAGCGATCTGCTCCTCGGCCAGCGCACGGATCGCCTCGCGGAGCTGGTCGTGCTCCTCGGCGGGCCGATAGAGGTCGAAGTCGGCGTTCATAAGGGCTCCTGAAGCTCTGGCGGCGTGCGCACGGCTAAGTGACTCGTGAGTAACCCCATCGTAGGGTGCCTACGAAGATGACGCCGTTGGAGTCCCGCGCCTGGTCTGGCGACGAGAGATCAGTTCGCCCGACCTGAGGTGTACAAGCGAAGAATGAGGCCGTCGAACCGCCGGTCTTCGACGCGTTCACGGCCCGCCTGCGCAGCCGATTCCCGAGGGCCGGGTTGGTCGCCAGCATTCGCTACGACCCACACCCGTTCGGAGCCGGCCAGCAGCGGCCCCCATGCCTCTTCCGGGAACTCCTCGGCGGGGATGTCGCCACGTTCGACACCGGTGCGCGCCACGAGAACGTCGCGTACGGGGAGCGCTCCTCCCGCGGCTGACTCCAGGCCGCTGCGCAAGAAGTTGTAACTCGGATCATCACTGACGATGACATCGCCCGTGCGCGCTTCTGCAGATAGGTAGGTCACCACGCCCCGGTAGTCGACTTCGCCTTGCGTCGCGAGCAGTCCAGCGCGTGGGCCCGCGCCGGCCACCAGAACCACCAGGGGAACCGCTGCTACCCACCCCCACCTCGCGATGAACCGGCGCAAGGTCAGCGTTTGGCCCTCATCGGGCTGCACCCCAAGGGCCATGCTGGTCGAACGGGGCAGCGTGGCCAGAAGCAGCACCACAGCCGGCGCGACGAACCAGAGGTAGCGCGCCACGAACACCGGCCGCTCCAAGGAGACAAGGACCGAGCACACCACTGGCACAAGGAGCCAGGCTGTTGCTACAACGACCGTCACACCAACGATGTCTTGCTGCTCCCGATCATGGAGCCAAGCCCTCAGCGTTCGGACCACAGCCCAGGTGCAGAGCGCGAGCAGCAGCACACTGAAAACGGCAGCGCCCGCCGGTGCCTCGTTCGTCCCATACCCCGAACCCCCCAGAATGCGGTTCGGGATGATCACGAGGTCGCGAAGCAACGGCGGAGCCACCCAGCTGATGGGGTCTGGCTGGCGAGCTACCGACACCACGAGCGGAAGACACGCAGCCACCGCGATGCAACTCGACTTCGCCCACGCCACGAGCGCATCGCGTCTCTCACGGCGAAGCAGGACGATGGCAACAGCGTGTGCAGGCAGCAGGAACAGGGCAAACAAGTTGCTGTACACCATCAAGACGAGGGCTGCGGTGTAGCCCCACCACACGCGCCGCGCGAGACCCTCGCTGCTGTTGGGCCGCATCAAGCCGACGACCAGTGCAAGCGTCGACAGGACGGCGAAGAGGGTAGCGAGGCCGTAGTCGCGGGCGTAGAGCCCCACACCAACCGTGGCGGGCAGGAGCGGCCACGTCAGCGCGACGAGAACGCCGGCCAAACGACCAAGGGAGATGGACGACCACACAGCCAGGATCGCCCCTGCCGCCATCACGGGGAGCAAGGAGACGAGCCTCACCTGCCAAGGAGATGCCGAGTCGATCGGCAAGACGCTGACCAGCGAATAGAGCAGCGCATGACCGACGTCAATGGTGCCGAGCAGATCCACCACCTGACCGGGCGTCCGCGCGGCTACATCAGCAGTGACTGCTTCATCGCGGAAGAACTCGTTATTCAGGCCGGGCGCCGCGATGATCGCAGTCGCGAGCGCGGCCAGCCCACCCGAACCCCAGGCCCACCGGCGTTCGGTTCGAAGCGTCGCGCGAGCCTGTCGTGCCTGGCTGCGCGTGGTCGACGTGACCGAGTCGGTCGCCAGTGCAGGTGCGGTCACGCCAAGTCCTTGGCCTCAGCACGCGGGGGGTCAGGATCTGCAGCACCTACCGGCGCGCGCCGCTGACTCCGCCGCTGACCGCTCACCGACCGCATTTGCGCGATGGCGCGGGCAAAGTGCACCTTCAACCAGCGTTGAGCCGGTGCCTCGACAAAGCGAGCAATCAACCACGACACCACCAACATGACGACAACCACCAGGATCAGCGTGTTGGTGGGTCCGAGCGATTCACGCAGCCTGTCGATGATCACCCAACCAATCCACTGGTGGATCAAGTAGAGCGGGTAGGTGAGCAGGCCGAGCGTCGACAGGAACCTCCACCGCATCCAGCGCAGACCGCCCAGTGCCATCACCGACATCACCACGACGAATCCAGTGATGATCCACACGACCGTTTCGTTCTGCACGACATCTTCGGGTAGGCCCCCGAAGAAGCGCAGCTCGCCCGATCTCGACACGGCCAAAGCCCACGAGGCGAACACGAGGGCCCAGAGGATGACGTTCGAGCCGTAGCGGTGAACCAGGTAGAGGGCCATCCCGATGATGAAGTAGGGAGCCCACGCAGGGATCAGGATGTTCGAGAGAAGCGCATTCTGCTCGGTGCGCAGCGCAACGGACGCGGCCAGCCAGATAGCCATGAATCCCACGGCCGACCGGTAGGTGACGCGGAACAGCGACAGGATGGCAATCAGCAGGTAGAAGCGAAGTTCCGCCCACAGGGTCCAGTAGACGCCGTCGACCGGTGCCACTCCCAGGCCGTCCTGCAGCATGGTGAAGTTGGTCAGGATCTGCAGCACCGTGACGTCCTGGCCGACACGAGGGAACAGCGTGACGACGAGCGAGGTGAGCAGGACGGCAAAGATGTAAGCCGGGAAGAGGCGTGTGATTCGGGCCGTAGCGAACTCAGCCGTGTCACGCCCGATGGCCGTCATCAGGATCACGAAGCCGCTGATCATGAAGAAGAGCTGCACTCCCAGGAATCCGTACCGTGAGATCTCGCCCAGGCCAGGGAAGATCTCGAGCGGATCCTCGCCACCCCAGGCGGGCCCGGCCCGAGCGGTGTAGTGGAAAAGGACCACCGCCATGGCCGCCAAAAAGCGCAGAAGGTCGAGTTCTGTGATGCGTCCGCGCGCACGAGGCGGAGGCGGCGTCGCCTCAAATGCGGCTGCCCGCCGCTCCTCAACTCGGGACATATCAACAGGTTACTTCCTCATGGCCGGGTCGCACGGCGTCCGATCCCCGTCCATTGCCCGCCTGCCAGGCGACGCAGGTAGCCTCAGGGCCGATCTGGGGCGCCAGCCCCGCAACTGAGCCGTCCTCGGACGGCCCACGATCAGGAGCCCCCTCCCCATGCGCCTCTCGGTCATCGGCACCGGCTACCTCGGAGCCACCCACGCCGCCTGCATGGCCGATCTCGGTCACGAGGTGATCGGCCTTGATGTCGACGCCGCCAAGGTCGAGTCGCTCAACGCCGGGCGCGTTCCCTTCCACGAGCCCGGGCTGCCCGAGGTTCTGCAACGGGCGCTGGCCTCCGGGCGGCTGCGATTCACGACCTCTTTCCAGGAGGCAGCGGCTTTCGCTGAGGTGCATTTCCTCTGCGTCGGCACGCCTCAGCTCGACGACTCCGGCGCCGCCGACCTGGCGCAGGTGAACGGTGCGGTCGCGGGGCTTGCCCCCTACCTCACCGAGCCCACGCTCGTCGTCGGCAAGTCCACGGTTCCCGTCGGCACCGCCCAACGTTTGGCTGACGCGTTCGCCGCCGCCGCTCCCGCGGGAGCCGGGGTCGACGTGGCGTGGAACCCCGAGTTTCTCCGCGAAGGCTTCGCCGTCGCCGACACGCTGCGACCGGATCGACTCGTCGTCGGCGTGACGACCACCTCAGCAGAGCAGAAGCTGCGCCAGGTGTACGCCCAGATGCTCGATGCCGGTGTGCCGATCGTGGTGACAGACCTGCCGACTGCAGAACTCGTCAAAGCGGCAGCCAACGCCTTCCTCGCCACGAAGATCTCGTTCATCAACGCGATGGCTGAACTGTGCGAAGCCACCGGTGCCGACGTCGCAACGCTGGCTCAGGCCATCGGCCACGACGAGCGGATCGGGCGTCGTTTCCTGCAGGCCGGTCTCGGGTTCGGCGGTGGCTGCCTGCCCAAGGACCTGCGCGCTTTTCGCGCCCGCGCCACCGAATTGGGTGCGGGTAGCGCGCTGGACTTCCTCGACGATGTCGACGCCATCAACCAGCGTTGCCGCACCCGCACGGTCGCGGCCGCTCTCACCCTGGTGGGCGGCAGCATCGATGGCCTGCGTGTGGCGGTGCTGGGTGCGGCGTTCAAACCCGACAGCGACGACGTTCGAGACTCGCCTGCCCTCGACGTTGCAGCCGAGCTTCTCGAGCACGGTGCCAACGTGGTGATCCACGATCCCGCGGCGAACGCGAACGCATCGGTCCGGCTGCCCAAAGCGGGCTTCGTCGATTCAACCGACGAGGCGTTGGCCGGTGCCGATCTGGTGCTGCTGCTCACCGAGTGGAAGCAGTTCGTCGCTCTGGATCCAGCGACGGTTGCGGATCAGGTGAACGCGCTGCGCATCATCGATGCGCGCGGTGTGCTTGATCGTTCGGCCTGGGCGCAGGCCGGCTGGACCATTCACACCCTGGGTCGAGGGACTATCGGTCCGACCGCGCCGCCACGTCACGCCTGACGGTTTCGCCCTTGGCCTTGGCCTGGGCCTTGAGTTCAGCCTGAAACTCCACCATCGCTGCACGAAGCTCGGGATCAGCGATGCCCAGCATGCGAACGGCAAGCAAACCGGCATTGCGGGCATTGCCCACGGCCACCGTGGCCACCGGAACGCCGGCGGGCATCTGCACGATCGACAACAGTGAGTCGAGGCCATCAAGGTGCTTGAGCGGCACCGGCACACCGATGACCGGCAGCGGGGTGACGGCGGCCAGCATTCCCGGAAGGTGGGCAGCACCGCCCGCCCCGGCGATGATGACGCGCAAGCCGCGCTCAGCAGCAGATGTGCCGTAGGCGAGCATCTCGGCCGGCATGCGATGCGCCGACACGACGTCGGCCTCGTGCTCCACTCCGAACTCGGCCAGCGCCTCGGAGGCCGCGCGCATCACGGGCCAATCGGAGTCGCTGCCCATGACAATGCCGACCAAGGGACTGCTCGCGCTCTGTTGGCTCATGGCTCTACTCCGTGATGTCGCCGGTCAGGTACGCCGCGCCGTGGCGCGCACGCTCAAGCAGATCATCAAGATCCTCGCCAACCACCGTGACGTGGCCGACCTTTCGCCCAGGACGTACATCCTTGCCGTACATATGGATCCGCAGGCCGGGATCGCGGGCCATGCAGTGCAGGTACGCGCGGTACATATCCGGGTGATGGCCGCCGAGCACGTTGGCCATCACGCTAAAGGGCGCGAGTGCGCTTGTGGAGCCGAGCGGAAGGTCGAGAACAGCCCGCAGGTGCTGCTCGAACTGGCTCGTCACCGCGCCGTCGATGCTCCAGTGACCGCTGTTGTGAGGTCGCATCGCAAGCTCGTTCACCAGAACGCCCTCGGAGGTCTGGAACATCTCGACGGCCAGCATCCCCGTCACCTCAAGAGTCTGGGCCACCAGCAATGCGATGTCCTGAGCCGCCAGAGCGACGTCGTCGTCGATCGGAGCCGGCGCGATGACCTCGCGACAGATGCCATCGATCTGAGTGGTCTGGACCACGGGGTACACCGCCGCCTGACCGTGTGGTGAGCGCGCCACCTGAACCGCGAGCTCGCGGATGAAGGGCACCTTCTGCTCCGCCAGCCAGCGCGTACCAGGCGTTGCGGCATCAAGGACGGTCTGCGCCTGATTGACGTCGTCAACAAGGGTGACACCTTTGCCGTCGTATCCCCCCCGCGCGGTCTTGAGGACCACGGGCCAACCGGCGGCGACCGCGAACTCGGCCACGTCATCGGCGGTTCCGACCACGGCCCACATGGGGCAAGGAATACCCGCCTGGGTGAGCGTGGCTCGCATGACGAGCTTGTCCTGCGCGTTCTCCAGCGCCTCGGGACCAGGACGGACCACCACCCCCTCGTCGCGTAGCGTGCGCAAATGCGAGGTGGGCACGTGCTCGTGATCGAAGGTGATGACGTCGCAACGTTCCGCGAACAGGCGTAGATCGGCCAGGTCGTCGTGGTTGCCGATCACCGCCTGCCGCACTACCTGGGCGGCCGATTCCAGGGGATCAGCGGCCAGCACCTCGAAGCCGACCCCGAGGGCGATGGCGGCCTGGTGGGTCATCCGAGCCAGCTGTCCGCCGCCGACCATGCCCACCACCGGGAAGCTCACCTGGCAAGGCTACCGGGGCGGGGCCGCAGGTAGCCTTCATGGGTGAACGCCCTGTATCGACGCTTCAGCCACCTCGTGCACGAGCTGGCCAAGTTCGGCGTTGTCGGGGCCATCGCCTTCGTCATCGATGTCGGCCTGTTCAACCTGCTGCGATTCGCCGGCGGCGAAGGCCCGCTCTTCGACAAGCCGCTGAGTGCCAAGGCCATCTCGGTCATCGTCGCCATGACGTTCGCCTACTTCGCGAACAGGCACTGGACGTGGGGCGATCGTGAGCGCACCGGCTTTCGCCGCGAGTACATCCTGTTCTTCGTGGTCAACGGCGTCGCGCTGCTGATGTCGGTGGGCGTGTTGTGGTTGAGCCACTACGTGCTCGGGTTCACCTCACCGCTGGCCGACAACCTCTCAGCCAACGGCATAGGGCTCGTTCTCGGCACGGCCTTCCGATTCTTCTCCTACCGGCGCTGGGTGTTCCCTGCCACCGCGGACGCGGCCTTCGCCGACGAGGAGGCGCCCTCGTTTCCGTCGGGAGCCGGCACCTCGAGCTCGTCGCCGTCGACGTCCACCTGAGTCAGGAAGACGCCGAACACTGTCGGCCACTGGCTCACCAGCTCGAGCCGGCCACCCATGTGCTCGGCCAGCGCCCTGGCCAGCGACAGCCCCAGGCCTGACCCTGAACCCCCGCTCACGTTGCGCTCGAAAACCGAGGCTCCGAGCTTCGGATCGATGCCGGGGCCTTCGTCACGCACTTCAAGGATCGCCAATCCGGTGGAATCCTTGACCGTGACCGACACGTGTCCTCGTCCATGGACGAGGGCGTTCTCAAGAAGCGTCGCCACGATCTGAGCACACGGTCCGGCTGCACCTTGCGCCACAACCGAGCTGTCGGTTGTGACCGAAAGACTTCGGCTCCTGGCGGCGAAGAGCGGGTTCCATTCCTCCTGCTGCTGTCGGAGAACGTCGTCCACGAGGAAGGTCGACACCTGCGCATCCGTGCGGCGGGAGGCAGCCACCAACTCGTCGATGACCCTCGCAAGGCGTTCCACCTGCTCCTGCGCGGCCAGCACCTCAACGCGCGCCGTCACGATGTCGCCGCGTTCGGCTGCTTCGGCCACCTCATCGATGCGCAGGCCAATGGCTGTCAGGGGCGTGCGAAGCTGATGGGTGACATCAGCGACGAGATCGCGTTCGGTTCTCACCAACTCAGAGACGCGCTGCGTACTGGCGTCCAGGCTGTCGGCCACCTGATCGAGCTCGGGCATTCCGTATCGGCGCGCGGGCCGAAGGTCACCGCTTCCGATTCGCGCGGCGTCAGCGGCCATCTCATCGAACATGTCGGCCAGTGGCCGGGTACGTCTGATCGACACGATCAGCGCCATGATCATGCCGAGCACGATGATGATGGCGATGTTGGCGACCACCCGCACCGGCGACACGATGCTGTCGCTGGTGGACTGCACCGTGACTTGAATTCCCCCGGCCTCACCGCGGCCGGTCACCACCTGACCCTTCTGCTGGGAGCCCAGCACCTCGACCAATCCGTTGGGGAAGGTGATCGTCGTCAACTGATTGGCGTTCGTATAGGGGGTGAGGGTCGCGACATCGTTGGGAAGGCCTTGCTCTGTGCGCAGCACCAGGATCTCGGCCGTGCGCTGCGCGCGCGTCTCGGCGCTGCTCTGCGCACGCTCACGGATGCCCAATGTCGAGAAGATGGCGAGCGGGATCCCGAGCAGCAAGCCGGTGATGAGAACGGTCGAGACGATCGAGATGACGAGGCGACGCCTCATATCAGTCCTCCGTGGAACGCTCAATGACGGGCGGAACCGCCATGGGCGAACTGGTCTCAAAGCGAAGCCCCACACCGCGGACGGTGGTGATGTACTGCGGTCGCGTCGCCGAATCCCCGAGCTTGCGCCGCAACCACGACACATGCATGTCGAGAGTCTTGCTGGAGCCGTACCAGTGCGTATGCCACACCTCACGCATCAAACGCTCACGCGTCATGGTGGTGCCGGCCTCCTTCATCAGCGCGAGCAGGAGCTCGAACTCCTTGAGGCTCAGTGTGATTGGCCGCCCGCCAACGGAAACCTTGCGCGCCTCAGGCTCAACGACGACGTCCTGCACGGTGAGCGACGTCGGCGTACCCAGCCCGCCGCGGCGTAGCAGCGCACGGATCCGGGCCATCAACTCCTTCGCACGGAACGGCTTGGTGACATAGTCGTCGGCTCCGATGCCGAGGCCCACCACGATGTCCATCTCCGCCGCCCGAGCACTGAGGATCAGCACGGGCACACGCGGGTCTTCAGCGCGAAGGGTTCGACAGACCTCGATGCCATCCATTCCGGGAAGACCGAGATCGAGCACCAGCAGATCGGGCCTGGTGGTGCGAGCCGCATCGAGGGCGCGAGGGCCATCGTCGACGACCAGGACGTCATGACCCTCTCGCCGCAACGCACGGGCAAGGGGTTCGGCAATGGCGAGGTCGTCCTCGACCAGCAGCACGCGTCCCATGTTCGGAGCCTAACCCGCCAGCGCGGTCCCCACGAGGGCTCGCAGCGGGGCGGGAGCAGCCACGAGCACGGCATCGTCATCACCCAGGAGCTCGACGAGCCATCGCCCGCTCGCCGCAGCGGCGACGGTGGTGCATCTGCGCACTCGCGCCAGCGCGGCCGACTCGTCGTCGGCCCGCACCAGCACACCGGCGCCCAGAGCCGACTGGAGCCATGTGGGGTCATGGCGGGTGTCATGTCCGGTATCGACATCGAGCCCGTCACGAGCCGATGAGAAGGCCACGGTGCGCGAGCAACCGTCATCGATGATTGAGATCACCCAGCCGCTGGCACCGATCACCTCGGCGGCCGCATCGATCACAGCTACGAGCCGGTCGAGCGCACTGAGCTCGACGGAGGTCGCGAGCACCCGAAGACCTGCCTCGAGAGCGTTGGCGGCGCGTTCGGCATTGGTCGACCACGCGGGCCCGGAACGACGACGACGACGTCGTTCGACGGGATCGGTGAGGGGGGTGTCGCGGCCGGCCAAGAGCACACGGTGCGAGCCTTCACGCTTGGCGGCGTACTGAGCTTCGTCGGCCCAACCGAGGAGTCGGCGTGCGGTCACGTCGCCCTCGATTCCCGCAACCGATGTGGACGAGGCGCCGACGGCGAGTGACCCCGCATACACACCCTGGTTCAGCGCCGTGATGATCGAAGCGGCCAATGGCTCGGTTTGTTCAAGAGTGAGCCCCGGGAGCACCACCGCGAACTCGTCGCCTCCGATACGCCCCGCGATCGCGCCCGGCGCAAGTCCGGTGGCGCGAGAGATCGCATCGGCGCACGCGCGGATAAGCCGATCACCCGCATCGTGGCCTTCGACGTCGTTGGCCACCTTGAGCCCGTTGACGTCCGACATGACCACCGACACCGGACTTCCGGTCGCCTCGTGCTGTTCGAGCGCGCGCTCAAGAGCAAGGTCGATCGCGCGCCGGTTGGCCAAGCCCGTCAGCGGATCGGTATAGATCAGGTGCTCGACCTGCGAGTAGCGCTCCGACTGCGCGATGCCGGCGGCCAGCACGGCGGCGAGCGCTTCGGCAACCTCGATGTCGGTGTCCTCATAGCGCGCATCACGCATTCCGCGCGTGGCCCAGAGCTCGCCCCAGATGCGTCCGTCCAGAAGGATCGGGGCGGCAATGCCCGACCCTTTGGCCGACGCGACGAGCAGTTCGAGCGAGGCCGGATCACCAGCGCCGTCATCAATATCGACGATGTACGAGCGCGCCTCATCGACAAGCAACGCCATCATGGGCAAGGAATGGATGCTGTAGGTCTCGTCCTCCGGGCGCGGCAACTCCCACGAGGCCAGATCACCCACGTTGATGAGGGTGCGCACGACACCGCGTTCGCGTTCGAGCCGCCCGAGCGACACCGACGCCGCACCGAGGGCGAAGCGCATCTCGTTTGCGGCCGTTTCGAGCAGGTCGAGCAGTTCTTGCGGTTCGGCGAGCACGCGGGCCAGGCGCGCGACACTGCGCAGCCGCAGCCGCACGTCCGCTGACTCCACGCCGATCTCCCGCCTCGTCCACCTACCCGCCGGACACGTCCGCCACCGGCAGCGCTCCCACTATGGGGCTGCGGCAGCAGGTCTGCACACCTGGGTCAGCCAGGTCCTGGGCATGGCTTCGACGCTTTGAGCGGGGTGCTTGAGCCGATCGGGTGACGCAACTGATCCCTGGTGAGTGCTGATTCCGGGCGGACGAACCCTCAGGCGCCGTCCGTCGGGAGCCCCTTGCCGCCACCGCGGCGGCGCGTGTCGTCCTCTTCGTACAGGCGATAGACCTCGCGCTGAATGCTCTCCACGTTCGGAACGCTGGCGATGAGCAGGGATCCCTGCTCGGCGGCTGACTGGATGCTGAGCGTGCCGCAGTTGAGGATGCGCTCGGTCAACGTCTTCTCGAAGGTCACGTTGTTGACACGGGCTAGAGGCATGTCGCGCCCGATCCTCTTGACCAGGCCGGTGCGCACGATGACGCGGCGGTTGGTGAAGACGTACTCGGTGGTCAGCCAGTTAAGGAAGGGCCGGATCGACCAGCCCACCAGCATCACGAGCGCGGCGACGATGACGACCCACCGGAGACTGCCTTGTGCGCCATCGGAGTCGAGGATGGTGAGGAGATAGCTGGTGAGCGCGACGGTGCCGATGAGCACCAATGCGGGCACGATCAGCGACCGCCAGTGCGGACGCATCTCGAAGGCGATCTCTTCACCGTCGCCCAGAAGCTTGCGGGGATAGGCCATGCAGGCATGTTTCCACGCGAGCGTGCCCCTTGCCCACAGAACGCGCCGTCAGCGGACGTGGAGCACGTCTCCGGCCGTGACGGTGGTCATCACTCCATCCTCGGCCTGCACCAGCAGGGCACCGGAGGCATCGATCCCCACCGCCATACCTTCTAGATGGTCGCTGGCCGTCCGCTGGACGCGGACATTCACGCCGATGGTCAGGCAACGCGCGCGGTACTCCTCGAGTACATCGGCGGGCCAGGGCTCATCGGCGATAAGAGGGGCCAGCAGATCAGCGAGATGACCGAGCAGGCCGGCGAGCAGAACGTCGTGGTCCCGGCCCTTTGCCTTGACGCCCTCCAGCAAGAGGGAGGTGGCGGCGGGGATAGGACGCTGGTCGGCGGTCATGCCTGTGTTGAGTCCGATGCCCACGACCAGCGCGTCGGTAGGCGAGTGCTGCGCCAGCACCCCGGCCAGCTTGCGATCGCCGTTCGTGGCATCGGCGATCATCACGTCGTTCGGCCACTTCAGGAAGGTGAGAGGCCCACCGATCTCATCCACAGTTCGCACGATGGCCAGCCCGGTAAGCAGTGGCACCGGACCGAGGTCGGCCACGGGGCGCCGACTGCGCAGGAGTACCGAGAACGTCAGCCCGGCGCCCGGCGGGCTCTGCCAGGAGCGCCCGAGACGTCCACGACCGTCGGACTGCTCGAGTGCCACCAGCACCAAGCCGGAGGCCTCGCCCTGCTCGGCCAAGGCCAACAGATCAGCGTTGGTCGAGCCGGTGCGCGCGATGCGGCGTACCTCGCGCCACGGCTGACGGGCTGCATCAATCACCTGGCTAGGCTACGGACGCTTCGATCCCAGTACCTGGAGGACTCATGGCGGCCGCGCCGGACCAGACGGGTTCCCCCGTCGAGATCGACATCCACACCACGTCGGGCAAGCTCGCCGACCTGGAGCGCCGACGCTACGAAGCCACGCACGCGGGCTCCGAGCGGGCCATCGAGAAGCAGCACTCCCGGGGCAAGAAGACCGCCCGCGAGCGCGTCGCGATGCTGCTCGACGAGGGCTCGTTCGTCGAGTTCGACGAGCTCGCTCGCCACCGTTCGATCAACTTCGGTCAGGAGAACAACCGCCCGTACAGCGACGGCGTGGTGACCGGATACGGCACGGTCGATGGCCGTCCGGTAGCGGTGTTCTCGCAGGACTTCACCATCTTCGGCGGATCGCTGGGCGAGGTGTTCGGCGAGAAGATCGTCAAGGTCATGGACTTCGCATTGAAGACCGGCTGTCCGATGATCGGCATCAACGATTCCGGCGGCGCACGGATCCAGGAAGGCGTGGTGGCCCTCGGCCTGTACGCCGAGATCTTCAAGCGCAATGTGCACGCGTCGGGCGTGATCCCGCAGATCTCGCTGATCATGGGCCCGTGCGCCGGTGGCGCTGTCTACTCCCCCGCCATCACCGACTTCACCGTGATGGTCGACCAGACCTCGCACATGTTCATCACCGGTCCTGACGTCATCAAGACGGTGACCGGCGAGGACGTGGCGATGGAGGATCTTGGTGGCGCGCGCACGCACAACACCAAGTCGGGCAACGCGCACTACTTCGCGGCCCATGAGGAAGACGCGATCGAGTACGTCAAGGGCTTGCTCGCACACCTGCCGTCGAACAACCTCTCGGATGCGCCCTCCTACCCCGAGGTGGCCGACCTCACGATCAACGATGAGGACCGCGAGCTCGACACCCTGATTCCCGATTCGGCGAATCAGCCGTACGACATCCACACCGTCATCGAGCACGTGCTCGACGACGGAGACTTCCTTGAGGTCCAGGCCATGTTTGCGCCGAACATCGTCGTGGGCTTCGGTCGCGTTGAGGGCCACGTCGTGGGCGTCGTCGCAAACCAGCCGATGCAATTGGCCGGTTGTCTCGACATCGATGCCTCTGAGAAGGCCGCGCGCTTCGTGCGTACGTGCGATGCATTCAACGTTCCAGTGCTCACCTTCGTCGATGTGCCCGGCTTCCTTCCGGGCGCCGACCAGGAGTGGAACGGCATCATCCGCCGCGGCGCCAAGCTCATCTACGCCTACGCCGAGGCCACAGTGCCACTGGTCACCGTCATCACGCGTAAGGCCTACGGCGGCGCCTACGACGTCATGGGCTCCAAGCACCTTGGCGCCGACATCAACCTGGCGTGGCCCACGGCGCAGATTGCTGTCATGGGCGCGCAGGGCGCCGTGAACATCCTGTACCGCAAGGAACTCGCCGAGGCCGGCGATCCCGCAGCGGTGCGCATCGAGCTGCAGGCCGACTACGAGGACACCTTGTGCAACCCCTACGTCGCGTGCGAACGCGGCTACGTGGACGAGGTGATCCTGCCGTCCGAGACCCGTTCGCGGGTGGTCACCGCACTGCGCGCCCTGCGCAACAAGCGCGCCTCGCTGCCGCCGCGCAAGCACGGGAACATTCCCCTGTGACGGGCATTGAATCCGCGGCTGACGACGCCGCTGAACCGATCACCCCGAACCAACTGCTGCTACGCGTGGTCAAAGGCGATCCCTCCCCCGAGGAACTCGCCGCACTCATCGCCGTCATCACCGCGCGCTCAGGTGGGAGCGACGAAAGGCAGCAGGCTGCGCCCTCGTCCTGGGCCGACCGTTCGCGCGGTCTGCGACCCACGCTTTCCCCCGGCGCTGGCGCGTGGCGCGCCTCGGCCTTCCCGCGCTGACGCGAGTCCGTCAGCAGGGTGGTTTGGGTTCCACCGTGTAGGTGTGGCCGGTGGGCATGCGCCAGTGCAGGGTGCCGGGTGTTGGGTGCGTGAGGGTGATCGCGGGGTTGTGGTGTTTGAAGCGGTGGTGTCGTCGGCAGAGGGCGATGAGGTTCCTGGTTGATCGCTAATGTGACCGGCTATGTCGACTCCTCAGTTTGCCGCGATCTATGCCCGCATTTCGAGTGATCAGGAGGGCACCGGAAAGGGTGTCGAGCGGCAGTTGGAGGACTGTCGGAAGTTGACAGCGGAGCGGGGCTGGTCGGTTGCTGGGGAGTACGTCGACAACGACGTGTCGGCCTACTCGGGCAAGCGTCGTCCGGCGTATGAGCGCATGTTGAGCGACATCGTGGCGGGCGAGCGGGATGCGGTGGTCGTCTACCACTTGGACCGGTTGCACCGTCAGCCGTTGGAGTTGGAGACGTTCACCCGAACCTGTGACGCGTCGGGCTTGTCGCATGTGGCGACGGTGACCGGTGACCTGGACCTGGGCAGCGACGACGGCCTGTTCACCGCGCGGGTGCTGGCAGCGGTGGCAGCCAAGGAGTCGGCACGCAAGTCGGCGCGAATGCGGCGGGCGTATCAGCAGAAGGCCGAATCCGGCATGCCTCAGGTATCTCGCCGTCCTTACGGGTTCGAACTCGACGGCATCACGCATCGGCCCGACGAAGTGGCCGTGATCCGTGAATCAATCGCCCGCCTGCTGGCCGGGGAGTCGCTGCGCAGTATCTGCATCAACCTCAACGACGACGGCATGTTGACCTCGACAGGGCGCGAGTGGCAGACGCAGACGATGAAGCGCATCGTGACGAATCCGCGAGTCGCGGGGCTGCGGGAGTACCGAGGCGAGGTCGTGGGCCCTGGGGTGTGGGAACCGATCGTGGACGAGACGAAGCGGCAGCGGGTGCTGGCCGCGTTCGAGGCCAAGAAGATGTCCGCGCGTCGATCGGCAAGGACCTATCTGCTGTCGGGCATGTTGCGGTGCGGTCGGTGCGGGAACAAGTTGTTTAGCAACATCCGCAAGGACAGCAACACCCGCCGGTACGTATGCCTGAGTGGACCTGACCACGGCGGGTGTGGGCGTATGTCGGTGGTTGCTGAGCCGGTCGAGCAGTTGTTGGCTGCGGCTGTGCTGTTCCGGCTCGACAGTCCCCAGGTGGCCGACGAGTTGGCCGGTCGGGCGGCCCGTGATGAGCGGGCCAGTGGGTTGCAGGCTGCGTTGGAGGTCGACCAGGCTCTGTTAGAGGAGTTGGCTAGGGAGTACTCGCAGGGCCTCCTCAAGATGCCGATTTGGCGGGTCGCACGAGAGCCGATCGAGGCCCGTATCCGCACCGCGCAGCGACAGTTAGCCGAAGCGACCGGAACGTTGGCTGCATCGGCGTGGATTGGTCAGGGTGCCGCGCTGCGGGAGTCGTGGGCGCAGATGAATTTGGATCGTCAGGTCGCCATCGTCCGGTCCATCCTGGACCACGCCGTCGTGTCTCCGGCAAAGAAGGGCTCAAGCGGATTTGACCCGAACCGGGTGGACCCGCGCTGGTTGCTGTGAGGCCGATGAGGGCGGGGCAGCGGCGCCGTCGCGCGCGCTGTCCCCGCCCGCCCTCGGTCGCAGCAGCGTTACCACCTGCGAGACGACCACGGGATCGGTCACCTTCACCGGAACGCCTTGGCGCTCGCATGAGGAGCGCACCCATGCGGCGAGATCGAAGGCCGTCATGACCACGCCAGCCAGATTGCCGGGGCCCCGCGCCACTGATCTTCCTGGTCGGAGTTCCAGCGGTGTGTGGGCTGGTAGCCCATGCGCTCGACTGCCTCTGCGGTGACGGCCTGTGCCGTGGTCCCGCGAAGGCGAACCTGCTGGGGCGTGAAACCCTGGGCGCGGTCGAAGCGGTGCAGTCCAGCGGCATCGTTCTCGAACGACTTGGTGACGTACTTGGACAGGTAGCGGGCCGCGAGCCGGGACTGATCAAGCGACCCCGAGCCGACCGGCAGATCAGAGAGCAACTTGATGTGCAC
>Ga0105047_10008270_pt1 | contig 17349 bp, 16 predicted proteins | sample MAT04_FD_78384 | JGI IMG/M metagenome (GOLD analysis project Ga0105047, IMG submission 78384) | Freshwater microbial communities from Lake Fryxell liftoff mats and glacier meltwater in Antarctica - MAT-04 (megahit assembly) | ecosystem: Environmental > Aquatic > Freshwater > Ice > Liftoff...
CGGTGCCGGTGCCGGGCTGCGTGGCGGCGATGTCGGTCGAGCAAAAGGCCGGTCAGCTGCTGATGGTCCTGGTGGCATCACCGAGCGCTGCATCTGATCTGGTGGCCGAGGGCAAGGTCGCCGGGTACGCCCTCGTCGGCGCGCAATCGGGCGACATCGCCGGACAGGTCGCGGCCGTCGCAGCCCGGTCGAAGCTGCCAGTGTTCGCCTCCGGGGACGAGGAAGGCGGCACGGTGCAGCGATTCCGCGACATGCTCGGTGCGCTGCCGTCGGCGCAGGCATTGGCGAGCGAAAACACCCCCGAGGGGGCCGGGGCGGTGTTCGGTGAGTACGGCACCAAGCTGGCGTCCTTGGGTCTCAACATGAACTTCGGTCCGAGCCTCGACGTCGGATCGGGATCGGGTCTCGGCACGCGCTCCTTCGGCGGGACGGTCGACATTGCCGCTGACTATGGCCTGGCCGTGATCGCCGCCGTGAAGGAGGCCGGGCTGATTCCGGTCGCCAAACACTGGCCGGGGATCGGCGGCGGCGACATCGACCCCCATGCGGCAGCTTCGCCGGTCGCTCCGCTGACGCAGCTCCGTGAGCGTGACCTGATCCCCTTCGAGCGAGCCATGGACGCCGGCCTCGATGCCCTGATGGTGAGCCATGCCATCGTTCCCGACCTCACCGGCGACCTGCCGGCGTCGCTGTCGAGGGCGGCGATCACCGATGAACTGCGGGGGGAGGAAGGCTTCGATGGCCTGGTCGTCACCGACTCCCTGGGTATGGGGGCGATTGCCATTCGCCTCGACAACTCGACGGCTGCGGTGGTGTCGGTCGCTGCCGGCGCGGACCTGGCGTTGGTCTCGCTGACCGGGTCCATCCCTGCCGCCCACCAGGGACTCGTGGATGCGATCAACCGCGGCGACATCCCTCTCGATCAGATCGATCGTTCGGTCGGTCGCGTCCTTCGGGCCAAAGGAATCACCGGCGACTGCCCGCTGTGACGCCACTGTGCCGCTCTTTGACACGACCTCCTCGCTGGTTCGTGCGACGATGGGGCCATGACTGACATCACGAACTCCACCCATCAGGCCGTCGTCGGCTACGACGGCTCGGCCAACTCCACGGCGGCACTCGATTGGGCGATGAACCACGTGAGTCGGCTCGGCGGCGGGACGATCAAGGTCGTGATGAGCTGGAGCTACTCCCCAACAGCGGTCAGCGGCTACGGGATCGGCGGTTCGCTCCCCCCGGCCGAGTCGATGCAGGAGGCCACGGCGCAGGCTCTCGCCGAAGCGCTCGCAGGGGTGACTCCGCCTGCCGGGGTGGTGCTCGAGCAGGTCGCCGCCGAGGGCAGTGCCGCAAGCGTGCTGCTCGCGGAGGCCGAGGGCGCCGAGATCATCGTGGTCGGAAAGCGCGGCCGTGGCGGGTTCCTCGGCCTCCTGATGGGGTCGATCGCCAATCAGGTGGCCAACCACGCCAGCTGCCCGGTCGTCATCGTCCCGGCCGAGCCGGAGTCCTGACCCCAGCCGGCTGACCGGCCGGCGTTCACTGATCCTCATGTCCGATTTCCGCTGATGGGAAGGCCGGTCCGGGGCAATACTGACGGGGTGTTCGAGGATGCCACCCGTTGCTACCGGATCGTGCAGAGCCGTGACCGCCGTTTCGACGGCTGTTTCGTCACGGCCGTGCGCACCACCGGCATCTATTGCCGTCCGAGCTGCCCGGCCACCACGCCGAAGTTCGCCAATGTGTCGTTCTTCGCCACTGCGGCCGGCGCCCAGCTCGGCGGCCACCGCGCCTGCAAACGATGCCGGCCCGACGCGTCGCCGGGTTCGCCCGAGTGGAACACCCGATCAGATCTCGTCGCCCGCGCCATGCAACTGATCGCCGACGGGGTCGTAGATCGCGACGGCGTCGCCGGACTGGCGACGCGGCTCGGGTACAGCGAGCGCCACGTCAATCGGCAGTTGCTGGGCGAAGTCGGTGCCGGCCCCTTGGCGCTGGCCCGTTCGCAGCGGGCACAGAACGCCCGGGTCCTGCTCGAGACGACCGACATCGTCATCGTCGATGTGGCCTTCGCCGCCGGGTTCGCCAGTCTTCGCCAGTTCAACGAGACGGTGCAGGCGGTCTTCGCCGCAACCCCGACCGAACTGCGCTGCGCCGGCCATCGACGCACCGACGCCAATGTCGCAGAGTCGCGACCGCCGAGCAGCTACCCGGGAGAGGGGGCGGCCGCTCAGCTGTCGCTTCGCCTGGCCTATCGAGCGCCCTTCAGTGTCGGGGCGTTGCTCGACTTCCTGGCGTTGCGCTGCATCGAGGGCGTCGAGTCGGTGACGGGTCCTGCAGCTGGCGTCGAACACGGCGGCCACCATTACCAGCGCGCCATGCGCCTTCCTCACGGCGACGCCGCCGTGACGCTGAGTCCGGCCGATGGGCACATTGCCGCCACACTCCGCCTCTGCGATATTCGCGACCTCACCGCGGCGGTGGCCCGTTGCCGTCGACTGTTCGATCTCGACGCCGACCCCGAAGCGGTCGACGCCCAACTGGCGGGCGACCCATTGCTCGCCCCGCTCGTTGCCCGGCGTCGGGGCCTGCGTAGTCCCGGAGCGGTGAGCGGGTACGAGATGGCGGTTCGGGCGGTGCTCGGCCAGCAGGTGTCGGTGCGTGGCGCAATTCGGGCTGCGACCGCGTTGACGGCGCGAAGTGGCACGATCTCGACGGTCAGGCCGTCACCCGTTCCGACGTCCACCGATGCTTCCTCGGCCCTTCCCAGCGTCGAACGGCCCTGGCTCCACTTTCCCGAGGCGTCGGCGATCGCCGCGCTCGATCCTGATGCTCTGGCGATGCCGCGCCAACGCGGCCGGGCGCTCATTGCCGTGAGCGAGGCCGTCGCCGATGGCCGCCTCGACCTCGAGCCCGGCGCCGACCGGGCGGCGGCCCGATCGGCGTTGGTCGCAGTTCGGGGTATCGGACCATGGACGGCCGACTACGTCGCCATGCGGGCGCTCGGTGACCCCGATGTGTGGTTGGGCGGCGACCTCGTGGTGCGGCGTCGAGTCGCGGAGCTGGGCCTGGTTCCGTCGGCGATCCCGCACGGTTCGCCTCAGTGGGCTCCGTGGAGGACAACGGTCGTCCATCACCTCTGGGCCAGCAGCAACGATTCGCAGAGGGCAAACACATGACGATGTACAACAGCAGGGTTCACCCGTCGCCGATCGGCGATCTGACGATCATCGCCGGCATCGCCGGCATTCGCCAGGTGCGCTTTCCGATGCCCGACGGTTCGCCGGCTGGCGGGAGTGGTGTGCCGGCAGACATGGAACCGACGGCGGAGGTGGAGCGGCACCTGGATGAAGCAGGCCACCAGCTCGACGAGTACTTCGCCGGTGAGCGCCACGACTTCGACCTGGCGCTCGACCCGGTCGGAACCGAGTTCCAACTGCGGGCGTGGTCGGCGCTGCGTCAGATCTCGTACGGCACCACGGCCACCTACGGCCAGCAGGCGGCCCGCATCGGTTCACCGGCAGCGGTGCGGGCGGTCGGTGCCGCCAACGGCCGCAACCCGATCCCGATCATCGTGCCCTGCCACCGTGTGGTCGGGGCCGACGGCAGCCTGACGGGTTTCGGCGGGGGCCTGGCCGCGAAACGGTTCCTGCTCGACCTCGAATCAGGAACCGCAGCATTGTCGTTGTTCTGATCAACCGGTCGAGGCCGTTCTGCTCAGCCCCTCGGGGCTGCTCGGGTCAGGACACGAAGCGCTTGCGCAGTCGCATGGCGGGCTTCTCGATGCCCCAGTACGAGATCACCACCACGACCACGGTGGCCGACCATTCGATCGCCGTGAGCACCACCAGCGGCGTGTCGGGATAGCGGTTCGTGCTGACGAACACCCAGATGGGGTTGTGCCACAGGTAGATCGAATACGACAGTTTGCCGATGAGCACCACCGGTGGCAGCGAGGCCAGCATCGACAACCGGCTCTCGGGAGCGACGAACAGATGGCCGATGATCGCAGCAGCGGCCAATGAGCAGTACACGACGAACAACGACGAGATCTCGTGGGTGTACTTCCCCGCCACCAGGTCGACGAACAGCACGGCCAAGCCCAACAGCGGCGTGGACGGTCGGGCCAACCACTGCTCGAGGCGGGGCAGGGTGTTGTGGTGGAACACCCAGCTGAGCCCGGCACCGAGCGCAAAGGCGTCGAAGCTGAACAGCGAGATCGACGCCAGGTCGGGATCGAGACCGGGCAGGTAGTAGAGCCCCAGTCTCACCACCGCGATGACGATCGCCACGACACCGATTCCGCGGGTGACGGATCGGGCTTTGCGCAGCGGAAGCCCCAGGCCGATGATGAGCAACGGCCACACGAGATAGAACTGCTCCTCGACCGCCAGGCTCCACATGTGGCCCAGGTAGTCGTCGAAGGGCGACGTTCCCAGGATGAGCGGCTTCATGTTGGTGAGGTAGGTCGCCGAAAGCAGGATCTCTTTGAGGAGGTGGCGGTGGGCGGCGGCCCCGTCGGTCATGGCGCCGCTGAGAATGAGCAGCACGATCAGCATCACCGTGGGTGCCGGCAGGATGCGAACGGCGCGGCGACCGTAGAAGCCGCGAATCGACACGGTGCTGGTGCGGTCCCACTCCTCGAGCATCAACTTCGTGATGAGAAACCCGCTGAGCACGAAAAAGACGATGACCCCGTTGCCGCCGCCGAGGAAGAGGCTGAGACCCGTATGGTTCAGCAGTACCAGCCCGATCGCCACCGCCCGGACCCCGTCGAGGCCGGGGCGATAGCCCAGAGAGCGTTCCATCGCTAGCTCGCGGCCTTGGTGACCTTGGTGACCTTGGGGACCTCGGGGGTCTCGACGGCCTCGGGACGCTCGGCGGCGCGGCTGCGGCGCCGGATCGGAGAGGTGATGACGGCCAGTACCCGACTGCGGTCGGTGGGCAGGTGGTCGGCGATCTCGGCGAGGCCTTCGGAGTCCTGTTCGAGGAGGGGCACGGCGAGCACGATCACATCGGCGGCCTTGCTGGCGAAGAGCGTGAGCGCACTGCCCAGCAGGCTGCCACCGTCGAAGAGGACGATCTGGCCGCGGTCGCGGGCGACGTCGAGTACCGGGGCGATGGCGTCACGACGGAGGTTCTCGCGCCGCTTGATGCGGCCGACGCCCAGGATCTCGACCTTGGGCAGGGGAGTGGGAGTGAAGTACTCGACGGGCTTGACGGGTTTCTTGACCTCGGCCGCCAGCACCGCACTGATGCCGGCGGTCGCCTTGGTCTCGAAGGTCTCCGAGATGGTCTGGGTACGCAGGTCGCCGTCGACGACGACGACCGAGTAGCCCGAGAGTGCGAGCCGGCGGGCGAGCGCCAGCGTGAGCGTGGTGGTGCCGGCACCGGGCTGGGTGCCCACCACCGCAATGGTGAGGGCTTGATCGATATCGGGATCGGCCATGGCCTCGGCCCGCACACTGAGGCGTTCGAGTGTCTCGCCGGCGTCTGCCGGAGTGGTCTCGAGGGCGGCGATGGGGTGGTTGGCGAGCGCCCGGCTGCGGGGGAAGGCGCCGACGACGGTGCTGCCGAGGGTGTTCGCCACCGAGGTTTCGTCGAGCACCTTCGAAGAGAGCTGGGCCAGCACCAGGGCTGTGGCCACACCGACCAGGGCGCCGAAACCGATCCCGCCCACGAGGGCCACCGGGCCGAGCGTGCCCTTGGGAGTACCGGGGGCTACCGCTCGCTCGATGAGTGCGCTGGTGGCCTGGTTGTTCGCGCTCAGTTCGATGTCGCTGCGGGCCGACTGGATGCGGGCGTACTCGGCGTTGAGGATGTTCTTCTCTTGTACCGCTGCCGGTGCCACCGATTCGGGCTGGGGAACGCCGCGGGTCGTGTTCGTCGATTCGAGGAAGGGCGCCATGGCCGCATCGATGGCGTCGGTTTGAACCTTGATGGCTGTTGCGAGTTCGGTGAGCTTCAGGTTCAGCCGGTCGATCTCGGGCTGTCGAGCCGCGGTGGCCCGGGTGGAGGCGCCCTCGATATAGACCTCGGCGACGGCGTTGGCCACCGTCGCCGCGACATTCGGATCGCCAGTGGTGGCGGTGATGGTGATGATGTCGGTGGACGGTTCCTGATCGACGGTGATCATCGAGGCAATGGCACCGGCGGTGATGTCACCGCCGATCTTGTCGGCGGCGTCCTTCAACGTGTCGGTGCTACGCACCACCGAGATCTGGCTGACGATGTAGCGATCAGGCTGGTTGGCGGCGCTGGCAGCGATGGCGCCGGTGCTCGGCGCGGCGATCGACATGGTCGATGTCGCAACGTACTCCTGCTCGGCGTTCGAGATGAGGTAGATACCCGGCAGGGCGCCGACGATGGCGCACAGCACCACGAACTTCAGGCGCCGGCGAACCGCGGCGACTACGAATGACCACTCCAAAATCTTGCCTTTCCGATGGGGAGACGCGCCATATCTGGCCTCCCGCGAGGATTCCTATGATGAGCGATCACTCTGGTCGCGTCGAGTCAAAGGTTGAAGACGTTCTTGCACGAGCCCGCGGACGCGGCCCGACGCTATGGCGCCGCGGCGAAGTATGTGAATGACCGACCGTTGCGTGACCTGTTGCTTGTTGGCCCGCAGCAGGCTGTTGCCCCCGGCGTCGCCGCCCCCCGGGAGACCCTGGCGGGCGATGACCTCGGACATGCCAATGCCGTACATATGGTGTTGGCGGATCATCGTCCACAGCCCCGGACGATGGCGGTAATGGACGATGGCGGTAGGGGAGTAGGCGAGCTCGATACCGGCATCGGCGAGCGCCCAGCCGAAGGCGATGTCCTCGCAACGGGTGAGCCCCTCAGCGAAGCCACCGACGCGTTCGAAGGCATCGCGGCGGGCGCCCATGTTGGCCGACACGGGATAGCGATGGTTCAGATAGGCGGGCAGTTCGTCAGGGGTGGCTGGTGGGCGCCACCGTTCCTGGCCGGCGGGCGACAGGCGGCGTTCATCGAGGTAGCCCCCCACCACTTCGTGGGATTCGAGCGAGGCGACGATCTGCTCGAGCCAGTCGGGCTCGACGATGTCGTCGGCATCGCAGAACGCTAGCAACTCGGCGCGGGCCGCGACCGCGCCGGCGTTGCGCGCATGGGCGGCGCTGCGCTCGGCGGAGGAGTCGATGATCACCCGGCTCGCCTGCGGATGCAGTGGCGAGGAAGGGAGTCTCGGGTCCGACGTTGCCCCGGGCTGGTTCATCGACATCACCAGCTCCCAGGGTTGGTCGAACGTCTGGGTGGCGAGGGCCTGCAGCTGGTCGGTCAGGAACTCGTCGATTCCTCCGATGGGGATGACGACCGAGACGACCGGGTGGGTGCGGACGGGTTCGACCACGTCGGGGTCGGTCATCGCGTCGACGCCGCGCCGCGGCGACGAGCCCGGTGCTCGCGCCACACCAGCGGGATGAAGCCGATGTCGCGGACGAAGTAGCGGTGAAAGAGACGCCGAGGCTCTTGAGCGAAGCGGTACAGCCACTCGGCAGAGCAGCGTTGCACCCACATCGGAGCCCGTTTGCGCAGACCGAGGTACATCTCGGCGGACCCGCCGACGCACAATACGAACGGGATACGTTCCGGCGTGGCGGCGAGCTGCTCGATGATCAGCGAAGCGATCATCGAGTCCTTGGGGTGGCCGAGGCTGAGCACCGCAACCCGGGCTTCGGTGGCCACGATCTGGGCGACGCAGTCCGACGCCAGTGTTGCGAGGCCGGCGTCGTCGGACTGGTCGATCATCGGGGCGACGATGGTGACGGCCTGTGGGTGGCCGGCCCGCAGCCCGTCGGACACGGCGTCGTTGGGAGCCAGTACGAACACCGGGGCGCCGGCATCGACCAACCGGGGCCACAGGTGGGCGAAGAGGTCGGACCCGGTCAGGCGAAAACGCAACGGCGCCTTCAGCAGCCGGCTGGCCCACACGATGGGCTGGCCATCGGGCAGAACGCACCAGGCGTTCGAGAAGAAGGTGCGGAGGCGATCGTCGCTGTCGCTGAAGAGCTGCAACAGCAGGTCGGTGTTGGGCGTGACCACGACGGGGGGGAATGCCACTTGGTCCGGACGCGACCCCACGATGATGTCGGCGATGGGCTCGATCGAGACGTCGTCGACGAAATCGAAGCCGAAGAGCTCGACCCGCGTCAGCTCGTCCACGCCCGATGTCGCCCGATTCATGCAGCGAATCGTACCGAGCGCGACCCGACGCCCCAACTAGGTGTGGCGCATACCCGATAGGTCCTTTGGCCCAACGGACGGTGGACGATTGCTTTGGGGAGGTCCCTCGGTCAACATGACGGCCGCTCGCGCACCTTCGGGATCCGGCGCAGGCGAAGATGGTTGCAACGCGTCGGAGGCCTCCGGTGCGCAGCGCCGACGACGAGTGGAGTACATGGAGATGGTTCAACCCAGCAGCGGCGACACCCGGTTGCGCGCCGCGGTCATCGGCACCGGAGGGATTTCCAAGGAGCATCTCGGCTTTCTCGCGTCCTCGCCGCGAGCCGAGCTCGTCGGGGTCTGCGACCTGTCGCCGGTAGCGGTGGCCCACGCCGCAACGACGTATGCCACCCGCCCGTTCTCCTCGGTCGACGAGATGATCACGGCCACGCGGCCCGAGATCATCCATGTCCTCACCCCACCAAACACCCACCTCGCAATCGCTACGACCGCGCTGCGGGCGGGCGCCCACGTGGTGTGCGAGAAGCCCATCACCCTCGGAGCGGAGGACCTCGAGCAGCTCCTGTCGGTGGCCCGTGAGTGCGACCGCCACATCGTCGAGAACCACAACTACCGGTTCAACCCCGAAATCGAGCTGCTCGACGGGCTGCTCGCAGCGGGTTCGCTGGGCACCGTTGCCGAGGTCGAGATCCGCATCGGGCTTCCGGTGACCGACCCGGCCGGGCGCTTCGGCGACCCTAACCTCACCAGCCCTATCCACGATCTCCCGGCGGGCGTGATCCACGACTTCATCACCCACATGGTCTACCTGCTGGCCCACTTCACCCCCGGCGTGGACTGGTCCACCGTCGACTCCCAGTGGAACAACCACGCCGGCGTCGCCCACTTCCCGGTCGACGACCTCGACGCCACGCTCGTGGGCGTTGGCCCCGACGGTGCCGTCCACGGGCGGTTGCGGTTCTCCGCCCTGATGGCGCCGGACTGCTTTGAGATCACGGTGCGCGGCACCGAGGGCTACGGCCAGGTCGAGCTCTTCTCGGGTCGGGTGTCCGAGGTCATCCCCCGTCCGGTCGGCAAGCAGCTCGCACCGATCGCCAACATGATGATCGGAGGCTTGGCGTTGTTTGCCGCCGGGCCCCGTTCGCTCAAGCGCAAGATCATGCAGGAGGGACCGTACGTGGGGCTCGCGAAATTCCTCGATCTGACCTATGAGGCCCTCGGTCGCGGCGAAGCCCCACCGGTGACCCCCGACGACATGTTGACCACGAGTCGGCTGATCGACCGTCTGGTCGCCGGGCGTTCGCCCCAGATCGGTGCATCATGAGGGTGCTCATCACCGGCGCCACCGGGTTCGTCGGTTCGTACACCGTCGCCGCCGCGCTCGAGGCCGGCCACGAGGTGACGGCGCTGGTGCGACCCGCCTCGAAGGCACCGTTCGCCGCGCTCGACAGCCATCCCCGGCTCACCCTTGCCCGCGCCGACCTGCGCGACGGCCGATCACTCCAGGGCCTGTTCGACGAGATCGACGTCGTGATTCACCTCGCCGCCGCGAAGTCGGGCGACTTCGCGACCCAGTTCGCCGGCACGGTGCTCAGTACCGAGAACCTGCTTGCGGCCATGACCGATTCGGCGGTTACCCGCCTGGTCGCCATCAGCACCTTCTCGGTGTACGACTACACCCACCTCAAGGCCGGCTCGGTCATCGACGAGCGCTCGCCCATCGAGCCCAACCCGCTCACCCGCGACGAGTACGCGCAGACCAAGCTCATCCAGGAACAGCTGTACCGCGATGAGATGGCGCGTCGCGAGGTGGTCATCCTTCGACCCGGCATGATCTATGGCCGCGATAATCTGTGGCACGCGCTGCTCGGCGGCGAGCTCGGTCCGCTGTTCCTGCGCATCGGCCGGCGCGCCGTCCTCCCGATGACCTACGTCGAGAATTGCGTGGACGCCATGGTCGCCGCGATCGATGCACCCGGCGTGGCCGGCGAGACCATCAACATCGTCGACGACTCGCTGCCGACCCAGGCTGGCTATGTCACGGTGCTCGAACGGCAGATGGAGATCCCCACATCGATCCCGGTGCCCTGGCCAGTCATGAGGTCGGCCGCAGCGGTGGTGGCGTTCGCCAACCGTCGTTTCGCCGGCGGGCGGGCCAAGTTCCCCGGCATCATCGTGCCCGAGAAGCTCGACGGTCGCTTCAAGCCGTTCCGCTACACCAACGAGCGGGCCAAGGCGCTGCTCGGCTGGACGCCGCGCTACAGCCTCGAGACGGCCTTTGAACGCAGCCTGAGCGATGTCGATCTCGTTGCGGAGCGCGCCGCCGTGGTGTCATGACGCTGCCCCGGGTCGCGTATCTGACCGGTGAGTACCCCCGCGCCACCGACACGTTCATCCAACGCGAGATCGCCGCGGTGGAGCAGTGCGGTGTGCGCGTCGAACGCTTTGCGGTGCGTCGTCCTGGCGACGAGCACATGGTCGGCGACGAGCAACGCCGCGAACGCGAGCTGACGACGTACTTGCTCGAGACCCCCAAAGCCCAGATCCTGGGGGCGATCGCCCAGGCGCTCGTGAAGTCGCCCCGCCGGTTCCTCCGGACTGGCGGCCTGGCGGTACGTACCCGGCGCCGCGGCATCAAGGGAGCCGTGCTGCAGGCCGCCTACTTCGCCGAGGCTGCTGTGCTGGCCCAGCAACTACGCCGACGCAGCGTCGACCATCTTCACAACCACTTCGCCGATTCGAGCTGCAGCGTCGCCATGCTCACGTCGGAGCTGAGCGGCATCACCTACAGCTTCACGCTGCACGGCCCCGCCATCTTCTTCGAGCCGCATGAGTGGTTCCTGGGTACCAAGCTGCGGACCGCCAGTTTCTGCTCGGCCATCAGCTCGTTCGCTCGTTCGCAGGCCAGCCTCTTCTGTGAGCCGGAGTACTGGGACCGCATCCGCATCGTGCACTGCGGGGTGGCAACCGGTCCTGCGGACGACGGCAATCGACCGGTGACAGCGGGCGACGAGCCGTGTCAGCTGTTGTTCGTCGGTCGACTCGATGCTGTGAAGGGCGTGTTGGTGCTCTTCGACGCCGTCGCTGCTCTGATCGCCGGCGGCGCCGCAGTGCGGCTCACCTTGGTGGGTGACGGACCGCAGCGCGCCGAGCTCGAGGCCAAATCGGTCCGGCTGGGCATCTCAGGGTCGGTGAACTTCGCGGGCTACCGATCACAGGCCGAGGTACGCGATCACCTGGCGACCGCCGATGTGTTCGTACTGCCGAGCTTCGCCGAGGGTGTGCCCGTGTCGTTGATGGAAGCGATGGCCGCGCAACTCCCGGTGATCGCCACCAATGTTGGCGGCGTCACCGAGCTGGTGCACGACGGGTTGAACGGCCTGGTCGTCGCTCCTGGCGATGTCGACGCTCTGGGCGTCGCACTCGACCGTCTCGTGAGCGACGTCGATCTGCGCGGTCGATTCGGCCGTAGCGGTCGGTTGACGGTCTCAGAGGACTTCGACTCGCTCACCGAAGCGCGGCGTCTCGTGACCTTGTTCGTCGATCCACGACATCCGTCACCTGACCGGATCCGGCCGCTGCCTTTCAAGTAGTTTGTGAGAATCTCAATCCACTAAAGGGATTGAAAGTAGGCAATAGCACCCGAAAGTGATCATTATCCTTTCCTCAGCGGAAATGATCCTTACAGTGCTACGAGTGCAGCCGAACGGCCTGCACGAACTTCCTCGGAGGGAAATTAATGAACGTACGTCGTATGGGCGCAGCTCTCGGACTCACCATGGTTGCAGCTGTGGCCATTGCCGCCCCGGCCGGTGCCCAGGGCAGTGGCTTCACCAACACCGACACCACCATCACCGTGGGCGAGAGCGTCACCGTCACGCTCACCGAGGTCTGCGATCTTCCTCCCGCCGACGGCGAGCCCGACTATGGGCTCATCCGCTTCTACCTCGAAGACGCCCCCGGCGGTGTCCTCTTGGAGTCCAAGGTTAAGGGCAACCAGTTCGTCGAGGGTGGCGTTGGCTCCTACACGTTCACCCGGCCCGGCAACTACTCGGTCGTACGGTTCTGCGGCGATGAGTACAAGCAGGTCCTGATCACGGTGACCGAGGCCCCGGCAACGACCACCACCACCAGCACCACGGTTCCGTCGACCACCAGCACCACGGTTCCGGCCACTACCAGCACGACCGTGGCCTCGACCACGAGCACGACGGTGAAGGCCACGACCACCACCGCTTCTCCGACTACCACCATCGCAGCGTCGGTTGCGGGCGTGTCCACCACCAAGGCTGCCGGCGCCACCGCTGTGAAGGCCGCCAGCGTGAGCTACACGGGCTGATCCTCGTCGGTCCCTTCCGGCCGACAGCAAGACGTGAGGCGGATGCCCGCCGACCTCAGGGGTCGGCGGGCATCGTCGCGTGCGGTCAATGATTCTTCCTGGGCAATATGTATCGAAACTCCACATACCCATGTTCATTCTCAGGAGGATCCGTACGTTGCGATCGGTCGGTCACATCGATCGATCGAAGAGCTTTTTCGAGGAGCAATCATGAATACACGTCGTTTCGCAGCCGCACTCGGCCTGTCCGCCATCGCTGCCACAGCGCTCGGCATGCCCGCCGGTGCCACCCCCAGCGAGGACGGCACGAGCCGCGGTCAAAGCCCCGAGTCCTCGACCACGGTGATCCCGCGTGGCAACCGCCCCAAGACGACCACGACGACCATGCCGGTCTCGACGACGACGATCCCGCGTGGCAACCGCCCCAAGACGACCACGACGACCATGCCGGTCTCGACGACGACCGCCGCCGAACCGACCACGACCATCGCTGCGGTCACCACGAGCACGGCCGCTGCCTCCGCGACCACCGCAGCATCAGCATCGACCACGGCGGCTTCCGGCGGTGTGGCGATCACGGCTGCGCCCACCACCACCGTCGCTGTCTCGGTCGCCGGCGTGTCCACCTCGCGGGCTGCCGCCGCAGCCGTCGTTCAGGCCGACGACGTCGACTACACGGGCTGAGGCTCAGCGATCTGCGATGTTTCGCCCGCCGCGGAGTCGACGGAACATCGCAGTCGCGAGTGCCCGGACCAGCCACGCGTTGGTGCGGGCGTAGCGCTTCCACATGCGCCTCGGCTCGCAGATCAGTCGCCAGGCCCACTCGAGCCCGAACCGTTGCATGAGCTCTGGAGCGCGGGGCACAAAACCGGCGAGCACGTCGAAGCTGCCACCGACCCCGAGCACGAGATCCGCACCGAACTCGTCGAGGTATTCAGCCGCCCACACCTCCTTGAACGGAGACGGCATGCCGATGAACAGCACGTCGGCTCCGGACTGAGCGATGGTGCGGACGACCTCGGCGTGATCCGCCTCCCCGAAGTAGCCGTCGCGATGGCCGGCGATCGAGAGGGCGGGGAATTGCTCGACGAGCACCTCGGCGAGGCGGTCGACCACATCGGTCTGGGCGCCGAGCAGGTAGACCGATCGGCCGTCTTCGGCAGCCGCCCGGACGAGCTCGACCATCAGGTCGATGCCAGCCACCCGCTCGGGCAGGGGTCGACCCAAAACGCGCCACGCCCACATCACCCCCATGCCATCTGCGACCCGTAGGTCGGCGGCTGCAATGACGGCGCCGAGAGCGGCATCGAGTGAAGCCATCCACATCGTGGCCGCGTTGATCGTCACCACGAGGCGGGGTTGGGGCGAGGCGTGCCGGAGTCGCTCCACGACCACACCCATGGTCGCCGCCTCAATGTCCCAGTCGAGGTCGTCGTGGTGAAGGCCGATTCCTGCCGGGGTGTGTGAGGCGCTCGTTGACGCCCCTTCGTGGTCGATGGCGGTGAACTCAGGCAAGAGCGCTCCCGGATTCTGCCGGTCCGTGCATCGCTGCGGCGTACAAACACCACGCCCATTCATAGGGGCGGGTCTCGCGGTTGACCCGCACGGCGTCGGGAGTGCGACCATCGCTGCGGCCCACCGTCTCGGCGATCCCCCGCAACGGCGCAAGGGGACCGGGACTGGCAGGGTCGAGGTTTCGCCAGATGGTCGAGAGCGACTGGTCGATCATCGACTCGCCCGATTCGTTGTGGTCGATCCAGCCCACGCTGCGCTCGATTGCCGCCGAGTGGTCGGGTCCGCCGGCGCGTTGCAGTGCCAGGAGGGCCATGGGCGCCATGCCGTGTTGGTGGACCGAATACACCGAGTAGCGGAGTGCGACGACACCGCGCCGGGCGTTGAAGTGCCACCACCATTGGCCCAGGTCGCCTTGCAGCGAGACATGGGTGTCGGCGAGGCGGGTCGCTATCGCCAGCGCCGTCTGGTCCCCGACGGCCAGCGAGGCGAACGCGAGCGCCTGGACGGAGTAGATCTGATCGGCGAAGTTGGCGATGTGGGAGCGGGCGCGATGGCTGGGTGAAGCCTGCCGACCGGCATGGTTCATGAGACCGGTCCGGGCGGAGAACCGCAGGGTCACGAGCTCGGCGACACATGCCTTCGCGGCGTCGCGCACGCGTCCATCGCCGCAGCGGTGGAGTTCGTGCAGGAGGCCGCTTGCGGCCCAGGCGACCTCCATGGTGGTGAGCGTGGGCAGCACTCGGTCGATGAAAGCCTCGAGGTCGAGGCCGACCTCGCCGAGAAGGTGGGTGGCCGACCAGCTGTTGCCCGATACGGCGTTCGCCCACAGCGCCAAGCCGGTTCCGCCCAGGTAATCCGTCCGGCGGATCTCCCCGGCGATCGCCTTGATGCAGCGACCGACATCGATGCCGTGATCGGCGGGATCGAAACCGGCCCGGGCGATCCCCAACAACGCAATTGAGGTGCTCGTAAGGGTCTCGTGGGGGTACACGTCGTCCACCGCGCACCAGCGTCCGTCGAGGAGCTGGCGGGAGAACAGCTGGCGGGAAGGGTCGAAGGACTCCTGGAGACTCGCCGTGCACAGCGGCGTCATCTTGGCGTATCCATCGTGCAGCGCCGGCGCGTTCGTTGATTGGTCCATGGTTCGATCCGCCTCGGGGCGTCTTGAACGGGTCCGCGCCGCTCATGTTTCCCCGACCCATCAGGTTAGTTGGTCGCCGGAGATTGCGTTGACGAGCCAGCCAGAACCGCCCCGTTGGGGGAGGGCTCGGCGCGTCGGTCAGCGACGCTTGCGGCGCGCCGCGTTGTACGGCGAGCTCGGCGTGACGGGTGCTGCCGTGGGCCGCTTGGGGCGCTTGGACCCGGTGCGCCCAGCAGGTGTTTGGTCGCCGGGCCCGGCGACTCCGGCTGGGCGCCCGTCCGCGATCGGAATCTCGTGGCCGAGTCGTGACAGCGTCACCTCGTCAGCGGCGACCGGCATTTTGAGGTCGCGTTGGAGCTGGGCGGCGATCTTGTGTTTCTCGGGCGTGATGAACGTGATCACGACGCCGGTCGCCCCGGCACGCGCCGTTCGGCCGGCGCGGTGCGTGTAGTCCTTGTGGTCCGCCGGAAGGTCGAACTGAACGACCCCCGCCACCCCGTCGATGTGGATGCCGCGCGCTGCGACATCGGTGGCGACGAGGGCGCGGACGCTTCCGTTGCGAAACCGGGCCAGGGCCCGCTCGCGTTGGTTCTGGGACTTGTCTCCGTGGAGCGCCACGCTGGTCACGCCCCGCTTCGCCAACTGTTCGGCCACCCGATCCGCGCCGTGACGGGTTCGGCAGAAGACGACGGCCGAGCTGAGCCGCTTCACGATGTCGGCGACGTCGTCGAACTTGCGGTCGTGGCTGACGTTCCAGAAGTAGTGCACCGCATCGGCGGCCTGGTCGTGGCGGGATTGTCGCACCTCGACCCGTGCCGGATTGCGTTGGTAGTGCTTGATCAGCACATCGACGTCGCCGTCGAGCGTGGCCGAGAAGAGCAGCGTCTGCCGGTCGGTCGGGGTGTCATCGAGGATGGCGCGGACCTCCGGCAGGAACCCCATATCGGCCATCCGGTCGGCTTCGTCGACGACGACCAGCTCGGCAGCGTCGAGCCGCACCTCGCCTCGGTCGATCAGGTCACGGAGCCGACCAGGGCAGGCAACGGCGATGTCGACCCCCCGGCGCAGGGCACTGATCTGGCGCTCGATGGAGACACCACCGTAGAAGCGGTCGACCTGCAGGCCGATGGGCGCTGCCAGTAACGCGAGTTCGCTCGCGACCTGTTCGGCCAGCTCGCGGGTCGGCACCAGAACGAGGCCCGTCGGCTGGCCGGGGGCCGCGGCCGGGCAGCGCGTGACCATCGGAATGCCGAAGGCGATGGTCTTGCCCGACCCGGTGGGAGCCTTGCCGCAGACGTCGCGGCCCTTCAGAGCCGGCGGGATCGCATCGACCTGGATGGGAAACGGTTCCTCGATGCGCCGCGCGTGCAACGACCGCGCCACCGCGGCCGGCACCCCCAGGTCAGCGAACGACGTCACACGGTCTCATCAGCGACCGAGGTCATCCTAAGGACAGCAGGTCGACGACGAAAATGAGGGTCTCGCCGCCCTTGATGGCGCCACCGGCGCCGCGATCGCCATATCCCTTGTGGGGCGGGATCGTGAGCTGGCGGCGGCCGCCGATCTTCATGCCGGCGACGCCCTCGTCCCAACCTTGGATGACCTGGCCGGCCCCGAGGCGGAAGTCGAAGGGGTCGTTGCGGTCCCAGCTGGCATCGAACTGCTCACCGCTGGACCACGCCACACCCACGTAGTGCACCGTGACAACGGCGCCCTTGACCGCTTCGGCTCCGTCGCCGACGACGAGGTCGTCGATCACGAGGTCTGTGGGCGGTTCGGTGTCGGGAATGGTGACGGTCGGCTTGGTGTCAGACATGGTGCGAGTGTAGCGGTGGGCCTCGAACCCGGTTCCGGGACCGCCGTGGGGCGACCAAGATGGCGACCCATGGGTTCTGCTCTCGACAACGCCGCCCGCTTGGGCGTGCTGGCGATACCAGTCGTCCTGGGCCTCGTCATAGCCCGGGCCGGACTCATTTCCGATCTGGGCGCCGCCATTGGATCACTCAACGTTTTCTCGCTGTATGTCGGTTTCCCCGCCCTGATCGCAGCGGGAATCCTCGATGCCGACTTCGCCCTACCCCACGATGTCGCGTTCTGGTTGGCCGTCCCGCTGCTCGATCTGATCCTGGTGGGCTGCTGCTGGCTCGTGGGC
>Ga0105047_10008271_pt1 | contig 17349 bp, 13 predicted proteins | sample MAT04_FD_78384 | JGI IMG/M metagenome (GOLD analysis project Ga0105047, IMG submission 78384) | Freshwater microbial communities from Lake Fryxell liftoff mats and glacier meltwater in Antarctica - MAT-04 (megahit assembly) | ecosystem: Environmental > Aquatic > Freshwater > Ice > Liftoff...
AATAGATTAAACAATCTTTAAACATGCGAACCAAACTTTCATTTCTCATTTTCCTCATTACTTTTTCTGTTGGATTATTTGCACAGACCGGTTCTATTAAAGGAAGGGTTTTTAATATAAAGAATAATGAACCTCTGCCATTTACCAACATTATCGTAAGTGGAACAACAATAGGATCAATAAGCGATTTTGACGGAAATTTCCTGTTTAAAGGTTTAAATCCGGGTTATGTAAAACTTGAAGCAACATCGGTAGGTTTTGAGAGAATAATGACTGAAGAAATTCTGGTAACTAATGCCAAAACTGCTTCGATAGACATTGCAATGAAGGAAGTTGCAGTTCAAATCAGCGGTGTTGAAGTTACTGCATCGGTATTTAAGCGGGTTGAAGAAAGTCCTGTTTCACTCAAATCTCTTGGTATTTCACAAATTGAAAAGAGCCCGGGTTCGAACCGTGATATTTCGAAAGTAATTCAAACCTTACCAGGAGTGGCATCCTCAGTTTCATTTCGAAACGATATAATAGTGAGGGGAGGAGGTCCTTCCGAAAACAGGTTCCTTCTTGATGGTATCGAAATCCCTAATCTGAATCACTTTGCAACTCAGGGCGCCTCTGGAGGACCAGTGGGAATTATCAATACAGATTTTCTGCGCGAAGTAGATTTTTATTCCGGTGCATTTCCTGCCAGCCGGGGTAACTCACTTAGCTCAGTAATTGATATGAAACTAATTGATGGCAACCCCGATCGGATGGTTTATCGGGCCACTCTAGGCGCAAGCGAAATGGCTTTGAGTGCAAATGGACCGGTTAGCGAAAAAACTAACGTGCTTGTTTCGGTGCGCCAGTCCTATCTCCAGTTTCTTTTTAGTGCAATTGGATTGCCATTTCTGCCCACATTTACTGATTATACTGTAAAAGTTAAAACTAAGTTTAATGTTAAAAACGAACTTACCATTATAAGTATAGGTGCATTAGATAATTTCAAACTTAATACAGGATTAAAAAATCCAACCGAAGAACAGCAATACATACTTGATTATCTGCCTGTTAATAATCAATGGAATTATGCAATTGGTGCCAATTACCGCCATTATCGCGATAATTCATACGGCACATGGGTTATAAGCCGCAATATGCTTTTTAATGAGGCGTATAAATATTTTAATAATGATGAAAATGCGCCGGAAAATAAAATTTTGGATTATTCATCCTATGAAATTGAAAACAAGATAAGGTATGAAGAAGTATTGCGTACTGAGGGATACAAAATATCGTATGGTGCCGGCGCTGAATTTGCAAAATATGAAAATAATACTTTCCAGAAGGTTTTTATTCCTGCCGGCGATGACACGATAACCGAAATCAATTATGCTTCGGAACTTAAGTTGTTTAAATGGAATGTTTTCGCACAGGTGAGTAAAAGCATTTTTGAAGAGCGACTTTTGCTTTCTTTGGGAATCCGTTCCGATGCAAACGATTATTCGACTAAAATGTCGAATCTTTTCAAACAGATTTCACCAAGGTTTTCTGCATCCTATTCACTCACACCAGAACTTGCCCTTAATTTTAATACCGGTAGGTATTTTCAGCTTCCGGCATACACAACATTGGGCTACAGGTTGCCTGATGGCGAATTGCTTAATAAAACCAATGGATTAAGATACATACAGGCCGATCATTTAGTTGCCGGGATTGATTTCAGGCGAAACGATCAATCGAAAATTACTTTGGAAGGATTTTATAAATTCTACAATTACTATCCTTTTTCGCTGCGCGATTCTGTTTCTCTGGCCAGTAAAGGAGCTGATTTCGGTGTGGCCGGCGATGAAGGTGTAACTCCAATTTCAAAAGGCAAGGCATGGGGTGTTGAACTATATTACCGCGAAAAAATTACACGTAATATTGATGCTACAGTTTCCTATACATGGGTCAGGTCATCTTTCGAAGATAAACACGGCAACTTTATCCCTTCAGCCTGGGATAACAGGAATATTCTGAATGTTTCGGCGCTTGCTAGTCTCAAGAAAAATTGGAACGTAGGGATAAAATGGCGTTTTGTGGGTGGATCACCTTACACTCCTTATGATTTCGAGCGCTCATCGCTCATCGAAGCCTGGGATGCCAAAGGCCGCGGTTACCTTAATTATGATGAATTCAATACACAACGGCTTACTGTTTTTCACCAGCTCGACCTCAGGGTTGATAAAGAATACTACTTTAAAAAATGGTCGCTGAATCTATACCTTGATATCCAGAATCTTTACAATTTCAAGGCTCAACAACCTGAGGAACTTATTCAGGTGCGCGACGAAAATGGACAAGCTGTTATTAAGGATCCGCTAAATTACGAACTCAAATATCTTACCAGCGAATCGGGAACAGTTCTTCCAACCATCGGTATTATTGTCGAACTCTAATAATTAATGGCTATGATGAAGTATATAATAACAGCAATTATTCTGGGTAGTTTTGCTATTAGTTCCGTTTCATCCTGTAAATCAGGAAGTGAAGGGAAAAGCTCCAAATCCCGTAAATCAGATAGTATAGTTCTGATTACCAGCAATGCAGGAGGTGCCGGAAAAACTATCGAAATTGAAATGATAAAAGGCAAATCGCACAACCATCCCACATTTGCAATTTGGATCGAAGATACAGGTAGTTCGTACATTCAAACCTTGTTTGTAACCAGTGCAATAGGACAGGGGATTTTTAAATATGGCGATAAATCAACTGGAACATGGAAACCCGGCGAAGTAAGAAGACCAGCGGCATTACCTTACTGGTCGCATAAGAGAGGAATTCTGTCGGACAATGGATCGCTTGTGCCTACCCCTCGTAACAGAGTGCCCGATGCTTATTCAGGAGCAACTCCTGAAGGTAGTTTCAAACTTTTAACCAAAACGGATAATTTGTTGAAAGGAAAAGTTAAACTTTTGTTTGAAATCAATCAACCATGGGATTTTAATGAGTTCTGGACCAACAGACTTTATCCTGATGATTCTGAATACAGATCATCCTGCCAGCCGGCTGTTGTTTATTCCGCTATAGTTGATTTGGATATTGCAGGTTCAACAGTGGAAATGAAACTACTCGGTCACAGTCATTATTCAGGAAAATCAGGCGAATTGTTTACCGATCTTTCTACTATCACTTCAGCATTGTATATTGCTGATAAGGTTATGATTACGGTAAAATAGCTGTTACTAAATGTTTTTCTAAAATTAAATTGTACCTAAACCCTAAACCCTAAACCCTGCTTCAAACATCCTGAGCTTTATCCGTTAGCATAGGAACAAACCTGAATGAGCCATGAGTCTCTTTTTTTACTTCAGTTTCAGAAGTTTTTGTAATCCGGGTCATAATCTGAACATCATTTTTGCCTACAGGAGCAACCAGAATACCTCCTGTTTTCAGCTGTTTAATAAGTGTTTCCGGTATAAACGGCGCAGCGGCAGTTATCAGAATCCGGTCGAAAGGCGCATACACAGGCAGTCCTGCATACCCATCGCCATAAAATAACCTGATACGGTAATTGAGAGGAGGATTCATTGCTTTTAATGTTTCATACAAAAGTTTCTGTCTCTCGATGGTAAAAACACGGGCACCCATTTCGGCAAGAATACTGGCCTGATAACCTGAACCGGTTCCGACTTCCAGAACCCGCATTCCTTTTTCGAGCTGCAAAAGTTCACTTTGAAAAGCTACTGTGAAAGGTTGCGAAATCGTTTGACCGGAGCCAATCGGGAACGCTTTGTCCTCATATGCAAATTCAAGAAACGATGAATCGAAAAAGAAATGACGTGGTATTGCATTTATGGCGTCGAGTACATTCTCATCCTTAATTCCTTTGGTGCGGAGCAAGTCGATAAGTTTTTTACGCAAACCTTTATGCCTGAAAGTGTCAGTAAGTTGTATAGAAGCCATAGTGTGAAATGAGAAAAATTACAAGCTGCGAAATTATGCAACAATGGTTCGATTTTAACAGCTTTAAGTTAAAAAACTTTTTTTCACAATCTTTCATAAGAAAATGATAACAATAGAATCAAATCCAAAAAACATTTATATATTTGCACAGTTTTAAAACAATCCCTCTGAATTTTCCTGAATCTTCGCGGTAATTATTCAACTTCCCTACTTCAGGTTTTCTAATGATAAGTATAATTTTAATTCATACGATTTAAACTCCCATTTATTCGTCCAATCAACCCCATTCGCATGTACGATAAAAGCGAACTCGAAAGTAAGCTGCTAAATGAATTGCGCGACATCGCAAAGCAGTTTAACATCCGCAAGAGCGAAACAATGAAAAAACAGGACCTGGTTTACATCATACTTGATCACCAGGCAGCTAATCCTACTCCCGACATTCTGGAGGCTGAAAAGAAAGCACGGGTTTTTCCTCAGAAAGGTCCCCGACAGCGTATTCCGCTCGATAAAATCAAGGACAACAGAAAATCCGATATTAAACCAAAAGAGGATGGTCCTGATGCTCCGTTGTTTGAGGCAAAACAGCCTGCGTCGGAACAACCTGAGATAAAACAGCCTGAAACAAAACAGCCTGTAACGAAGTTACCTCAGACAAAACAGCCCGAAATAAAACTTCCTTTTACCAAATCAGAATTACCGGCAGAACCAAAAGATGCCGAAACTGTCGCTGATTTGCCCAAAGAAATAATAAAACCTGCGGAGTCGGCAATTTTACCAAAACGTCCGTACGAGTCAAGCAGGCCTTACAACAGAGATTATAATAAAAGTGATGATGATATTCCTTCGGTAAAATCATTTGAACGACCCGCATCCTCAAATGTTCCGGCATGGGAAATGCAGGAGTTTCACGAACGCCGCCGCCGTGGTCGCCGTCCGCAGGACAGAGATGAGGACAGAACAACTCCTGCTGCCAGCGGTGAAGAAACTACTACTCCGGTACGTGAAGAAAGACCAGCCAGAACCAACGACTGGAAACCTACTCCCCGCGCTGCCGTGAGAGAGGACGATGCAGCCATAAATGAGGAAAAAGTTGTTATCCCTGATGAATTTATCCCTGTATTTGATTTTAAAGAACCTGATGTTGAAATTCTGAATACCCACGAAATGGTTTCGCGGGAAGATACCGAAACTGAAATTGATCCTAACGGGAACGTACGTACTGATCAGCAACGGCCGAATGATATTAACCGCGATATGCAGCGTTATGGCCGAAACGACCGTAATGATCGTATCACCGACCGTGGAAACGACCGCCGTATTCAACAACCTCAACAGCCTGTACGCGAAGATTTTTCATGGGAATTTGAAGGAATTGTTTCCTGTGAAGGCGTTCTGGAAATGATGCCTGACGGATATGGATTCCTGCGCTCCTCCGATTATAACTACCTGAGCTCGCCTGATGATGTTTACGTTTCACAATCGCAGATAAAACTTTTTGGACTCAAAACCGGTGATACAGTAAAAGGTACCATCAGGCCGCCAAAAGAAGGCGAAAAGTATTTCCCTCTGGTAAAAGTTGAAACTATCAACGGTAAATTACCCGAGGAAATCCGCGACCGTATTCCATTCGATTATCTTACACCTTTATTCCCTGAAAAGAAATTCAAACTCACCGGCCATCCCGGCTCAAGCCTGAGTACACGTATTATCGACCTTTTCAGCCCAATCGGAAAAGGACAGCGCGGACTTATTGTTGCTCAGCCAAAAACCGGTAAAACTGTACTACTCAAGGAAATTGCAAACGCAATTGCTTATAATCATCCTGAAGCTTACCTCATCGTTTTATTAATTGATGAACGGCCTGAGGAAGTTACCGACATGGCACGTAATGTAAAGGCTGAGGTTATTTCGTCAACATTCGACGAACCTGCTGACCGCCATGTACGCATTGCCAACTTGGTTCTCGAAAAAGCCAAACGTCTTACTGAATGCGGACACGATGTTGTAATACTGCTCGACTCAATAACACGACTTGCCAGAGCTTATAATACAGTAGCGCCAGCTTCGGGAAAAGTGCTTTCGGGTGGAGTTGAAGCCAATGCATTACAAAAACCAAAACGCTTTTTTGGAGCTGCCCGCCAAATTGAAAATGGAGGCTCACTTACTATTATTGCTACCGCGTTAACCGAAACTGGTTCGCGTATGGATGAAGTTATTTTTGAAGAATTCAAAGGAACTGGTAATATGGAACTCCAGCTCGATCGCAAGCTTTCGAATAAGCGTATCTTCCCTGCTGTTGATATTGTTGCTTCGAGTACCCGCCGCGACGATCTGTTACTCGAAAAAGATGTGCTGCAACGCCTTTGGGTATTGCGTAATCACCTTGCAGATATGAATCCGATTGAAGCAATGGACTTCCTGAAGGACAGAATGAAATTTACACAAACCAATGAGGAATTTCTTATTTCGATGAACGGTTAAATTATCTATTGACCGAAACAATTCCGGATAAAAAAAGAAGGTTGCCTTTATCGGTAACCTTCTTTTTTTTTTGTAAAAATGGAAACTTTAGTTCCCTGACGATTTTTTTTGATTTTGTTTGTGTTGTCTTAATCTTTCAATTAGCATTTTCTGAAATTCACGCTCTGCATCATATAATTGCAGTACTTTAACTGCCGGAAGAACTGATTTGAACCTGGCATGATACTCTTTTCTCAAATCAAGTAATTTCTGCGCTTCAATAATCTGAGTGTCAAGTATCTGGGAAGCTTCTTTCTCTGTTAGCTTTTCAATCTCAGGCTTGTGAAGATTTTCAGAGTTTTTGAAGGCCTTTTTTAGTTCGTGCCGTTTGGCGTCATATTCATTATATACAGGCCAGAAAACCTGAGCCTCATCAGGCGTAAGATTAAGTTCCTGAGTTATAAACGCAATGCGCTGTGCTTCAATTTTTTCGTACTTGGCATTGCCTTGCTGTCCATATCTGTGCCTTTCCTGTTGTGCGTTTGCTGTGTTTACAGTTATCAAAAATGCTGCAATAAAAAGCAGTAGAGTAACAGGAGATGATGAGATTTGTGGTTTCATTCTTTTCTTGTATTAGTATTCGGTGATTATTTCTATTTCTAAATCCTGGTCTTTCAGGTATTCCACAATTTCTTCTTCGGTAACATCACTATTCACATTTATTGAAGATGTTACCGGAATGATGTTGGCAGCCATTTCGATTTCTTTGTCGCGGCTGTAACTTTCAGCTAAAAGTACTTCTTCTGCATATGAAGCGTCGTAAGCCATATTAATATCGGCCAATTCGTCGTATGCAGGTATGATCTGATTGCTTTTTGATGGGATAATAAATATCAGAAGCACAGCTGCAATCGCGACAGCCACTATTGGCGCCCAAACAACAGGTTTCCGGAAAACCAGAATTCCAGATTTTGACAAAGCTCTGTTTTCCTTTTCTTTTATCCTGTCAATAATCCGTGGACTCAATGTGTCAAAATAGCCTTCTGGAACCTGGCATCCACTTTCTTCGTGCCTTAACAATTGGAGTTGAGGCGAAAGGTTGTCCGTTTCCTGATCTTGTTCTGATATGGTATGGTTTATTTTCATAACGTGTATATGACTGATTTAAAACTGTAAAGTTTAATTTTCGAAAACAGAAAGTTCAATTTTCTTTACAGCAAAATGATAGGAAGCTTTTAATGCACCAACTGATGTGCCGAGTATTTCCGACATCTGGTCGTAGCTCAAATCGTCATAATACCTCATATTGAAAACGATTTGCTGCTTTTTAGGGAGCTTTATAATGGCTTCAGTCAGGCGTCGTTGAATCTCTGTTCCGTCGAAATAATTATCGTCGTGCAGAGCCCGTATCAACATAGCTTCGGGCGATGATAAGGATAGGAAGGAATGGAGTTTTTTGCTTTTCAGGAAGCTAAGTGATTCATTAACAGCAATTCGGTAAAGCCATGTGTAGAATTTTGCATCCTCACGAAAGGAATCGAGGTTATTCCATACTTTTATAAAGATATTTTGTACCACATCATCTGCATCATCATGGATAATGACCATACGGCGAACAAAATAATAAATCTTCTCCCGGTATTTTTGCACCAGAAGATTAAACGCATAATGCTTTTTATCTGCATTACGGAATAGTTCAATTAATTCAATATCAGTGAATTCATGCATGTGTAGTACACAAAGTTTTTAGCAGCATCGAACAATTTATAAATAAAAAACCCGGTGTTGTAACTTTGCGGACAGCTTTCAGAAACTGTAAGAAACCTGTTTTTAGACTTCAGAAAAGGATCAATTCAGTTCTCTTAACTCTTGCGATTGATTACTTTTAGGACAGCTGCAATAATATGCGGAACATCGAGTCCGTATTTTACAAGTAGTTCCTCAGGTGTGGCACTTTCACCGAATTTATCGTCAACAGCAACCATTTCCATTGGTGCAGGCATATTTAGAGCTAAAAGCTGGGCTATACTGTCGCCCAATCCTCCGTTCATAAGGTGTTCCTCGGCAGTTACAACACAGCCGGTTTTTCTAACAGAATGTAAGACTGCCTCTCTATCCAAAGGTTTAATGGTATGGATATTAATAATTTCTGCTTCTATTCCATTTTCTTTTAGTGCAATGCCAGCCTGAAGCGCGTGCCAAACCATATGTCCTGTTGCTATGATAGTTACATCTTTGCCTGGGGTAAGAAGGATTGCTTTTCCGATTTCGAAAGGTTGATCAACCGGCATGAAATTGGCAACTTTAGGTCTTCCGAAACGCAGGTAAACCGGACCAACATAGTCAGCAATGGCAAGAGTTGCAGCATAGGTCTGATTATAATCGCATGGATTTATAACTGTTAAATTAGGCAGCATCTTCATCAGCCCGATGTCTTCCATAGTCTGGTGAGTTGCACCATCTTCACCCAAAGTAATCCCGGCATGAGAAGCGCAAATCTTGACATTTGTGTTTGAATAAGCTACTGATTGACGAATCTGATCGTAAACTCTTGAAGTACTGAAGTTTGCGAATGTTCCGGTAAATGGAATTTTGCCTCCGATAGCTAGTCCGGCTGCAACTCCTATCATATTAGCTTCAGCAATACCTGCCTGAAAAAATCGCTCTGGAAATTCTTTTGCAAAAGCATCCATTTTTAGTGATCCCATAAGGTCAGCACATAGTGCTACAATATTAGTGTTGGTGCGGCCAAGTTGAAGTAAAGCTGCTCCGAATCCTGAGCGGGTATCTTTGTTATCAGTGGAAATATACGTTGTCATAAGTGGTGCTTTTGCAGTGAATTTCTGATTTTCGTTCATACTATTTATTGTTTGTACATCTGTATATCGGTAGTTTTGCCCGATTCAATTATAAAACTTTGCTCAACAGTATATAATGTTGCGCGCGAATTTTTTGGTCTGAATATTATACGATAACTGCCGGGTTGCAGATAAAGTGTTTCGAGTGTGAGATTATCGTTCAGTTCGTAAATGCGGGTAAGTTTATTTTTGTCGCTGAGCAGCAGAGTTCCGTAACCTATAAATGTTTTTCTGATAACAGCTATGCCCGGTTCCGGAATTTCTATGGTTGTAGTGTGACTTTGGCTTATATCAATGTTATTCAGCGAAATACGCGGAAGTGAAAGCACTTCGAGATCGTATTTCCCAGTTATGTATTTTTCGGTTTCGCCAAAATTCTGAACATTCAATGTTTGATTGTTTCCGTTCCTGCGGATGATGCATTGTAAGCCTTTTGACGCATTGCTGCTGCCTGCCATTTTCAGTTGAAGGTAACCCTGTGGCGCATTGGCTGCTACCACTGTGTGTTTACCGGGTACTATCCGCAAAGTGTCGATAGCTACTTCCGGAATAGTGTGGATGTCAACACGATAGGTAATTAGTGGATCAACAACCAGTGTGTCAGGGAGTCCGCGGTTGTTCATCGTGTGAATATAATTGTACATTACTTTACCCGACGAAATATCAGTGAAAGTCATCCCTGCATCCGTTTCTGTTGGTCTTCCAGCTTCATCAAGCAAGTTCACCTGCATGGTGGTTGAATTGAGTGCCTGCGAAATCACAATGTTTAAAGCTTTCCGGAAATCTTTTTCATTGGTGGCGTCAAAATAGGTTCCTACACAATTGAAAGCCAGGTTGAAATCCTGCCCGATTCCAATAATAAATGGTTTCAGTATGATGCCGTTCTTTTGCAACATGCGGGAAACTGCGCACGGATCACCGCTGCATTCTTCCATACCATCAGTGATAAGGACAACAATATTCCGACAGTTAGTGCATGGCGGGAAATCTTTTGCTGACTGTTCGAGTGAAAAGGCGAGGGGAGTGGTTCCCCGCGGAGTTATAGTGCGTAGCCGGGTTTTTATTTTGTATGCATTTCCCGGAGCAAAAGGAACTTCGAGTTTCGTGTCGCTGCATACCTGAGGAGGATATTGGTGCTGATGCCCATATACGCGTAATGCAAATTCAGTGTTCTTTAAACCACTGATGCTGTCCATCATTTCGGACATGATCCGTTTTGCAATATTGAATTTGGTATCACTCTGCCAGCGGCCAAGCATACTCTGCGATGCATCGAAAATGAAAAGTATGCGTGTAAGAGGAACTGGTTTCTTAACTTCAGGCGGCTGATTCTGGGCATTAACAACTCCTGCAAGTAAAAGTATGCAGATTGTTGTTAAGATTTTATTTTTCGTGCCTGATGTTTTCAAAGGGGGATTTAGGGTTTAGGGATGAGGAATTTTGGCTTTTAATTTGGAATTTGAGACTTGGGCCTTTTTACTACCCTTCTGCCTTCAGTTGATTCATCCTCCAAAACTCTAACCCCTGATTTATAACGTTGTTTTCACCGGTTTATGATACACTTTTAATAATCTCCTATAGTTTCTTCCAGTTGCGATAGAGCAGATTCCAGGTCTTTATCACTTGGAGGTGATCCGTGCCATTGATGTTTATCCACCATAAAATCTACGCCCTGACCCATATGCGTGTGCATCAGTATAACAATAGGTCTTCCCTGTCCGGTTAGCGATTTAGCTTCAGCCATTGTCGAAAGAATGTCATCAAAATTATGACCATCCATTTCCAGTACTATCCAGCCGAAAGCTTCCCATTTTGCCCTTAGACTGCCTAAAGTCATAACTACATCAACCGGACCGTCAATTTGTTTGCCGTTGTAATCGATTGTTGAAATAATATTATCAACTTTTCGGGCATTGGCAAACATAGCGGCTTCCCATATCTGACCTTCCTGCATTTCGCCGTCGCCATGCAGCGAATACACGAGGTTTTTATCGTTGTTCAGGCGTTTGGCAAGAGCGGCGCCAAGTGCAACTGATAGTCCCTGCCCGAGTGAGCCCGAAGCAACCCTTACTCCTGGTATATGTTCAGCCGGAGTAGGATGACCCTGCAGACGTGAGTTGAGTTTTCGGAAAGTTGCCAGTTCGCTTACCGGGAAATAGCCGGTTCGTGCAAGCACGCTATACCATACTGCCGAAATATGGCCGTTCGAAAGGAAAAACATGTCCTGACCATGACCATCCATCGTGAATTTTTTTGGGTCGTGGTGTAATATTGAAGTGTAAAGTGCAGTCATAAATTCAGTACATCCAAGCGATCCTCCCGGATGTCCCGACTGCACTGCATGTACCATTCTTACTATGTCGCGGCGCACTTGCGTGGCCAAAATCTGCATATCAGTTTTTGTTGTCATCGGTTGTTTATAAATAATCAGCTAAATTATGTCATTAGTGTTCTCGCAGGCAATATTGTTAATAATTTTGGAAAATAATTCACTTGCTTACTCAATCGAAAATCTGAATGTACTAAACTAAATACTGTTACCGTTATACTTTTATCCCGGATTCAGCATTTTGAAAAATCCAAACTGATACAGTAAATCTCATAAATGTTCTATCAAGCCTGATGATTTGCTGTTTAGGGGGTTAATCCAATTAGATTATTTATCACCTCCTGATGATTAATTTGGATTTAAGTGCTTCAAGATTTTCCTGTAACATTATTTAAAGTTTTGGGAATGGCTTTACCTCAATTGATGAAATTTAATACTGATTAATGATTTCCATAAAAATAATTCTTTCCCGTCTCCGGTTTTTTCTGTTCACCTGCTGTTTGTTGGTCAATACTGCTGCAACAGCGCAGTTTACAGGATTATCGGTACAAACTGAAAAACAATGGGTCGATTCAGTTTACAATGCCCTCACCCCGCAACAACGTATTGGGCAGTTATTTATACTTCGTGCCAATTCGGATATTGATTCGGCTGAAATCCGCAACCTATCGCGTTTAATAAAAGATTACAATATTGGTGGTTTATGCTTTTTTAAAGGTGGTCCTGTGAGGCAGGCTATTCTTACCAATTACTACCAACAATTGGCGCTAACGCCGTTGCTCATTTCGATGGATGCTGAATGGGGATTGGGAATGCGGCTCGACAGTACCATTTCGTTTCCCAGGCAAATGACCATGGGGGCCATTGCAAATGAGAAATTGATATCTGTTTATGGGCATACAATTGCATCACAATTGAAGAGGATGGGAGTACATGTAAGTTTTTCGCCGGTAGCTGATATTAACAGTAATCCTGCTAATCCGGTTATTAATATCCGTTCGTTCGGTGAGCATAAGGAAGATGTGGCCAGAAAATCCATTCTTTATATGAAAGCACTGCAGGAAGGTGGAATTATAACGGTTGCAAAACATTTTCCCGGACACGGAGATACTGATACCGATTCGCATTTCTCATTACCTTTTATTGGCCATTCAGCGGCTGTTATTGATTCGCTCGATCTTTTTCCCTTTAAAGAGCTGATAAATGCAGGTATTGATGGTATGATGCTGGCACATTTGTATATACCTGCTTTCGACACTACTAGGAATTTGCCTTCGAGTCTGTCTCCTCTGGTTATCGATTCGTTGTTACGCAAAAAACTTGGCTTTAATGGATTAGTTTTCACTGATGCACTTGATATGAAAGGAGTGTCAGGTTACGATGCTCCGGGTTTTGTCGAATTAAGGGCGCTTAAAGCGGGTGCTGATGTTCTTCTTCTGTCAGTTTCTGTCGATAAAGCTGTTGCTGCCATTCAACAGGCGATTGACAGCGGATGGTATTCGCAGCATGAACTTGAGGTTCACTGCCGGAAAGTACTTGCATATAAGTATCGCGCCGGACTGAATAAACTGAAAAACATAGAGATAAAGACACTTTACGATGATCTTCATACTCCTTACAACGAAAATTTAAACCTTGAGTTGTACAGGAATTCAGTTACAGTTCTAAAAAACGAAAACAACATTATTCCGGTTGTAATTCAGGATACAACCCGGATTGCCAGTCTTATGATTGGATACGACGATATTCGGATGTTCCAGCAACGGATTGACGATTATGCCTGGGTAAGTCATTTTACTTTACCCCGGAATGCGGATAAAAAAGAAATAGAAAAAATATACAAATCACTTTCGGCATATGATTTGGTTATTATCGGGATAAATAACACTATTCCGGCTCCAGCACGCAATTTTGGAATTTCGGAAACAACAGTTAAACTGGTCGATTCGCTGCTGGTATCAAAAAACTGCATTCTCAATTTGTTTACCATTCCGTATAGCGTTAAACTTTTCAAAAATGCAGATCAGGCTAAAGGTTTGCTAGTCGCTTATCAGGATAATGCTGATGCGTATGACGCGGTTGTACAAATTTTATTTGGTGCTTTCGGAGCTTCCGGTCAACTACCTGTTTCGGCGAATAGAAGTTTCCCGACGCATTCGGGGCTTATTACATCAGTCAATGCAAGTTTGCGGTACAATCCATTTGAATATAATGCAATCAGTGATGAAGACCTTTTAAAAGTGGATTCAATTATTCAGTCGGGGTTGGATAAAAAAGCGTATCCCGGATGCCAGGTGCTGATTGCAAAAGATGGAAATGTTATTTACAGGAAAGCTTTTGGAAACAGTGATTTCGTTAAAAAACAGCCTGTGAGGAATGATGATTTGTACGATTTGGCAAGTATAACTAAAGTAGCTGCATCAACCCTGGCAATAATGAAACTTTATGATAGGGGTATAGTAAATCTGGATGAACCTTTGTCGTTAACTCTAAAATACCTCCAAAATACGAATAAGAATAAAATTACAATACGCGAAATAATGACGCATCAGGCCGGACTTGTTGCCTGGATACCTTTTTATCAGAAAACGCTTGTAAACCGTAAACCTGATACCACTATTTATGCCACTAAATACTCTGTAAATTTCCCGTTGAGAGTTGCTGAAGGTATGTACATAAGAAAAGATTACAAACAGGTAATTCTGGATTCGATAATTAAATCACCTGTTTCGGATAAAAAGGAATACCGGTACAGCGACCTTGGATTTATCCTTTTGCAGCAATATGTGGAGCAAGTGACGGGTCAGAGCCTGGATGCTTTTGTCGAAAAACAGTTTTATAAGCCACTTGGATTGCATACATTAATGTATCAGCCACGCAACCGTTTCTCCCTTTTACGAATAATGCCAACCGAAAATGATACAGTTTTCAGACGGCAACTGGTTCAAAGTGACGTACATGATCAGGCTGCTGCTATGTTGGGTGGTGTTGCCGGTCATGCCGGATTGTTTGGTACTTCCAATGATATGGCTGTACTTTTACAAATGTTGGTTCAGGATGGTTATTATGGAGGAAAGCAGTATTTGAAACCTGAAACTGTATCATTGTTTACCAAACGGCAGTTTAAAGGCAACCGCAGAGGACTTGGTTTCGATAAACCACAACTTATTCCAACAGAAGCTGGCCCCGCCTGTGAGGAAGCTTCTGCAAACAGTTTCGGCCATACAGGTTTTACAGGAACATACATTTGGGCCGATCCTGACAATGATCTTATTATTGTTTTTCTTTCAAACCGTGTAAATCCGGATGCAGAACCTAATAAGCTGGTCCAGCTTGGCATACGAACCGAAATACAGAAAACGCTATATAAGTCACTAATTAAAAACCAGAAACCAGGGCAATATAAGCTACGAAAACCGGTTAATACTACAACGGAGTAGTACATGAATTCACAATTCGAAAAGCGAAAACTTTGCTAGATGATCTGCTTAAATAATCGGCACTATTGCATTGACCTGCACTGATCGCCATTTCCGCCCATTACAATTTTGAATACGAAATCATTACCAAACTTCAAACTGATTAGTAATCTGAATTTTTTAAGTATAAAATCAATAAATAATTAAAAACATGTCGAAAGTAACTTTAAAAGGTAATCCGGTAACCACAATTGGCGATTTGCCATTAATAGGATCGAAAGCTCCTGATTTTTCACTGGTTGGAACAAATTTAGCCGATGTAAAAAACACTGATTTCGGAGGTAAACGCGTGATATTAAACATTTTTCCCAGCCTCGATACTGCAACCTGCGCTGCTTCGGTAAGGCGCTTTAATGTAGAAGCCTCAAAATTGCAGGATGCCACAGTGGTTTGTGTTTCGAAAGATCTGCCGTTTGCCCATGGCCGTTTCTGCACAGCCGAGGGAATCGAAAATGTAATTTCAGCCTCAGAATTCCGTAGCAATGCATTCGGGAAAAACTATGGCGTTATGATTACTGATGGACCGTTACAGGGCTTAATGGCACGTGCTGTAGTGGTTCTGGACAAAGAAGGCACAGTATTATATTCGCAATTGGTTCCTGAAATTACAGAAGAGCCTGATTATGAATCAGCACTGAATTCGCTGAAATAATCATAGCCTTTATTTTGCCAACCCAAAAATAATAGTACCTTTGCGCCACAATTAAGCAACTGCGGATGTGGCGTAATTGGTAGCCGCGCCAGACTTAGGATCTGGTGTCGTGAGACGTGGGGGTTCGAGTCCCTTCATCCGCACAATATTAGCCAGGACTGTATTCATACAGCCCTGGTTTTGGTTTTAATGGAAAATTGGTACCGGTTAAATTTCATTTTAATAGTATAAATTATAAACAACACATCTGAAAATGAGTAACAACAAACCTGAAATTACACTTTTTGAACATCTCGATTATTCAGGTAAAAACCTGACTAAAAAGGAATTTGAGAATTGTACATTTTCGCACTGCAATTTTTCTGATTCCGATTTGGCAAATACATCTTTCAGCGATTGCGAATTCGGAAACTGTAATTTCAGCAACGCGAAAACAAGGAATACCTCGCTCAAGAATGTGAAATTCAGGAATTGTAAGTTATTGGGTATCATTATTAATGAATGTAATACGTTTCTTTTAAGTCTTGATTTTGTAAATTGTCAATTGAATCTTTCATCGTTCTATAAATTGAAATTGAAGAATACCCGTTTTATAAATTGTATATTGCATGAAGTTGATTTTACGGAGGCGGATCTTACGGCAGCTAAATTCGAAAATTGTGATCTGCAGCGAACTATATTTGCGAATACTATACTCGAAAAATCTGATTTCCGCACAGCTTTCAATTACTCTATTGATCCCGAAATAAACAGAATTAAAAAAGCAAAATTTTCGTTGCCTGGTGTACTTGGTTTGCTGGCAAAATATGCCATCGAAATCGACTAATATTCTCAGCTACTGTCTTTGTGCCTCTGGATTTCGGTCATGTGATTAAAACCACCCGGCACTACAAATGGAAACCACAGCGAAATTTCCTTTGAACGGATGTACTTTCATAGCAATGATCTTTTTAAACCAGCGAAAATTACGTTTGAAGGAGTGGCAAGAGGAAATCTGATAATAGATTCGTTAAAGCCTTCTCAAATGAAAACATTATTTCCATAATTGATAGTTTAAATCATTAAAAATACTACCTTTGCAAACTTATTCGTCATACATTTGGGGTGACAATAAGTATCAGAAAATCAAATAAATACAGTATATCAAACTCATCTTTTTTTAATACCATGGAAATTACCAGGGAGAATACAGGCGATTTGACCGCTACCATCAAAATGGTGATCAGCCCGGCTGACCACAAGGACAGTGTAACAAAAATTTTGAAAGACTATCAGCGCAAGGCTAATGTTCCCGGTTTTCGACCAGGTCATGTCCCTTTCGGTATGATGAAAAAACTTTACGGACAGGCTGTATTTGCTGAGGAAGTGAATAAACTCGTTTCTGATAATCTTAATACATATATTGCTGACGAAAAGCTTGAAATTCTAGGTCAGCCGCTGCCCAATATTGATCTTACCCAACAATTCGATCAGGACGAAGAAAAGGATATTGAATTTTTCTTTGATCTTGGAATTGCACCTGCTTTTGATGTTGTTCTCGACGAAAACTTAGCTATCGATTATCATGTGATTAAAGTTGATGATACCATGATCGACAAATATGTTGACGATACGCGTCAGCGTTTTGGAACAATTAACAATCTG
>Ga0105047_10008273_pt1 | contig 17346 bp, 18 predicted proteins | sample MAT04_FD_78384 | JGI IMG/M metagenome (GOLD analysis project Ga0105047, IMG submission 78384) | Freshwater microbial communities from Lake Fryxell liftoff mats and glacier meltwater in Antarctica - MAT-04 (megahit assembly) | ecosystem: Environmental > Aquatic > Freshwater > Ice > Liftoff...
CGATGGGCCCGATGCGCCCGACGAGCCCGATAGCGCCGTCTCGATCCGCACCATCACGGCCGATTGCGTGGTGCTGTGCGCGGCACGGCGCGACCGGCCGTCAGGCACGATCACCGGGCAGTTCATCGAGCTCGGTCATGGCCAACCGATACGGCTTCTCCCGTTCCACCTCCACGTTGCCGGCCCCGAAGAGCTCGACGGCGAACTAGCCGAGGCCGGTTTGTTACTCGAGGGGCGAACCGAAGACTGGTCCGGCACCGCGTTCACGCCAGCCAGCAACAACCATGTGAGCGTGTACGTCACGGTCACCTGAGCGGCCCGTCCACGAACAAGTCGCGCCGAGCTACTCGGCGGGAATCAGGGCCCGCAGGGCCGCCACGAAGAGGTCCACATCGTCGCCCTTCAGCACTTCGAGATCCACGACAGCGCCACTCTTGAGCACGATGCGAACCAGGGGACCGAACGTGACGGCACCGTGCTCCACCCGAACGATGGCGCGGCCGGGTACCGACCCCATCACCTTCTGCGGCTTGCCCGTGATGCCGATACCCCAGGAGACCAGGCGTTCGTTGGTGACGAGAATGGCCATCTTGCTGGCCGCCGGGAAGCTCACGAGGGTGTCGGGATCGACCGCCGCGTCCGACGACGCTTCGAGCCCAACAACCGCATTCATGGCGGCCATCTCGGCGCGCAGCGTTGCGGTGTGCACCACCGAGACGCCGTTGTAGTTCACCTTGGCCGCCGCCACCGGGGCCTCGTTCGGCCCCATGCCGGGGCGGGCCAACTCGATGAGGACGGGCAAGGTGTCAGACGGTTTTCCCACGGAGCCGACCGTAGCGGTTCAGCCCAATGCCCGCTCGGGGGAGGGCAGCGCCAGGGAACCGGGTTCCGGACGGAGCCGGATAGCCAGGGCATGGTTGGCGTAGGCGGCATACGCCACCGAGACGTGGGGATCAAGCGGAACCGCCAAGGGTCCGGGAGGCAGCGCTTCAACGATCACCCCCGCGGCCCGGTAGAGCACCAGCGCCGCCAGGTCGTAGGGATGGGTGTGCATCCCGGCCGGGTTGAAGATCGGGCGTGGGTCGAGCACGGCCGAGGCCCGCCCACTGGCCACGTCGAAGAGGTGCTGTCCACCGCACGGCAGGAGATGGTCGTACACCTCCAGACCGGCAAGATGCCGATCGGCCCAGAGCCCGATCGGCCCGTGGTCGCCGGCCAACAATCGCACGACGGTGACGAACGATCGGTTCGGGTCGGTGCGCATCGTCGGTTCCATCATCAGCGGCACGGGGAATGCCCCACCAACCAGATCATCGATCACCGCATGGGCCGAGGAACCGGTGCACGCCCAGGCCACCCGACTGGTGGGTACTCCGGGGAGGGGGATCTCCACCGCAACGCCCACCTCGAGATCCTCCAACGTGTTGGCGTTGCGGCCGGCGCCGATGAGCACCCACGCGCTGTTGATCCCCGCGAGGTACGGACGGGTTCCGTCGACCGGGTCCACCAGGTAACGCCACGGCCCGCCGGCACCGCCCACTGGTTGCGGCTCGTCGAAGCCCTCCATCACCAACGTGCCAGGCCATCGCCCGGCAACGTGCGCGGCCAACTCATCGAGCAGCGTATGTTCAGCCCGTTCGTCAACGCCGTACACGTCGTCACCCCCTTCCGTACGCACGACGTCGTGGTCGCCACCGCTCGAGGATGACCGGACGGCATCCCGCACGGCGCGCCCCACATCGGCCAGCGCCTCGGCGAGGACGAGACGCTCATCAAGCCGGAACTCCGGGGGCCTGGGTTCGTCGGTCGGGGAGGTCATGTCCGTAGCATGCCCGTATGGCACGCATTCGAGTGGGCATCACGATCGACGCTTCACCCAAGGTGGTGTGGAGATCGGTCGAGGACATCACCACCCATGTGGAATGGATGGCTGATGCCGAAGCGATCCGGTTCCTCCCCGGCCCGCGAAGCGGCGTGGGCACCCGGTTCGAATGCGACACCGCCGTCGGCCCTTTGCGCCTCACCGATGTGATGGAGATCACCGAGTGGAAACCCAACCGGGCGATGGGTGTTCGTCACACGGGCATCGTGACCGGGGACGGCGTGTTCACCCTGCGCAAACGACGGGGCGGGCGAACTCGGTTCGAGTGGACGGAACGTCTTCAGTTCCCGTGGTGGATGGGCGGCCCCATCGGTGGGCTGGTGGGCAAGGTGCCGTTACGGGCGATCTGGCGGGGCAACCTTCGCCGACTCAAAGCCCACGCCGAAGCGCAACGCTGATGATCTCGGCGGCCGGGATCTCGCCGGCGGCCGCCACCTCGTTCAGCCGAACAACGGGTTTCGCCAGTTGTTGGCCAGCACGATCGACATCACAATGCAAAGCACGCTGAACGCTGACGCGACTGCCACCGCTTTGGTGATGTCGGGCTTGGCCGATTCCAACTTGCTCATCGCCAAGGCCACGAGCGCCCCGCCGGCGAGGCCGCCGAGATGGCCACCGATCGAGATGCCCGGCACGAAAAACGTGATGCCGACGTTGAGAAGGATCACTTGACCAAGGCTCGACTGCCAGATGCTGATTCCTCGGGAACGAAGCAACACCGCCGCCGCCCCCATCAGGCCGAAGATCGCTCCCGACGCACCCACCGTGGGTTGGGTGGGCGACAGGATCATCACCCCGAGTGAACCGGCGAACAGCGACGCGAAGTAGATCGCGACGAACCGGGCCCGACCCAACATCGGCTCCAACTGACTGCCGAGCACCCACAACGCGAACATGTTCATGGCGAGATGGAAGATCCCCCCGTGCAGGAACCCGCCGGTGAGCAGCCGCCAATACTCACCGCCGGCCACACCGGTATACCGCACGCCCCCCTCCCGGAACGGCGACCCGCTGAGCAGCAACTGGAGTTGCAACGGGCTGTCGGTGCCGCCGCTCAGACCAAACGCGCCAGAGGGGTTCGGGGAGCCGATCATGGTGATCAGAAACATTGCGGCATTGATGCCGATGAGCACCTGCGTGACGATGGGTTTGGCGCCACCCCTCCCGCCGAAACCTGCCGGAGTCTTGGGCGCCGGATTGGCCTTCACACATTCGGGACACTGAAAGCCGACGGAAGCCTGCATCATGCAACTCGGACAGATCGGCCGGTTGCACCGCTGGCAGGTAACGCCCGCCCGCCGGTCGGTGTGCCGGTAACAGGTGACCACTGATGGGGCGCCGTGGGCACCAGGCGCCGTCGGCGGACCGGAGCCATATGGCGACCCCGGGCCGTACGTCGGACTGGGCCCGTAGGAGGGCGGCCCGACCGGGGATCCAGGAAGGGGGGGGCCACCCACAGGCCCGGTGCCGCCATAGCGAGGGCGGCCCGGATCACCGGGGGGCGGAGCGTGAGGGCCGGGATACGACATCGCCCGCACCCTATCGGCGGTCGCCGTCGACGAGGCAGCACCTAACACCTCGGCCGCGAAACCACCACGCGGAGAAGACCAGCACGCCGGCTGGCCGGGTCAACGGCCGGTGAACGCCGCCTTGCCAGGACCGTTGGTGAGGAACGATTCGACCCCGATTCGTGCGTCGTCAGTTCGAAACACGTCGACGAACAATTCCTGCTCGATCTCGATGCCGTCGCTCAGCGAGCCGCTCAGCCCGCGATCGATCGCCTGCTTGGCCAGGCCCTGCGCTACCACCGCGCCGCGTGCCAGTTCGGCGGCGCGCTCGATGGCTCGATTGAGCACGTCGTCGACCGGGACCACTTCGTCGACCAGCCCCATCGACAGCGCCTCCGGCGCCTTCACCTGGCGACCCGTGAAGATGAGATCCTTGGCCCGTGCCGGGCCCACCAGGCGGGCCAACCGCTGCGTTCCACCGCCCCCAGGGATGATGCCCAGGAGGATCTCGGGCTGACCGAACTTGGCGTTTTCGGCGGCGATGCGAAAGTCGCAGGCCAAAGCCAGCTCACACCCCCCACCCAGCGCAAACCCGGTGACCGCCGCGATCACCACGCGCGGGAAAACTTCGATGGCCCTGAACGCCTTCACGAACAATCCCCCGTAGATGGCCGCCTGTTCGGCATCGCCAAACTCCTCGATGTTGGCGCCTGCCGCGAAGAGCCGACTCCCACCGTGCACCACCACGGCACCCGGGAGATCGTCGTGCAGCCGGTCGAAAACGGCGTGCAGTTCAGTCAGCAGCGTTTTGCTGAGGGCGTTCACCTTGGGGTTGCAAAGCTCCACGACAGCCACGCCGTCAGGGCGCCGTTCACACCGAACGAGCGGCCCGAGTGTGTCGGGTGCGTCGGGTGTGTCAGGGGTTTCCGCAGGAGAGTCAGGATCTGAGGACGTCATAGTCGCGCACCCTAACCCGTCTCTTACCGTGTGGATCCGCCGAGGCCTACGGCGGCGAGCAACCATGCACCATCCCGGTCGGCTCCCTCATGCCGACCGAAACCAAGAGGAGACCTGTCGTGATCAAAGAGTTCCCATCATGATCAAAGAGTTCCCATCATGATCAAAGAGTTCAAGGAGTTCATCAGCAGGGGCAACATCGTCGACCTCGCCGTCGCCGTCATCATCGGCGCAGCGTTCGCGTCAGTGGTGAAGAGCTTCAGCGAGGACATCATCGGTGGCCTGATCGGGGCCATCGTCGGGAAACCCGACTTCAGCAAGGCATTCATCGTGGAGATCGGCCAAGGACAGGTGAAGTTCGGCTCGTTGCTGACCGTGGTGATCAACTTCCTCATCGTGGCCTTCGCTCTCTACATGGTGGTGAAAGCTCTCAATAGCGCCCAGAACCTGCGACGAAGGGAAGAAGCGGCAGAGGCCGCGGAGGCCACCGAGGCCGAGCTCCTGGCCGAGATCCGGGATCTACTCAAGGCCCAAGCCGCGAACTAGCCAATTGCCATCAGCGTGGGATCAGAGGTCGAGCAGGCGCTCGGCCGCGGTCCACGGATCGAGGGTGCGGTCGGCCACGGCCGACCGCACCTCCGCGTAGAGATCGGTGCCCCCGACGGAGCGCACCCGTTCGAGCAAGCGCGCCAACACCACCCGTTCGAGCTCCTCGTCGAGCCGCGCGCGGCGCCGCACCTCAAGCTCACCCGATGCCACCAGCCAGGTCCGGTGGGCACGGATCTCGGCCAGCATGGCAGCCACCCCCGTGCCGGCGGAGGCCACCGACTCCACGATCGGCGGTCGCCACGGTTCGGCGATCGGCGCCGGCGCGTCAGCGGTGGGGTGGTGCACGATTCCGGCCAGCTCCAGCATCTGCTCGAGGTCGCGACGTGTATCCGTGGTACCGGGGCGATCGGCCTTGTTGATCACGAAGATGTCGGCGATCTCCATGAGCCCCGCTTTGTTGGCCTGCACTGCGTCGCCCCAACCGGGGTTCACCACCACCACACGCGTGTCGGCGGTGCCGGCGATCTCCACTTCCACCTGACCCACCCCGACCGTTTCGATCACCACCCACGGATACCCGAGGGCATCGAGGAGTCGAACCGACTCCGGGGTTGCGAGAGAAAGCCCCCCGAGATGGCCGCGTGTGGCCATCGACCGGATGAACACCCCTTCGTCGAGCACGTGATCACCCATCCGCACTCGGTCGCCCAGAATCGCTCCCCCCGTGAATGGCGAGGAAGGATCGATGGCCAGTACCGCCACCTTTTCCTCCGTGCGTCGGAGCTCGTTGAGAAGGGCGTTGGTGAGGGTCGACTTTCCTGAGCCCGGCGCACCGGTGATTCCGACCGTGGCCGCGTGGCCGGCAAGTGGGTGCGCCAGGCGACTCACGGCCCGAGCGGGCTCCCCACCCCGCTCCACCAGGCTGAGAAGCCGGGCCAGCGCCGCCCGACTGCCGGTCGAAGCGTCACGGAACAGAACCTCAGGATCGTCGTTGCGGGCACGGGCCATAGCGGCCTGAGCTTCGCGCACGATCGGTCGTCACCGAACTTTCGAGAAGGATTTTGCCGCGATTCCCCGCAAAATCCTTCTCCAAACCCACCCAGCCAGCGCGCCCGCGAGCGGTCAGAGGGAGACGGCGGTCTCGGTGATCACGGGGGGAGTGGTGGTCGGATCGAACGGCGACACCATGGGGTCAGCGCCATCCGGGTTGTTCGGACCATCCGGGTTGTTGGGGGCGCCGGTGATGTCGACGTCGTTCACGTCACGAACGGCCGTGACCCCGGGTACCCGGTCCTTGAGGATCCGTTCAACGCCGGCCTTGAGGGTGACCGTGCTGGCGGGGCAGGAGACGCAGGCGCCCACCAGTTCCACCATCACCAGGCCTGTGGTCTCGTTGACATCGTGCAGCACGATGTCGCCCTTGTCGGCCTGGATCGCCGGCCGTATCACTTCGATGACTTGTTCGACCTGGGCTCGCATCGGACCTACCTGCGGGGAGACGACCCGGCAACCAAACGAAGCCGGACATTGAGGGGAACGTCGGTGGACTACCGACCATTCCCGAATTTCTCCTACGACGATAGGAGATAACCGGAGCATCACCCCATTCGCCCACGCCAGCCCGCAGCGGGAACACTGGCGCCATGTTCGGTCATCTGGGTGGCGCGCCCGTCGAAGAAGTGGTGCTGGTGCTCATCCCCGTCTCCGGGCTGGCGGCGCTGCTCTACTTCGCCAACCGTCGGGCGAATCGTGCGCTGGATGCACGGGCCGACACGGAAACATCGGATCCCGACGCGGCGGATCTCACCGACGCTCCACATCGGCCCCCAACGACGTGAGCTTGTCGACGAAATGTTCGTACCCACGATCGATGTGATGGGCGTCGCCCACGATCGTTTCTCCGTCGGCCTTGAGCCCCGCCACCACCAGCGCCGCCCCGGCCCGGATATCAGGGGCCTTCACCGGAGCACCACTCAACTGCTCGCTGCCCCGCACGATGGCGTGATGGGCCTCCGTACGGATATCGGCACCCATACGCTTGAGCTCGTCGACATAACGGAACCGTCCAGCGAAGAGGTTCTCAGTGACGATTCCCACGCCGTCAGCCACACTCAACATCGCGACCAGCAAGGGCTTGTAGTCGGTGGCAAGCCCGGGATACGGGAGCGTGGAGAAGTCGACCGAACGCAGCCGTTTGTTGGCCATCGCCCACAGCCCATCGTTCGACGGGGAGATCCGCATCCCCATCTCTGCCAGCTTGGTGACGAGCATGTCCATGTGGTCGGGACGGGCGCCTTCAAGGGTGATCTCTCCGCCAGCCACGCCGACGGCAGCAAGGAACGTGGCGGCCTCGATGCGATCGGGGATCACCTCGTGTTCCACGGGGAAAAGTTGGTCCACGCCCTCCACTTCGATTGTTGAGGTGCCCGCGCCAAGCACCTGAGCGCCCATCCGGTTGAGGAACGCCGCCAAGTCGGCGATCTCGGGCTCTCGGGCGGCGTTGTCGATCACGGTGCTGCCCTTGGCGAGCACCGCGGCCATCAGGGCGTTCTCGGTTGCCCCCACCGAAGGGAAGTCGAGCAGAAGCTTGGTACCCAAAAGACGGTCGCAGCGCCCGTGGATGTAGCCATGACGACTCTCGAACTCGGCGCCGAGGAGTTCGAGCGCCCTGAGGTGGAAGTCGATCGGACGGGAGCCGAAGTCGTCGCCGCCGGGCATGGCCACCTTGGCTTCACCGAATCGGGCGAGAAGCGGGCCAAGCACCACGATCGACGCCCGCATCTGCTCCACCAGCTCGTAGGGGGCTTCCGGCAGGAGGTCGGCCGGGGAGTGCACCCGGAGCACACCGTCGGTAGGGCCGGTGACCGTCATGCGCATCGCCCGCAGGAGATCGGCCATGCAGTGCACGTCGGCGATGTCGGGCACGTTGCGGATCGTGAAGTCGCCCTCGGCCAGCACGGTTGCGGCGAGGAGCTTGAGCACGGAGTTCTTCGCCCCGCCGATGCGCACCGAACCTTCGAGCGGGGAACCCGGACGGACCACGACCACAGACATCGCAACAGTATGCTCCGCCCACCGCGCCGCGCCGCCGATCCGTCGGGCGGGCCCGTCCCTCTGCCCCGCCCCGATGACCCAGGACCCGCCCCCCATCTCCTCCGACCCCGACAACGTCGGAGAACCACCACCACTCAAGGGCATCACCTCGGTTCGGACCACCGCGGTGCTGTCTGCCGCCGAGCTGGCCGAACAACTGGTGCCTCGCACTTCGCCCGTGCATGAGCAGGTGGGCGAAGATCCGCACCACTTCGTGTTGGTCAACGGCCCGTTCGACTTCTATGAGCGTCGGCTCACCGTGGGCCAACCCGACGGCGAGGGCGCAGTCGAAGTGGAGACGGTCACCCAGTTCAAACTGGCCATCCCGGTATGGGGTTGGATGTTCCGTGGGCTGTTCATCAAGGCACTCCGCAAGCCACCGCCTCCCGGCAAGGACCTGTGGTGGGCTCCACCCGAAACCATGGACGCGCGGGCCGCCCGTTCCCTCAGCCTTTTGTGCGCCATGGGCGCGTTTGCCGCCTACCTCGGCACCTTGCTCAGCCAGACCAATACATTCATACGAAGCGAGTTCGGGCTCAATCCATCCGAGATCGCCAACGCCCTCGTGGCCGTCCGCCTCGGCGCGTTGCTCGCCCTCGTGGTGATGCTCACGGCGGACAAACAGGGCCGCAAACGGGTGCTCGTGGGCTCGTTGGTGATCGCGTGTGTGGTGACCGCCACCGGCGCCGTGGCCCCGAACATTGCGTTCTTGGGCATCAGTCAGGGCATCGCCCGCGCCTTCTCGGCCACCGTCGGCGGGTTGGCCCTGATCATGGCGGCCGAAGAGATGCCAAAGAACTCGCGGGCCTTCGCCGTTTCCATGCTCACCATGGCCGGGGCGGTAGGAGCCGGCGGGGTGGTGCTGTTCCTCGACCTCGCCGACCGAGCCCCTTGGGCGTGGCGGGTGTTCTTCGCGGTGCCCCTGCTTTTCATCGTGCCCGTCCTCCGCCTCGCCCGATCGCTGACAGAGACCCGCCGCTTCGAGGTGCGAGAGGAAAACAGGGGCCTCGAGGTCCCACCGGAGACACGACCTCCAGCCACACCTGGGGCCGAATCCGCCGGCAGTGGACCGGCATCGCGCACGGCGTCCCAGCTACGTCGTTTTGTGGTGATGGCCCTCGGCGCATTCCTGATCAACCTCTTTGTGGTTCCGGGTTCCAACTTCCTCAACGACTTCCTCCGCGATCAACACGGGTTCTCCGGCGGCCAGATCTCGCTTTTTCAGTTCATCACCACGGTGCCCGGAGCCATCTCGATCATCGTGGGGGGCCAGCTCGCCGATCGATTCGGACGTCGCCCTATCGGTGCGATCGGGGTCGCCGGTATCGCGGTGTTCAACGTCCTCATGTTCCAAGCCACCGGCGGCGCGATCTGGATGATGTCGCTGCTCGGAACATTGGTCGGCGCGCTCGCTGTTCCGGCGCTAGGCACCTACAACGCCGAGATGTCGCCAACGGGTTCGCGTGGCCGGTTCGGCGGTGGCGTCAACCTTGTGGGTGTGCTCGGCGGCGTGGTCGGGTTGAAGTTCGCCGGCATCCTCGCCGGCCCAGAACATTTCGGTTCCTACACCACACCGATGACTCTGCTCGGCATCGGTCCGGCCCTCTTGGTGATCGTTGTGCTCCTGTTCTACCCGGAGACAGCGAACCGAGAGTTGGAGGACCTCAACCCGGGGGACGCCGCACCCCCCACATCGCCTGCCGACCTCGCCGCTCTCGACGCCGACTTCCGCCTTCACCACCCCGACGACGCCTGACCCCGAGCGCCGGCGGGTCACCGACCCCGGCCCGACGCACGACGCACGACGGTGACGGTGACCGGAGGGGACGGAACACACCCGAGTACGATCCGCGGTCGTGCTGCACCCTTTCCCCGCCCGAAGTACCGCCTCCTCGCGACCCCCCTCCGCCCGAACCCGAAGCCGGCGTGTGATTGTCGCCGTGGCGGCGATCGGCTTGGTGCTCGCTGGGTGCAGCAAAGAAGCGGAAACGTCGTCAACTGCGACCACCACCACGGCCGCGTCCGGTCAGCCGCTCGCCACGGCAGCGCCGGTCGGTGCCAAACCGAAGACCGCCCTCAAAGCACAGAGCGCCGTGCCAGGCACCACGGGCCAGATCGCGGAAGTGAAATCGTCGGTGTCAAAGATCGAGGTCTTCCCCGCCAAGGACGCCACGTCGGTCGGTTCGCTTCCGAACCCGTGGCTCTACCAAGGCAACTCGGCGGCAAAGATCCCTCGGGTGTTCATGGTCAAACAGGACCAAGGCGCCTGGCTCGAGGTGTACACCGGCGAAGATCCGACCGGGAGCACGACGTGGATCAAGGCTGTCGACGTCGACCTCAAGGCCGCCGACTACCGGGTTGAGGTCACCCTCTCCACCTTCAACCTCAAGGCGTTCAAAGGCGATCAAGTGATTGTCGACGCCCCCATCGCGATCGGCAGTGGCCCTCGGCCGTCCCTCGAAGGGCTGCACTTCCTCAACGTTCTGCTTCAGGTTCCCGCCGATTCGCCAAAGTATGGGCCGTACGCGTTCGGCATCTCGGCCTACTCCCCCGACCCCGCCGTGAGGGAAGAGTTCAAGGGCGGGCAGATGGGGCTCCACGGCACCAACGATCCGAACAGCATCGGGAAGGCCACGAGCAATGGCTGCATTCGGCTCAGCAACGAGAACATCTCCAAGCTCGCCACCGTCGTGCCCATCGGCACCCCCATCGTGATCAAGGCATGAGTCGGCCGGAATCGGCGGGTCAGCGGGTCAGCGGGTCACCATGGGCAGGTTGTCGATCCATTCGAGCACCGCGGTGTTGATGGCATCGTCGGCACCACGCGGGTCGTGCCCCCCCTTCACCCACACCATGGTGACCGGTCCGGCAATTGCCCGCACCGCCCTACGAAACTCGGCCTTCGTCCCGAAAGGGTCGGCATCACCGCCGACGAACAGCACGGGAACTCGTAACGAAGGAAAGTGATCGGTGCGGAGCCGGTCCGGTTTGCCCGGCGGGTGGAGCGGATAGCTCAACAGCACCAGACCGGCGGCGGGAAGGCCGTCGGCCACGGCCATCGAACACATCCGACCACCGAACGACCGCCCGCCGAGCACCAGCCGGTTGGCCCGACAGCCTGCTTCGGCAATGAGGCCGGCGGCTTCGTTCACGACCGCCGCCATCGCCACCGGCGCTCGGTCAGGAGCCTTCTTCCCGGCCGCTCGATAGGGGAAGTCGAATCGTCGAGTTGGTATGTGTTGCGACGCCGCCACGGCTTCGCCGACGGCGACGAGGGTGTGGTGCGTGCGATCGGCGCCTGCGCCATGAGCCAGCAACAACGCACCCGGATGTCGCCGTCTCTTCTCCCCCGTCACCGGACCGACCCTACCCGTCGGCAGTGTTGCCGATGGTGAGAATGCCGATGTTCGGGGGGACGCCGAGCCGAACAGGCGGCGCCTGACTCCGCTCCATGCCCACACCGCGGCCGACGTAGATCCGTCGCTCCCCCATCTGATGCAGCCCACCGGCGGCCACCGCGCGCGGCACCCCCGACATCGTGATCAACGGACCCACACCAGGCACCGAAACCTGTCCTCCATGGGTATGGCCGGCCACCACGAGGTCGGTGCGAGGCGAGCCGGGCAGAAGGTCGACGGCGTCTGGGCGGTGAGCCAGCAGAATCCGTACCTCGTCGGCACCCGGTGCCGCCTCCAACGCCGTCACCGCTCCCAGCGCCGCCGGCGACTGGTAGTCGAGGGCGAGACCGGCGATGCGCACCGAACGATCACCTACTTGCGTGGTGACGATCTCATTGCGCAGCACGCGCACGTCGGTACCGTTCACGAACGGATCGAGGGAGTCCAAGGTGTCGGGCCAGAAGGTGTCGACGTCTCCCGGCACGACGAACACGCCGCCTGGCGCGTGGAGCCGTGCGAACAGCTCGCGCACGGCGGCACGTTCGCGTACATGGCCATCGGCGTCGGCCTGGAGGATGTCACCGGGCAGCAGGATGATGTCGGGCTTCTGCGCCATGAGCATGTCGACCGCCGAGCGCTCGTAGTCGCCGATGTGCGCAGCCTGCAGGTCAGTGAGCACGCCGATCCGGATTGATTCCCGACCGGTTCTCGCCGACGACACCACGATGAGGTCCGGTCGGTCGACCTCCAAACGGTACGGCTCGATCGCACTGCCCCAGACGCCGATGGACCCGGCGAGCAACGCCGGCGCAAGGAGCGCCGCCACGGGTCGGGACACCGATCGACCGCGACGATCGCGTAGCCACCACCCCACTACGAGCATGCCCACCACCGGTACACCCACCACAACGGCGAAGTACAGCACGCTCACCACACCGAACAGGTCGAGGCGGAACGTCATCAGCCCGGCGGCGATCGCTGCCACGACCATGGTGCCGGCGGCAACTGCCCCGCGGAGCACGTCGATCCACACCAGGTGCCCCGGCTGCGCTCGCCGACGAGCGGAGAGGACCATGACCCCGACGCCAGCGACAGCCGCCACGAACGCGAGCATCACGGCGAACCATTGCGCGGCGGTGTTCATGGCCCGCAGATCTGTTCGAGCGCCGTCGAGGCCTCCGCGTTGGCGTGGTTCCACGCCCAGCCCGAAGGCGATTCAGCGCGGCGAGGGCTGTTGAAGCACCAACGGCGTCGTAGCAGTAGCTGGGCGTCTCCCGGAAGCTCGCCAAACCTGGCGGCGAGCACCGGAACCCCGTCATCGGAGACCGACCCCAGGTACGGCGCATCGAGCATCCCGGTGCGCGCGTAGTGATCAAGGTTCCTTTGCACGATCAACCGCTCGGGATTGGCCATCGCGGTCAGCAGGACGAAAAGCATCGCCGATCCGACGATCGCCGGAAGGAGCCAGTTCCTCCGCCCGTTCATCGTCACGCCGTCGATGGGGGGACGGATCGGACGGGCCAAGGCACCACCGATGAGCACGAACACCGTTCCGATCCACAGGGCGGCGACGGTGACCGCCAACCGCAGCGAGGTGATGCCGTAGGCCTGGTCGTAGAGGTAGAGCCGCACGATCGACACGGCGACCACCACGAGGGTGAGCGCCACCGCCAGCTCTCCCAGGGCCACGAACCATCGGCGGGCCGCTGGGCCGGCGGGGCACACGTTGGCTCGCAAGGTCAACAGCACCAGGGCGATCACCACCGCCACGGCCACGAGTTGAAAGAAGCCAGATCGCGCGTAGTCCGCCCTGGTGAGTCCCGCCGTGTGCACCACCACCTCCGCGCCACCCGCCGCCACCATGGCTTGCGCGGCCGCGAACAGGCCGAGCACCACCACCAACCCGGCGAGCACCACGGTGGCTTCTGTCGATCCGAATCGAGCAGCGGAAGGTGGGGCACCGTCGATCGGCGGCGCCGATGCCTCCGCCAGGAGCGCCGCACCGATCAGCGAACCGATCACCAGGAGGGCAGCGTGCTCCAGCGCTCCCTCCAGGGTGAACGGCAGTTGAAAGAACGAGGCAAACACGGCGTCGGCTGATGCCAGCAACATTCCCACGATCACCACGAGCGGCATGGCAATGAGCACGCCCCGGAGCACGGGAATCACGCGATCCGATTGCCGTGCTGATGGGGGAACGGTCGCCGATGCCGAGCGGCCAAGGAACCACGGGGCCCGGACCGCCGACACCACCGCTCTACCTGATCGCGACGAGATGGTTCGGCGGTGCTGACGCCACACGCTGCCACCACCCCCGAAACTCGCCGCCACACCCACGAGAAACGCCGCGCCCACGGCGGCGGCGGTCACCACCCACCAACTCGTGCGGACAACGAGGAGCATCGCGAACGGCGTCGACAACGCCGCAACAATGATCGATGTGGCGGTGCGAAGGCGGCGACTGGCCACGAGGCCGAGCGCCATCACCAGGAGCAGGCCAGCGCCCGCGATCCCATCGACTCGGGTGCGCACCATGGCGTCGAAGAACACGCCGACGCTTACGGCAACAACAAATGTCGACGCCGAGCCGGGAACTCCGACCCGGGCCGATTCCCATTTCACACCGCGTTGCCGCGCCGCTCCCCCGTAGGGAGGGGTCGGACCTATCGGACCGGGTGGGGGACCTGTCGGACCGGGTGGTGACGTGGGTGGTTCCACCAACGACTGCGGGAAGCGGGTGGGACCCCCCGCCGGGAATCCATGCGGCGATGGAGGGGGTTGTGGTGGCAGTGGCGGCATGCTCATGTGGTTGGTGCTCCTTGCACGAGGGCGATGTTCAAGCGACACGGAATAGGGCGCGCCGCACGAGCCCGACCCTCATGTGGGCGGATCGAACGGGGAGTTCTGCGTCAGGACAGGACGGGACGGCAGTGCGGCCACGGCCACACGCACGCCGGTTGATCAGGCCGGCAACTCGATCACCATCCGGCAACCGTTGGGGGCACGAGGCTCGGCGCGGATCACACCGCCGTGGAGGTCGACGATCCACCGGGCGATGGCCAGACCCAACCCGGTGCCACCGCTGTCGGCGACCCGACTCTGATCGGCGCGGTAGAACCGTTCGAACACCCGGGCACGGTCGTCGTCGGGAATGCCCGGCCCATGATCGGCCACCTCGATCACCACCCGTTCCGTCGTGGCGCGGCCCGCCACTTCGACTGGCCGCCCCGGCGGTGAGTGCCTGGCCGCGTTCTCGATGAGGTTGGCCACCACCTGGTGGATTCGTTCGGCGTCCGCATGGACGAGCAACTCCGCGGGCACGACGTCGACTTGCACGTCGAGATCAGGTCGTCCCATCCGGGCCTCGACGGCGGCTTGTTCGAGCACCGTCGCCACCCGCAGGCGTTCGCTGTGCAATGGCATCGCGCCCGACTCCAGCCGGGAAAGATCGAGCAGTTGGCTTACCAGGCGACCCAACCGTTCGGTCTGGCTGAGCATCACCCCGAGTACCTCGGGATCCGGTAGTTCCACGCCGTCGACCAGGTTCTCGAGTTTGGCTTGGAGCGCCGACAACGGTGTGCGCAACTCGTGGGAAACGTTGGCGATGAGGTCCTTACGTTGGCGCTCCACTTCATCGAGCTCGGTGGCCATGGCGTTGAACGCCACGGCAAGCCGGCCCACTTCATCGCGCCCGGACGACGTGACACGCACGCTGTAGTCGCCCTTCGCCATCTCCGACACGGCCTGTTCCATCTCCCGCAGCGGCGCCGTGAGGCCGTGAGCAACAAGGCGAAGCATGGCCATCGACAGCACCATCGCGATCAGCGGGCGGTATTGCACCGGGATCTCGAACGCCAGGCCGACCTGACTGATGGTGGCACTGATCCCCACGGCGCTCACGATCACGATCGCGAACTTCATACGTACCGACGAGATTCGGTCGAGCGGCCGCACGTCCCACCAGGGCCGGCGAGGCGGGTCGGTTGCCGATCTCGAAACCGGGTTTCGCGGAGCGTCACCCGGGGCCGGCGACGGGTTGTCAGCCACGATCGACCGATTCGACGGCGTAACCGACGGCGTGAACGGTGCGGATGATCTCGTTGCCGAGCTTGCGACGAATGGCCCGAATGTGGGAATCCACGGTGCGGGCACCGGAGCCGTCGTGATAGCCCCATACGTCGGAAAGAAGTTGCTCACGCGTAAACACCGTTCCGGGACGCTGCGCCAGAAACGCCAGCAACTCGAACTCGGTGGGGGTCAGGTGGATCTCGACGCCGTCCCGGAGCACCCGACGGCCAGGGATGTTGAGATCGATGTCGCCCACGTGGAGGTCGGCGATCGTTGGCTGCGCCGCCGATTCGACCCGCCGCAAGATCGCCTGGACCCGGGCTACGAGCTCACGCGGGCTGAACGGTTTGGTGAGGTAGTCGTCGGCACCGACGGCGAGTCCGATGAGGAGGTCGGTCTCGGAATCGCGGGCGGTGAGCATGAGCACGGGCACTCGGCGGTTGGCTTGAATCCGGCGGCAGACCTCGAGCCCGTCGATGCCGGGGAGCATCAGGTCGAGCACCACGAGATCGGGCTGCACTTTGCCGACCAGTTCCACACCGTGCAACCCATCCAAGGCGACCTCCACCTCGAAACCGGCGCTGCGCAGGCGCGCGGCCACCGCCGAAGCGATGACCTCCTCGTCCTCTACGACCACGATCCTCTTGCTCACACGGTCCTCCTCGACCACAGCGTAGGAAACCACCGTTGCAGAAGTCCCGCGTGTGGTGTGGAGATCGTGTGCAGATCCCCAGACCCGAGGCCCGAGCGACGCGTGGCCGAGCGAGCCGTGCCGATCGAGGACACGTTCTCGGACCGTGACTCCGCAACTATTCGGCGACGCTGGGTCACTCTCGTAGATTGGGGCCATGGCTGAACCCGATGCCCCTCCCCCGTATGCCGGATTGCCCATCATCGACACGATGCTCGGCTTTCCGAAGGCGGACCGGCGGGAGGCATACAAGTTCCTGGCCCCGCACCTCCGTGACCGCGAAAGCAAGGAGGAGTTTTCGTTTCCGGCCCAGTACATGTTCACCGACCTGCCCGCGGAAGTGGACAGCAACGTCGACACCGTGACGCTGGTGCTCGACAACCTCGATCGATTCGGTGTGAGCAAGGCCATGGTGGGGGTGCGCCACGATCGTGCCGACGCCGTCCGGGCCCTCAAAGAACACCCCGACCGATTCGTGGCTTCCGTGGAGATCGACCCCAGCACGGGTATGGATGCCGTGCGGTACTTGATGGAGATGCACGACACCTACGGCGTGGTGGCCGCCACGACCTTCCCGGCGGGCTACCAGGTGCCGATCAACGACAAGCGGTATTACCCGATCTACGCCAAGTGCGTGGAGCTCGACATCCCGATCTTCGTGTGCGCCGGCGTGCCCGGGCCACGAGTGCCGATGGCGCCGCAAAAGGTGGAGCTCATCGACGAGGTGTGCTGGTTTTTTCCCGAGCTCAAGTTCGTGATGCGCCACGGCGCCGAGCCCTGGACCGACCTCGCGGTCAAGCTCATGATCAAGTGGCCGAACCTCTACTACTCCACCAGCGCGTTTGCCCCCCGTCACTACCCCAGGGCGATCGTCGACTACGCCAACACCCGTGGCGCCCACAAGGTGATCTACGCCGGCTACTTCCCCGCTGGCCTCACCTACGACCGCATCTGGGGCGACATGCCCGGCGTGCCGTTCAACGCCGACGTGTGGCCCAAGTTCCTCTACGAGAACGCCGCATCGGTGCTCCAACTCCCCTAACCCCGCTGCCGACACGGCCCTTGACGTCCTAGTTGCCCTTTTCGCCCTTGTCCTTTTCGCCCTTGTCCTGCTCGCCCTTGTCCTTTTCGCCCTTGTCCTGCTCGCCCTTGTCGGAATCGCCGCCGCCCTTGTCGCCTGCATTGCCGTTGCCTTGGCCG
>Ga0105047_10008274_pt1 | contig 17345 bp, 16 predicted proteins | sample MAT04_FD_78384 | JGI IMG/M metagenome (GOLD analysis project Ga0105047, IMG submission 78384) | Freshwater microbial communities from Lake Fryxell liftoff mats and glacier meltwater in Antarctica - MAT-04 (megahit assembly) | ecosystem: Environmental > Aquatic > Freshwater > Ice > Liftoff...
CACCGAGGAGCTCAACCACACGCCAGCCCGGCTGCCCGGCGACCGCCGCCCCCTCACCTACCACGTCAGGCCGGCATGAATCTCAACAGTCAGCCCAGCCCTACTTCCGGAGGTCTGAGTCTGCTGCGTGAATGTCCCCTGCATTTCCAGTATGGCCCGCCCAAAGGTCGCGACTGGTACTGCCGGCATCGGCAGTTCGGCCTGACTTTCGTGAGCCGTTCGGCCGATCACGACTGTCGGCGGCGCCCTCCTGCACGGGCTGTGTCCTTGGCGATAGCATGCACGCGGCACTCCAGCTGTAGAGAGAAGGACCCGTCCGATGACCGCTCTCTCCTCCGCGACCCTCCCCATGATCGAGGTGTCCCGGCCGACGTACGACCGGGCATCGGCATCCGTGGGCATCGTCCACTTCGGCTTCGGGAACTTCCACCGCTCGCACGTCGCCAGGTACCTCGACAAGCTCATGGAGAGCGGTGAGGGGCTCGACTGGGGCGTCTGCGGCGTAGGGGTGCTTGAGCAGGACGGGCGCATGCGTGATGTCATGCGCGCGCAGGACTGCCTGTTCACCCTTGTGCTCCGGCACGCCGACGGCTCGCTCGAGCCTCGAGTCGTGGGCTCGGTGCTCGAGTACCTGTTCGGCCCCGACGAGGCGGATGCCGTTTACGCCCGCCTCGTCGACCCGGCCGTACGCATTGCCAGCTTGACCGTCACTGAGGGCGGCTACCTGAAGAACCCCGCGACGGGGGCGTTCGACGCCGAGAACCCCGCCGTCGTGCACGATCTCGCATACCCACAGGACCCCCGCACCGCGTTCGCGTACGTCGTTGAGGGGCTTCGCCGGCGCCGGGATGCCGGAGTCGCGCCCTTCACGGTGCTCTCGTGCGACAACCTCCAGGGAAACGGCGACTACGCGCGGCAGGCCGTTGTCGGCTTCGCTCGCCTTACCGACCCCGAGCTCGCCGCCTGGATCGACTCCACCGTTGCCTTCCCCAACTGCATGGTCGACCGGATCACCCCGTCGACCACGAACGCCGACCGCGAGGCTGTGAAATCTGAGTTCGGCATCGAGGATGCCTGGCCGGTGCCGGCCGAACCGTTCACGCAGTGGATCGTCGAGGACGAGTTCAGCATGGGCCGACCGGCGCTGGAGTCTGTGGGGGTGCAGTTCGTCGATGATGTGCGTCCCTACGAGCTGATGAAGCTGCGCCTGCTCAATGCGAGCCATCAGGCCATCGCCTACTTCGGGGCACTGCTGGGCTACGTGCTCGTGGACGAGGCGCTGCGCGACGACCGCATCCGCACCTACCTCAAGCGCTACATGGCGCAGGAGGCCGCGCCGACGCTGGGCGAGCTGCCCGGCATCGACCTCGAGGGCTACCTGACCGCGCTCATCGAACGGTTCAGCAACCCCCGAATGCGCGACACCCTGGTGCGCTTGGCCACCGACGGCTCGAACCGGATGCCGACCTTCACCCTCCCGACCATTCGCGAGAACCTGGCGGCCGGTCGCCGGGTGCGGCTGGGCGCGGCGATGGTGGCCGCCTGGGCGGAGTACTGGGCCATGATCGGACGTGGCGAAATCGTTCCCCCCGAGGTACCGGAAGACGTGCACGCCGCCGACATGACCGTCGCCGCGGTGGACGAGCGGCCAGAGGCGTTCATCGAGATCGAGGTGCTCTTCGGCGACCTCACGCAGCAGCCCACCTTCGTGGAGGAGTACCTCTCAGCGCGGCGGTCGCTGGTCCGGGCCGGCGCGCACGCGACGCTCGACGACCTCTTGGGCTGACGCTGCGTTCGGCGATGGAGGTGGACCGGTGGTCTGATCGGCGCAGTCGTGCGGTCGTGTGGCCCCAGGGGCCCTGTCGGCCCTACCTTTGCCTGGTCGGGAGTCGTCTCGAGGAGGTCTTCGCAGTGTCAAGGAACGAGTGTCTCAAGAGCTTCACCGCGGGCGTTGCTGCTGTCCGGGGCATCGCAACCATGGACGCGACGTCATGACTGCTGCTGAGGTTCGCAGTCTTGCCAACTCCGTCGTCGCCATCACCGGTGCTGGTGGGGGGATCGGCGGATCGACTGCACGCATGATCCTGGAAGAGGGTGCGCGAGTCGTGGTCGGGGACCTGAGTTCGGACGGCCTTCGGTCCCTGCTTGACCAGTGGGGTCCGGATCGCGTGGCGCTGTCAGTCGGCGATGTCCGGTCGGCCGACGCATGCGAGGAACTTGTCGCGACCGCTGTCTCGGCGTTCGGCAGGCTCGACTCGGTCGTGGCCAATGCAGCGGTCGGGTTCTACGGCGGCATCCTCGACGTACCGGCCGACCAGCTCGAGTTGATGGTCGATGTCAACGTCAAGGGCACCGTGTGGTTGGCGCGCGCGGCGGTACGTCAGTTCCGTGCTCAGGGTGATGGAGGTGACCTGGTCATCATCGGGTCGGTGGCCGGGCTCATGATCGGCGGTGGCAAGGAGGCCGTGTACGCAGCCACCAAGGGCGCGCAGATCAACCTCGGTACTGCGCTGGACCGGGAGCTCCGCTCGGAGGGGATCCGCACGACCGTCATTGCACCGGCCGGCGTCAACACCCCGTTCGCTGCGGCCGACGGCAGGTTCGGAGGCGGCGATCCCGCGAAGGGCCCGTTCATGCAACCTGCCGATATCGGTGCGGCGGTTGTGTACTCACTCCGCCAGCCCAGGCGCATGCGAACCGAGCTGTGGACGATGTGGAGCTTGGCCGAGAATCATTGACCTGAAGCACGCCCGCGCTGCGGGGGCAACAGTGGGATGCCAGGACGGCATTCAGGCCGCACGGCGGTGGACGGGCGACACGTTCGGCGCCGCTGGCACGGCTGGGCTTTTGGTCGCTACCCGCCGCCTCGCTCGTGGAGCAGTCGGGCCAGTCGCACGGAGTCGTTCCCCGCGCACTGGTTCACCCGGCGGACGGCGAGCCGGTCGCCGGGTATTCGAGGAGCTGTCGCGCCACGCTGGCGTTGGTGATGAGCGTGGTGATGAATCCCGACCCGAGGGCGATGGCGATCGCCTCGGCCTTGTCCCGTCCGCCAGCCACTGCAACCACTTCAGGGATCCTGCGCAGCTCCTCACCAGTGATCCCGATGAAGCGCTCGCTGACGGGGGTGACGACCACTTCTCCAGCAGCATCGAGCATGACCGTGCTGGTGTCGACGCGCACTCCAGAGGCGAGGAGCTCCTGGCGGTCGCTCTCGTTGAGAGAGTCGTACAGCTGAGAGCTCGGGGGATCCCAGGAGCCGATCGGGATGATGGCGACATTCACCTTGTCGTACCAGCTGAAGGCTCCGGCGACCTGCGCCTGCGCCTTGAACGCCTTGGCGGCTGCCGGATCATCCAGCATCAGAGGGGCGTAGATGGGGTACGCGGTCCCGCCGGAGACCTGGGACATGCGCCGCACGAGGTCGATGGCATTGTCGGTGACGTCCGAGCCCGACAACGCCCCCGTCATCTGGACGATGGAACACCGCCGGATGTCCGCCAAGTTGTCGGTCATGGCGTTCACGGTCCGCCCCCACGCGATGCCGACGACGTCCCCTTCGTTCACGACCTCCGCCACGAGACCGGCGGCCACACGGCCGAGGTCAGCGCGGAGATGTTCCACGGGCTCGTCGGGGGTGTCCACGACGATGGCCTGTCGTAGGCCGAATCGGCGCGCCAGCTGCGCCGACAGGTCCGGATTGATGGCGTCGGGTACCTGGATGTCGATGTGCACGATGCCCAGCGTGTGGGCCAGGCCGAGCAGCCGGGCGACGCGGAACCTGCTGACCTTGAGGTCCTCGGCGATGTCCACCTTGGACCAGCCGTCGCGGTAGTACCGCGTGGCGACTGCAGCGATCTCCAGAAGCTCCCGGGGTCCCGGTCCCCTTGGGCTCACCTGAGCAGCCTCCCAATCCATATGTGCACTCTCATGAGCATAGGTGAGACACAAACGATTGTCACGATCTGGCCGCAACCCTTGACGATGGCTCCTGCTTGCGCTTCCATGTGTCCTATGGCCGCACAGTTGCGACACGAGAGCGCTCAGATGAGCGCGCTCCCGGACTTTTCTGCCAACGACTCCGAACGCCTCCTGTCCACCGCTCGACAGCGGATCTGTGACGAGGCGGATGCGGTGCGTCGCGTGGCCGATGCACTCGATGACTCGTTCGTGACGGCCATCCGCTGCATCCGCTCGGCGCCCGGTCGAGTCATCACGGTCGGCGCCGGCACGTCGAGCTCCGTGGCCCAGCGAATGGCCCACCTGCTCTCCACCAGCGGCACCCCCGCGATGTTCCTGCATCCCGGCGAGGCGCTGCACGGAAGCCTCGGCGCTGTCACGAGAGCAGATGTGGTGTTGGCCATCTCCAAGGGTGGCTCCTCGGCAGAGATGAACACATTCGCCGAGAGAGCGAAGGTCAGAGGCGCGGCCCTGGTTGTCCTCACTGCCGCCCCGCGATCGCCACTGGCCGGACTAGCAGATGTTGTCGTGCAGCTGCCGGATTCGCCAGAGTCGGATCCTGGAGGGGTCATCGCGATGGGCTCCAGCTTGGTATCGGCGGTGTGGGGGGATGCACTGGCCATCGTGCTGATGCAGATCAGCGGCTATGAGTGGTCCGCGGTGCTCGGCTCCCACCCCTCTGGCGCGGTCGGCCAGCAGATCAAGCTCCCCCGGGCGCTGCCACGCCTCCCGGACCCTGCACTTTCGCGAGGCGGGACGTGAAGCTCGTCGCCGGCATCGACTCCTCGACTCAGTCCACGACGATCGTGCTCCGATCGCTGGAGGACGGCTCGACAGTTGCCACGGGGCGCAGCGCTCATCCACGCACCACGCCCCCGGTCAGCGAGCAGGACCCCGCACACTGGTGGTCGGCCCTGAAGCTCGCGATGGACCAGGCTCGGGCGGCTGCGGCCGCGACTGGGGTCGTTCCCGACGTCGCCGCGGTGACGATCGACGCCCAGGCCCACGGGCTGGTTCCGCTGGACCAGCATGGCAGCGTCATTCGGCCGGCCAAGCTCTGGAATGACACGACCTCCGTTCCCGAAGCCCGCGAACTGGTTGCTCGGCTGGGTGCCGCGACATGGGCAGGGCGAGCAGGCAGCGTCCCGCCCGGCGCCTTCACCATCAGCAAGATCCTGTGGTTGAAGCGTCACGAACCCGAGTCGTACTCCCGGCTGAGGACGATCCTCCTACCCCATGACTGGTTGACCTACCAGTTGACCGGCGAGTACGTCACCGACCCGGGCGACGCCTCCGGTACCGGCTACTACCACCCCGACTCGGGGCAGTGGGATGTCGGGCTGCTGGAGCTGGTCGACCCCGCCGTTGACTGGAGCGAGCGGCTCCCGCGGGTTGTCGGCTGCGATGAGGCTGCTGGAGTCATCACTGCGGCAGCCGCCCAGTACCTCGACCTCGCCGATGACACCATCATCGGTCCTGGCACGGCGGACAACCAGGCCTCGGCGGTCGGCATGGGTGTCCTTCCTGGTGACGTGGTCTTCTCGCTGGGGACGTCCGGGGTGGTGTTTGCGCGCTGTGGGGAACCGGTCTACGACCCCAGTGGCTGGATCAACGGCAACGCGGACGCTGCCGGGGGTTTCCTTCCCGTGGTCTGCACGTTGAATGCAGCCAAGGTCACCGACACGTTCGCTCGGATCCTCGGCGTCGATCACGCAGAGCTGAGCCGCCTCGCCCTTGCCGCCCCTGCCTCAGACCCCGACCGGCCGGTGCTCGCGGCCTATCTCGACGGCGAGCGGGTTCCGGACCGGCCCGGCGCGAGCGGCACGCTCACCGGCATCCGCACCGACACCACACGCGAGCAGATCGCCCGCGCAGCGTACGAAGGCGTACTCGCAGGGCTGGTCGCTGGACTCCACGTCATGGCGCGAGTCGGCCTCTCGACCAGGGGCCGGGTCGCGGTCACCGGCGGAGGCGCACGTGCGGAGGCCTATCGCCAACTGCTTTCCGACCTCACCGGACGACCGGTGTACACCGTGGACCAGTCCGAGAGCGCGGCCGCGGGGGCGGCGGTCCAGTCGGCGGCCATCGTGCGGGGCGCCACCGTTGCGGAGATGACCGAAGCCTGGGCTCCGCACTGGGCGCTCGCGGCCGAGCCCCGCCTCGACGCCAGCGCCGAGGAGCTCCTCGCGCGCTACGCGCAGACCAGCCTCTGGGCCGGCCTCGAAACAGCAACGTCCAGTACTGATCAATCCTCCAAGGAGACCTAGCCGATGCGCGCCGTCATCTATGACCAGCCCGGAAGCATGCACGTGGGCACGGCCCCGGACCCGGTACCGGGTATCGGGGGGGTCGTCGTCAAGGTCGGCGTCGTCGGTATCTGTGGGTCTGACCTCAACATCGCCGGGGGCCTGTTCCCACCCACCCCCTTCCCGATCATTCCCGGGCACGAGTTCTCCGGTGAGGTCGTCGCCGTGAGCCCGGATGTCGACTTCATCAAGGAGGGAGACCGGGTCGCGGTGGATCCTTCGCTGTTCTGCGGGCACTGCTCGTGGTGCCGGGCGGGCCGGGGGAACCTCTGTGACAGCTGGGGGGCGATCGGGGACACCGTCAACGGCGCCGCCGCCGAGTACGTCGCCGCCCCGGCCGCCAACTGCCACCTCATTCCCGACTCGATGACCTTCGCCGACGCCGCGGTCGTCGAGCCACTCTCCTGCGCCGTGCACGCCATCACAATGGCACCCCCCAGGGTGGGAGAGAGCGTTCTCGTCATCGGTGGCGGCACCATGGGCCTGCTGACCGGGCAACTACTCGCGCGAGGCGGCGCCTGCGTGCTGGCCCTGGTCGAGCAGCGTGCCGAGCGCCTCCCCATCGGGACTGCCGTCGGCTTCGGGCCCACCTTCGGCGACGTGAGCGCAGCGCTCGAGGACCGGCCCCAGGGGTACGACCTGGTCGTGGACGCCACCGGAGTTCCGGCCGCGATCCAGGCCGGCTTCGATGCCGTAGCCAAGGGTGGGCGCTTCCTGCAGGTGGGAGTCGCCCCGCCGGACGCCCCCGTCAACTTCTCCCCGTTCCGGATCTACAACGAGGAGATCACGGTCATCGGCTCGATGGCTGTCCTGAACAGCTACGCGCCCGCGCTTCGACTCATTGCTGACGGCACGGTCAACGTCGGGCCCCTGCTGACGCACAACCTTCCCCTGGCGCAGTATCCCGAGGCGTTCGACGTGCTTCGACGAGGCGAAGGCCTGAAGATCCAGCTCAGCCCCGGAGCCGCCACTGCCTGACGACGCGCAACTCTTCGTAGTCCCGCCCAGTGGCCCATACAGCCAACTACCAAGGAGTACCCATGGCAACACGACGCACCACCCGACATGTGTCCTTGTTCCTCGCAACGGCCGTCGCCACCACCGGGCTCGCCGCCTGCGCGGGCGCCGGCGGAGGCGGTGACGCCACAGCCACCAGCGGAGGGGACCAGTCGATCAACGTCCTGATGGTTGCCAACCCGCAGATGACCGACATCGAGAAGCTGACGGCGGACACCTTCACCAAGGACACCGGCATCAAGGTGAACTACACCGTGCTTCCGGAGAACGAGTTGCGCGACAAGGTCACCCAGGACGTCGCCACCCAGGCCGGCCAGTACGACGTCGCCTCGGTCGGCATGTACGAGGTCCCGATCTGGGCGAAGAACGGCTGGCTGCACGAGCTCGGCACCGCTGCGCAGAAGGACGCCAAGTACGACTACGCGGACATCCTGCCGTCGATGATCAAGGGTCTGTCCGGTGAGGACGGCCAGGTGTACGGCCTTCCGTTCTACGGCGAGTCCTCGTTCCTGATGTACCGCAAGGACCTCTTCGACAAGGCCGGCATCACCATGCCTGAACGCCCCACCTGGACGCAGGTCGCCGAGTACGCCGCCAAGATGGATGGGGCCGAGCCCGGCATGAAGGGCATCTGCCTTCGCGGGCTTCCGGGCTGGGGTGAGATCTTCGCCCCTCTGACCACCGTGGTGAACACGATGGGCGGCACCTGGTTCGAGAAGGACTGGACTCCGAAGGTCAACTCTCCCGAGTTCACCAAGGCCACCAACTTCTACGTCGACCTGATCAAGAAGCACGGTGAGGCCGGGGCCGCACAGGCGGGCTTCACTGAGTGCCTCAACGCCATGAGCCAGAACAAGGTCGCCATGTGGTACGACGCCACCTCCGCGGCCGGTTCGCTCGAGGACCCGGCCGTCTCGAAGGTCGCCGGCAAGGTCGGCTACGTCTACGCCCCGGTCGAGAAGACCAAGACCTCCGGTTGGCTGTGGGCCTGGGCGTGGGTGATGCCCAAGACCACCAAGAAGACGGACGCCGCCACCAAGTACATCCTCTGGTCCACCTCCAAGGAGTACGAGCAGGAGGTTGGCACGACCCTCGGCTGGCCGCGGGTGCCCTCCGGCAAGCGCACCTCGACCTACGCCATCCCGGACTACCAGAAGGCCTCGCAGGCGTTCGGTGACATCACCTTGAAGTCCATCCAGGAAGTCGACCCCACCAACCCCGGCGTCCAGCCGCGACCGACCATCGGCATCCAGTTCGTGGACATTCCGGAGTTCGCCGACCTGGGCACGAAGGTCGCCCAAGAGGTCTCCGCAGCAATCGCCGGCAAGACGACCGTCGAAGACGCCCTGAACAACGGCCAGAAGCTGGCCGAGGACGTCGCGAAGAACTACCAGAAGTAGCCGCCCGCTGATCGCTCCGCCGGGCGTCGGGGCAGAGCTCGACGCCCGGCGGAGTGGCAACTCACCTTCCGCCATCCGACGGCGGCACGATCCTCAACCCAAAAGGGACCTACCGTGACCACGCAGGCCGAAGAGAGAATCGACGAGACAACCCAGATGGCCCAGGCGAGGTCGGGGCACCGGTGGCGCCGACGCGTACCTCTGCTTCCAGCCCTCATCTTCACGATCGTCGTGACGCAGCTGCCTTTCGTGGTCACGATCGTCATCTCGTTCATGAACTGGAACATCCTGCGGCCGGGCAGCACGGGGTTCGCGGGCCTCCACAACTACGCCACCGTCTTCACGGACGAACGCATGCGCGCGGCCGTGGTCAACACCATCGTCATGACCGCAAGCACGGTGATCGTCAGCGTGCTCATCGGGCTCGGGATCGCCGTCCTGCTCGACCGGAAGTTCCCCGGTCGTGGCCTGGCCCGGACCCTGCTCATTGCGCCGTTCCTGGTGATGCCGGTCGCAGCCGCGCTGATCTGGAAGCACGCCCTGTACAACCCCGACTACGGGCTGTTCAACGGCATCCTCAACTGGATCGCCCAGCTCTTCGGCATGCAAGGTCCCACGGTCGACTGGATCTCCAACACCCCGATGCTGGCGATCGTCGCCTGCCTGGTGTGGCAGTGGACGCCGTTCATGATGCTCATCCTGCTCGCGGGCCTGCAGTCGCAACCCGGCGACATCCTCGAGGCGGCTCGCGTCGACGGTGCGACATCGATGCAGACCTTCCGCTTCCTGACCCTGCCGCACCTGCGGCGGTACATCGAGCTGTCCGCCCTGCTGGGATCCATCTACGTCCTGCAAACCTTCGACGCCGTCTTCACCATCACCCAGGGAGGGCCCGGAACGGCGACGACGAACCTTCCGTACGAGATCTACCTCACCATGTTCCGCAAGTACGAGTACGGAGAGGCGGCCGCGGCCGGGGTGGTGGTCGTCATCGGCACGATCCTCGTGGCCACCTTCGCCCTGCGAACCATCTCCTCCCTCTTCCGTGAGGAGGTCTCGGCATGACGACCACGACGAACCACAAGAAGCGCAGGACCCGCAACGGCGATCCCAGCGGCGACCTGCGAGGGGGTCCGATCTGGACCTTCGTCGCTTGGACGGTCACGACCATCTTCTTCCTGCCCGTGGCGTGGATGGTTCTCACGTCGTTCCACAACGAGGCGGACGCCGCCACCAACCCCCCGTCACCATTCGCGTCGCTGACGCTCAGCCAGTACTCGGCGCTGTTCGATCGCGGCGTGCAGCCCTACCTGATCAACTCCGCCATGGCCAGCGTGATCTCCACGCTGCTCGTCCTCACCCTGGCCATCCCGACGGCCTACGCCCTGTCGGTCAAGCCGGTGGAGAAGTGGACGGACGTGATGTTCTTCTTCCTGTCCACCAAGTTCCTTCCCGCCATCGGGGCGCTGCTCCCGATCTACCTCATCGTCAAGTACGTCGGCATGCTCGACAACATCTGGACCCTCATCGTCCTCTACACCGCGATGAACCTGCCCATCGCCGTGTGGATGATGCGCTCCTTCCTCGCCGAGGTGCCACGAGAGATCCTCGAAGCGGCTGAGGTCGACGGGGCTGGGCTCCTTCGCGTCCTCTGGAACGTGGTCCGACCCATTGCCATGCCGGGCATCGCGGCAACGGCCCTGATCTGCTTCATCTTCTCCTGGAACGAGTTCCTGTTCGCTGTGAACCTCACCGCCGTCAGGTCCGCCACGGCACCCGTCTTCCTCGTCGGCTTCATCACCAGTGAGGGGCTGTTCCTGGCACGGCTCTGCGCCGCGGCGACTCTGGTCTCGTTGCCGGTGCTCATCGCCGGGTGGGCGGCTCAGGACAAGCTCGTCCGCGGGCTCTCGATGGGGGCCGTGAAGTGACCCTCGCCCACCGGGGTCGAGTACCGGCCGCGAGTGCCGGTTCCGGAGCGCGGCTCGACTGCGTGCAGTCGCACGTCCCCGGGGCATGAGGGAGGCAGTGCCATGAACGGTGCCGGTGCCACTTCGGCGTCAGCCATGCGAGCCATCGTGATCGACGGTCGCGGAGGAGTCGACCTGGTCGAGAAGGCGGTCCCGACGCCGTCTGAGGACGAGGTCCTGATCTCACCTCGTGCTGTTGGGGTCTGCGGCACCGATCTTCACCTGATCGCGGGCACCTTTCCGCTCGCTCGGTACCCCGTGACGCCCGGTCACGAGTTCGCCGGCGTGGTCACTGCAGTGGGCCGCGCCGTGACAAGGGTGCGGGAGGGCGACCTCGTCTGCGTTGACCCGAACGTATCGTGTGGTCTTTGCTCCAGATGCCGCGCTGGCGTGCCAAACCACTGCCCCCAACTCGACCCGCTCGGTCTGACCCGAGACGGTGCGTGCGCCGAGTTCGTGACCGCCCCAGCGGCCAACGTCTTCGCGCTTCCGGCGGGGGTGAGCCCACACGTTGGGGCTCTCATCGAGCCCCTCTCGTGTGTCATCCACGCAGCGCGACGTACCCCGGGGTGGCCTGACGCGCGGGTCGCGGTCTTCGGCGCTGGGCCGATCGGGCTGCTGGCTGTCGCGGTGGCATTGCATCGAGGCGCCGCGTCGGTCGTCGCGTTCGAGCCGCACACGGGACGCCGCGCCGCAGCCGTCGTCGTGGGCGCTGAGGAGGCCTACGCCGGCGTCGCCGAGATGGACACGCTCTTCGACTTCGACATCGCCATCGAGGCCAGCGGCCACACCGCCGCGATCCGCGACGCGATGGGCTGTCTGGGGCCCCTCGGACGGTTGGTGCAAATGGGCGCGGCAAACCCCGAGGCCAGGATCGAGGTTTCGCCCCACGAGGTGTTTGCCAAGGAGCTCATGATCATCGGATCGTTCTCGGTGGCAGACGCGTACGCAGAGGCGGTCGAAACGATGCCAGACCTCGCGTCGTCGATCGCGTCACTCATCACTGAACGCGTGCCCTTGTCCCAGTATCGGCAAGGCTTGGAGCGCCTCAACGCCCCCACCAACATCAAGATGCTTGTCGTCCCTGACTGAGCGATCGGCGGGGGCCCCACCATCGTCCGCAGTTTGCTCGCCGCCGGGCCCATCGACCACACCAGCATGGTGTCGGGCTCCACCACCTCGACGGGCACGTGAACGAGAAGGGCCCGATCGGCAGTGCCGCCTTCTCGGGCGCTCCTCGGCAGCATGGACCTGGCCGGCCTGATGAATCCCGGGAAGCTGCTTCCATGAACGCACTGCGGTGGGACACGGGGTGGCGGGAGACCTCGTGGACGCGGCTCGACGGACCGTGGGACATGGTTGTCGTCGGTGGTGCATCACCGTTGCGGGAGTGCTGCGTGCCGCCGCGCGGGCGGGGCTACGTGCGCTCCTGCTCGAGCGGGCCGACCTCTCCCACCGCGCGTCGACCCGGTCCAGCCAGCTGGTTCACGGGGGCTGCGCTACCTGGCGCAGGGGGCACCGGGGGTCAGGCGCGACGCGGTGCACTCGCGCGAGCGCCTGCTGCGGGAGGCGCCCGGCCTGGTCACGCCCCTGCCGTTCCTGATTCCCCTGCGCGCGGGCCGACATCGCGAGCGGGTCACAAGCTGGGCCGCAGGGGACGGTACCCGCTGAACGGACGACCGAACGCCCATCGCGAGCCAGACCGCCGTTTGCGTCGGCCAGGTCACGCTCACGGTGTAATCCCTGTTGCGCCGGGCTCAGGGGCTCGGCGAGGCCACCGGCAGCAGCTCGTGAAGGCAGAGCACGTTGCCGTCGGGGTCCTCGAACCACGCCGCCTTCTCCGAACCGAGCACGCAGACGTGCTCCAGCGTCTTCAGACCGGGCAGGTCGTAGTCAGCGAAGATGACGCCGCGATGTCCCAGGTCTCGTATCTCCGCAGCGATGTCCGAGACCTCGAAGGACATCGGTGCGACCCGTCGGGGTCGCCCCGGATCGGGCATGAGCGCCAGGCTCACCCCTCCGCCCAGAGCAAAGATCTCCTGTCCCTCGCTGTTGCGCCCCACGTAGCCCAGCCCGAGCCGGTCACGGTAGAACTCGACCGCTTGCGAAGCCTCCGACACCTGCAGAATCGTCGTAACGACACTTCCTGAGAGCATGCCGACCTCCTGAATCGAATCCCGCAACCGCCGGCGTCCTCCAGCACGGACCTCCACACAAGGGACCGGCTGCCGCGCCCGCCGTCCAACCCCGCGCACAACCTCCGATGCTGGACCCGAGGATCGCTCCACCTGCCCTGAAAGTCGTTCGACGGGGGACTGAAGGCGTTCGGTTGACACTCGATGTGAAGCCGGCCAAGGTCGACGAACCGTCTCCTGGCGCGCCGCCTGCGAGGGACCCGTACTCGATGGTCACCCGGTGGAGGCCGTCGCAGAAGGGAGCGCGCCAAGCGGCAATGGATCTTGGGACTCGTCGTGGTGATCGTCGCAGTTGTCATCGTCGAGAACCGGCGCGGCTCGAAGGGGGCGAGCCAGGCAGATGACCACCAGGTCAACGGACCGGACGTCCGTGGGAATGGCCCGTTCCAGAGTTGTTGATCAGCGGCTCCTCGCGGAGCCCGAAGCTCCGTCTGCGGGGGAGTGTCCCGGCTCGACGCCCAGACTGCTCGACGCCGCGACTCGGATCGGGCCGACCGGCGACCTGGTGAGCGCATCCTGCACCAACGTCAGCCGCGCAGGTACCTCACCAGCGCAGCGGCGATCGCTCCGTCGGCGACCCGGTCGTAGAAGCTGTATCCGGGCATCGGGTTGCACTCCAGAACCCAGTACTCCTCGTCGGCGTCGACCTTGAAGTCCCAGCCCGCGAACACCAGGCCCTGCTCCGCGCTGAGGGTGGTCAGACGGTGCGCCAGGTCATCGGGCAGTCGGGTGACGCAGCGCTCCGCGGAGCGGTCGGACCGGTAGTCGATCTGGTCGCTGCGGAAGCGACACGCGATGACCTCGCCGCCGATCACGTGCGCCCGCACGTCATCGCCCTGCACGAGCCGCTGCACCATCACCGGCCCGCCGAGGTCGTCGCGGCCCTCGAGCCGTTCGAGGTCCAGCTCGCGGGTGGTGGCCCGCGTGCCGCAGAGGGGCTTGACGACAGCGCGACCTCCGGCCAGGAAGTCGGCGGCATCCCGCGCGCGAGCGGTCACGAGGGATGCCGGGACCGCCAGTCCGCGCTCGGCCAGCCAGGCGTAGTGCGCCGGCTTGTAGCTGTTGAGGACGTGGGCGCCCGGTGGGTTCACCACCGGGATGGGGCGCTCCCCAAGCCAAGCCGTGAAGCCGTCCACCAAGCCGCGCCAACGGTGTGCACCGGTGTCGTCGCCGAGGCGGATGGCCCTCACATAGATGCCGGAGAGCTCCGCGAGGCGAACCTCCTCGTCGCCGCTCACGTGGTCACCGGCATCCGGTGGCACGGTGAGCGACCAGGAGCCCCGGGATGCCGTGTCGACGAGGTCGATGACAGCGAAGGGGACCTCGTGCCGCACGCAGTGGGCCGCCGTGTGCACCATCACGGGGTCGGCCTTGCTCCCCGCCAAGCCGATCACGAGCGCGCTTCCGCGGGGTCGGCGCACCAGGCGACCAGGGAGCGGGCGACGTCGTCGACGCGCGCGCCCAGGGCGGCGTCCCACGCCCAGGCGTCCACTCGCGACACTGTCGCATCGGTGTCCGGCGGGCACGCCCACCACACGTGGGCGAGCCCCAAGCCGAAGGATGCCGCGACCTGGCGGGACGCGTCGTGCAGGTCGGCCACATCCGGCCCGAACGTGCGCGAGCCTGCGACAGTGATCCATGCTGTGCGCCCTGCGGCGGGGCGCGACCGGAACGGACCCGCGCCGTCGTGATAGGCGCGCGACCGGCGCCCCGTGGCGTAGTCGAGCACCTCCTGCTCCTCCCCGTCCACGGGGGCAGCGTGCGAGGTGAAGTGCTCCGTGCGGACCCGGTCGCGCAGCCGAGGGGTCAGGCCCCGCAGCGCGGCCGTGGCGCTCATCGGGAGGGTGCCCTGCGACCCGAACGATGTCGGCCTGTTGAGCACCGGTGACCTGGTCAGGATCGCGATCGACCGTGCCGCGGCATACGACTCGGCCTGGGCGAAGCGCTCGTCCGGGTCGTCGGCGGCGTGGTCGCCGACGGCCAGCCAGATCATCGGCCGGTCGGGGTCGACCGAGGGTGGCCGACCCGGTTCCTGACGGATGCCGGTCTCGGTCGCCAGCTCGGACATGGTCCGCAGGTCGAGCGACATCCCGGCCGCCGCTGCGGCGTCGAGCAGGGCTCCGGCGAGGCGCTGTTGGCTCGTCGCGTGCGCGAGGACGGCAACTGCCACGACATCCCCGCCCGTCACATCACGGGGTCGTCGCGCCACTCGCGCCCGCCCGCGCCGGGGTCATCGCCGCTCGGTTCACCGTCGGGCCCCTCGAAGACGGGTTCCTTGTCGGTCGGTTCCTTGCCGAACGGTTCCTTCTCGCCGTCATCCTTCGGCAGTTCCTTGTCGTCCTTGGGTTCCTCCTTGTCGTCCTTGGGGTCCTTGCCGACCTCCTTGTCGTCCTTGCTGAAGTCCTTGTCGTCCTTGCCCTCCTCCTTGTCGTCCTTACCCTCCTCTTTGTCCTCCTTCTCCTTGTCGTCCTTCAGCTCGTCCTTGACCTCCTTGTCCTCGTCCTTGACCTCCTTGTCCTCCTTCTCCTTGTCGTCCTTCGGCTCCTCCTTGTCATCCTTGGGCTCGTCCTTGCCGCCCATGTCCTTGAACTCCTTGACCTCCTTCGGGTCGACCTCCGGCTTGCCGAGCTCGTGGGGATCGGTGGGGTCGTCGGCGGCGGCCTCCGCCCTCGAGCGCAGCGTCTCGCCCTCGGCTTCGTCCAGCCGGTCGTTGAGCTTCCCGATGACGTCAACACGGTCCTCGGGCGGGATGAACGGGTCGGTCATGGTGTCCTCCTTGATCACCAGTAACAAACGAGCTCGTCGTCGATGACGAGCCCGTGTCCTTGCAGCGTGATGCGGATGTCGTCCTCCGCGACCAGTGGTGTCACGCCGATCTGGTGCAGCAGGTGCCCGGTGTGCACGACTGCGACACCCGGGGAGTACGGCACCACGACGGGCTCGGGCAGGTCCACTCTGGTGCGCTTGGACCAGGCGGGGTACCTCTCCTCGGGCCAGACCCGTAGCGAGGAGCCCGCCGTGGGCAGCTGCACGGGCAGGGTGAACGAGAGCGTGCCGGTGGCACCGGCGTACGCCGACCGCTCCAGGATGCGTAGGTACTGGAGGTCGAAGTGCACCGAGGTCACCGGCTCCCGCGGGATGCCAGCGCCCAGCCAGATGTGGAAGCCGGGCAGCGCCAGGTCGTCGGCGTAGCGAACCGGCATCCCCAGCGCGGCGGCGAGGGTGTCGGCCAGCGCGTCGTACACGTCGGCAAACTGCGACCTCAACACGTCGTTGGTCGCCAAGGCTGGGGCGTCGTAGGTCGACAGGGGGTCGCTGCTGGCGGCCAGGTCCATGTAGGCGTTCACGCCAAGCGTGAAGAAGGTGTTGCGCGATGCGCGCGAGCACCAGCGGCTCCGCTGTCCCCTGACCCGGTCGGCCACGTGGCCGCACGCGGTCTCATGGAGCACCTCGAGCGTCGCCATCCCGGGGACCGCGTCGATCCGAGCGAGCATGGGCCTCACCCCGCTAGTTGCACCAATGACACCAGTCGATGGTCGCGCAGGGGCGACCTCTTGCGCTAGATGTGCCCGGCAGCTGTTGCGCACCTGCTGGGGCCCCCTCCGACCCGAGCGTCCGGTGCGTCATACCGCCGCCAGTCGCCGACTGGAGTTCAGCAGGCAAGAGTGGGAGAGGTCCGCGCACGAGATGTTCTCCATCGGCAGTTGACAGCCTCCCGACCCGACCACGCCCTTGGACGGCGGCTTGCCGTAGACCCTCGTCTCCGCGCCACGCCGAGAGCGCAGGTCGTGGCCGGCGCCCGGCCCGCCCAGCTCCTTGCTGACGTGGTGCTGCCAGTCATGGCGCCCCACGACGCAATGGGTGTGCTTCACGGCGGTTTACCGTCCGGAAGCTGCGAAGCGATCAGTGTCCCGCCGCCCGCTGCGGGGCGGTCAAGACCGTCTGGGAAGGGGGGCCTTGCGTCACAACGCCGCGGGTCGAACGCACAACAGCGCTGCTGAGGATCAGTCGCCACTGTTGATGAGGGAGCGCAAGCGCTTCGGGGCCACCCGCGCCCCGATCTGGGATATCCGTCCTAGCCCGATGGGAACCTCACCATGTCCTCGACGGTCTCCATCGCGAGGTAGGGGTTGTCTCTGCCGCTGTCCAGGCCCTGGGTTCTGCAAACCCCGAGAGCCCCCGGGGACCGCCGGGCCCGCCTTGGGGGTGCCAGAGGCGCGACCCACCGCGCCCTCGGCACCCCTTGAGCGACCAGCGCTCGCACTCGGGGGTGCCCGAGGCGCGCCCCACCGCGCGCCTGACACCCCTGAGCGATCACCGGTCCCACGCAGGGGTTCACTCCGGACGGAACTGCCGCGGGGCGCACCTTCACCTCCAGGTTGAAGCGGTCCAGCGCTCTGGCCCAGGCAGGCAACCGTCGTCGGGTTCCGGGGCGGGGACGGGATACGCCCGTGGCGAACCCGCTGGACCTCGACCACACCGGAGGGTTGGCTGGCCCGATGA
>Ga0105047_10008276_pt1 | contig 17344 bp, 17 predicted proteins | sample MAT04_FD_78384 | JGI IMG/M metagenome (GOLD analysis project Ga0105047, IMG submission 78384) | Freshwater microbial communities from Lake Fryxell liftoff mats and glacier meltwater in Antarctica - MAT-04 (megahit assembly) | ecosystem: Environmental > Aquatic > Freshwater > Ice > Liftoff...
GATGCCCTCGACCTGCCGGCGTCGGCCTCCCTCAGCGATCTGCTGAGCGCCGTGCTTGCCGACGGAGCGCTCACGGTCTGCACCCAATGCGCGGCCCGCCGCGGACTTGGACCGGAGGACTTCATTGCTGGCGTTCGCATCGCGGGCGCGGCTTCCTACGTTGAAGAAGTGCTCGCGCCACAAGCCCAAGCACTCATCTACTAGCCCGCCGCGCCGCCCCGCCGCGCTCCCCGTCCGAGTTGCGGTCTCCAGGTGAGCGTTCTGGCTCGGGAACGCTCAGCTGGAGACCGCAATCGGGGATTCGGCGGCCTGCAAGCGAGCAGCCACTCCGCGGGCGAATGAGCATTTCGTGAGAAGAAGACCAGCAGTTCGCGCAACTGCGGGGTGGAGTCCCACCCCTTTCGCATCGTCAACGCCTGCCCCAGCACTTCAGAGGTAACCCAACCTCCTAGCAGCGCTCGAAAGGCCAACGACCTTGCGTGTGCCGGTGGCAGCCAAGCCATCAGGTCGACGCACGTTCGTCGCGCGCTCGTCGAGCGAATCCCTGCCACTTCCACCGTCGCTGCATGATCCAGGGCGAGCAGATGCTCGTGCGCCCCTAGCGGGTTCAGGTGGAGGGCTCGCGCGGTGGTGATGGGAAGCGGTGTCGATCGACGGCCCGCGGCCGCATCGCGAAGGAGGGTCGCGTCGTGGCCGAGCCCTAGGAGCAGCGCAGCCGACCAGTGGCTCAATAGTGCGCACGTCGCAAGGGAGAGCGCTCGGAGCCGTTTGCGCGATGAGTCACCATTTGAGCCGGGTTCACGAGCTCCCGGGTAGACCTCGATCACCAGCCCTGAGGTGATCCAACGACGAATCATGCTCAACGCGGCACCCGACACCCGTGCCTGTACGCGGGTGAAAGAGGGCCGTCCTGCGTCGCCGCCACGGGTGGGATACGCACAGGGTCAGGCTGCCCGAAACCTGCGCCTTCGTGCCGCGACCATCCACAACCCGAAGTTGCGGTCCCTAGGTGAGCGTTCTGGCTCCAGAACGCCCACCTAGGGACCGCAACTCACTTTGGTAGTGGGTCAGGCCGGGATGGCGACTTCGACCTCGGCGATCGCGCCCTGCTGAGCGACGATCTTGCGATCCACCTGGGCACCGGGGGCCAGCGTGCGCACCGTCCAGTTGCCGGGGGCCGCAAAGAAGCGGAAGTGGCCGGTGGCCGAGGTGGGAACCTCAGCGGTGAACTCGCCGGTGCCATCGAGCAGACGCACGTACGCGCCGCCAACCGGCTGCCCCTCGCGGGACACCACACCCTGGATGACCGTTTCCTTCGACACGTCGATTCCTTCCGTTGAGAGTCCGCCGACAACAGCGCCGCACATCAGGCGGCCCCGCCTTCGGGATTTCCAGGGGCGTCACCGGTCTGTACCGGAACACCGACGAGCGAGCCGTACTCGGTCCATGAGCCGTCGTAGTTCTTCACGTTCGAAACGCCGAGGATCTCGTGCAGGACGAACCAGGTGTGTGCCGAACGCTCACCGATCCGGCAGTACGCGATCGTGTCCTTCTTGAGATCGACACCCTCGGCCTCGTAAAGCGCGGTGAGGTCGTCATCGCTCTTGAACGTGCCGTCGTCGTTCGCGGCCTTGCTCCACGGGATGCTCGCAGCGGTGGGGATGTGACCCGGGCGTTGCGACTGCTCCTGCGGAAGGTGCGCGGGCGCGAGGAGGCGACCGGCGTACTCATCGGGCGAGCGAACATCAACGATGTTCTCTCTTCCGATGGCGTTCAGGACGTCGTCACGGAACGCGCGGATGCTCGCGTCCTGCGGCTTAGCCTTGTAATGCGTGGCGGAACGAGCAGGGACTTCCTCAACGAGTTCACGGCTGTCGAGTTCCCACTTCTTGCGACCACCATCAAGAAGTTTGACGTCATCGTGGCCGTAGAGCTTGAAGTACCAGTACGCGTAGGACGCGAACCAGTTGTTGTTGCCCCCGTAAAGGACGACGGTGTCGTCGTTGGCGATTCCCTTGGCCGACAGGAGCGCTTCGAACTGCTCCTGGTTGACGAAGTCGCGTCGGACGGGATCCTGAAGATCCCGGCGCCAGTCGATGCGAACGGCATTGCGGATGTGGTTCTTCTCGTAAGCGGCGGTGTCCTCGTCGACCTCGACGAGCACCACCTTGGGGGCGTCGAGGTTTGCCTCGACCCAGTCGGCTTCGACCAGGGCGTCGATGCGGCTCATGCTGTGTCACTCCTTGGTGGCGCGACGCTCATCGCGTAGCGGTTTGACGGGTGGAACGTGAAGGCTCGAGGCGCCGGCGGCGCGTCGAGTGCGAACTCAGGAACGCGCTGTGCCGACGGCTGGAACGAGTCGCTCTGTGGAGCGACCCGTGATCCGGCGAAGGATGAGGTACATCTCGCATCCGAGGCAGAAGCCGAATGCGGCGTTGAGGAACGCTGCCCCCAGCGCCATCGCTGTTGCCGCGATGCCCAGCCACTCTGTGCCGGTGGCGAAGCCGAGGATGCCGACCAGCGCGAAGGCGAATCCGACGCCTTGCGCGAACCGCGGCGGCCCCGACGCCTCAAGCTCGGCCGGCGGCGCCAACCGAGGGCGAATGACGGCCTTGAAGAACGCGCCGTAGGGCGAGGCCTGAAGTCCGACGAAGGCACCGAGGGCGAACACAACTGCCTGCAGACCGAGCAGCCACGCCGACTGCGTGACGAGCGCGATCGCCAGCACGACCGTGGTGATGATGGCTCCGAAACGGAGGCCGCGGGGATCGACGTACATCGAGCAACTCCTGAGAATGCGCACAACGAGGGAAGGGACGCTCATGGCGTCGCATGGGTGCGGCTGGACGGAAGGTTTCTCGTCCTGGGGAGGTTTCCGACATCAACGTCCGCGCGAGGCGAACGGGTCGGGGGGGCTCACCCGGTCAGGAAGTTCGACACAGGCAGGTGGCCACGCGGCACAGGTCGACCGCGCGCCGTTTGGTGAGAACCACCTGTCCTGACATGTCCACAACCATAGGGAAGCGACGCGCCGGCTGTCACACGCATCCCACAATGTGAGATCGCCGTCTCATCTTGCGAAACGTTCGCGATCAGCACCCAGGACGCTAGATGAGCTCGCCGAGGGCCCCGATCACGTCGGCCTTTCGCGGTGCACCAGTGGCGCGACGCACGATGTGTCCCGTCGAATTCAGCACCAGAACGGTGGGAGTGCGTCGAATGTCGAGCCGGCGCACAAGATCAAGGCGCGATTCCGCGTCGATCTCGACATGGACCACCCCGTCGACCATGCCGACCACCTCGTCCAGGATCCGACGCGTGGCCCGGCACGGCTGGCAAAACACCGTCGAGAACTGGACCACGGTGGCGCGACTCCCCAGATCGACGCCCAGATCGGCCGGCCCTAGATCACCGTGCGGCCCTGCTGCATCGGCGGTGGACGTGTCGGGGTCCTCAAGATCGCCGGGAGGCGCGTCATCGGGCAACGGGACAGGAGCTCCCGCGACGCCTGGAGCAACCGGCTTCATCACCCCATCGGTGCGGCGCCGGTAGAGCCCGAACGCGGTGGCCGCCAGCAGCACGGCCACCAGCACGATCCACGTCGTCATGGCCTCATCCCACCAGGATCCGCACGAGGACGAAAGCGGGGCCAGCGGCCAGCAGTACCGCCACGGCAGCGGCCAGCACTCCCGCGAGATCGACGTCCACCAGCAGGGTGACGCCACCACCGTCCTCGCGCCGCTCGCGTGCAGCGGCCACCACGAACAGGTTGGCCACGACCGCGACGACGCCAGCCAGCACACCGATGAGCAGCCCGGACAGGGGACCGAGACTGCCATCCACCACCGCACCGAGCGCACCGCCGATGCCGGCGACGCCGACCGCTGCCACCTCGCGCCCCCATCGGGCCCGACCGTGCGCGTCGACCACGTCGAAAGTGCTCATGACAGCCCCAGCCAGCCCGAGGGCGATGCCGGTGACGATCACGCCCGCAGATCCGGCCGGGGTCCGGCTGAGCGGCAGCCACACCGTCCCCAGCGCAGCCAGAGCCGAGGCGGTCACCGTCAGCGAGAGCGACGGCACCAGATCGGACCGGCCATCGCGGCGCACCAACTGAGCAATCACCGCTGCGAAGAAGAGGAGCCCGAGCACGGGCGCCAGGTACGCGATCCCATCGGGCAGGCCGCCGTTCCGCTCGTCCTCGATCAGGGTGAGGATCAAGGCGGATCCGCCTGCGAGCGCGATCACGACGGTGGCTGCCCGGTCATCCGGGACGCTGAAAACCCCGGGGAGCGAGACCGCCAGCAACAGAACGACCACCAGAATCGCGACCGCCACGGCCCCCGATCCGGCCACCCCGGCCAGCGCCATGGCCAAGCCGGCCAGCGGGAGTGCGAATGCGGCGGCCATGCGGGCATCGTGCCAGCAAGCGCCGCAGGCTAGGGCGGGTGCCGCCCATCCGGTAGATTCGCCGCTCACGCGTACGCACGCGATCGGAGGTCGACGCATGGCGGCACTGCTGCTGCTCACCTCACGGATGCATGCCTCCACCGAGGTCCTGCCGGCCCTCGCGCTCCTCCTGCACCAGGTGCGGGTACTCGGAACGGAACCATCGCTGCTCGTCAACGCTCCCCCTGCCGACGCCATCCTCGTCGATGCGCGTCAAGAACTGCCCGCTGCCAAGAGCCTGTGCCGACTGCTGCGCACCACCGGCGTCGACGTCCCCGTCCTCGCGATCGCTACTGAGGGCGGACTCGCTGCCTTGACCGCCGAGTGGGGAGTCGACGATGTCCTGCTCGACACTGCAGGACCTGCCGAGGTTGAAGCCAGGCTCAGATTGGCGCTCGGTCGCCTCGCGCTGGCTGTCGGCGAGAGCATCCCCGACGAGATCACCAGCGGTCCGGTGACGATCGACGAGGCCACCTACACCGCGAAGGTGCGCAACCGCGTGCTCGACTTGACGTTTAAGGAGTTCGAACTCCTCAAGCACCTCGCCCAGCACCCGGGCCGCGTGTTTACGCGCGCGCAGCTCCTGCAAGAGGTGTGGGGCTATGACTACTTCGGAGGGACGCGCACCGTCGATGTCCACGTTCGGCGGCTGCGCGCCAAACTCGGCGTCGAGAACGAGGCTCTCATCGGCACAGTGCGTAACGTCGGTTACCGGTTCGTGATGCCACCCCGATCCGAAGAACCGGTTCGAGTCGATTCACCCTTGATGGCGTGAGCGCTGCCGCCGTCCGCCTCGAGGTCTCGCGACGCCTGAGCCCAGAAGAGGTGGACGCCGTCGGACTGCTCGTCGAACGCGTCACCGAGACGGACGGGGTACGCCCGCTCAGCGAGCACGTCTCGCTCCACCTGCGCTACGGCGGCGACAGCGATGTCGTCCACGTGACAGCCTGGGGAGATCCCGACGACGCCGAGATCGTTCCTCACCCCAGCACCGGCAGCATGCTCATCGGATACGCCCACCTCGACATCACAGATCCCATCGAGGGTTCAAGCGCTGAGATCTGCGTTGACCCCGCTGTACGCGGTCGCGGCATCGGCAGCGCCATCGTGCATCGGCTGCGGCATGAGACGCCCGACGGCCGCCTTCGGCTGTGGGCCCACGGCGAGCACTCCGCATCGGCCGCCTTGGCCACACGACTCGGGTTCACCCGCACGCGCGTGCTCTGGCAGATGCGCCGCAGCCTTTTCGCACCGCTTTCCGCGCCGAAGGTGAAAGCCGACGTCACCATCCGAACCTTCATCCCCGGCCGGGACGATGCCGACTGGCTGGCGGTGAACGCCGAGGCCTTCGCGGGCCACCCCGACCAGGGGTCGTGGACGCTGGATGACCTGCATGCGCGAATGAATGAACCATGGTTTGACGCCGCAGGATTCTTCGTCGCCACCCGAGCGGCTGGGGACGGAACCGAAGAAATGGTCGGATTCCACTGGACCAAGGTGCACGGTGGCCTGTTCACCCATGAGCACGAAGACACCGGCCTGCACGCCCACAGCGGCCATGGCCACGACCCGATCGGCGAGATCTACGTGATTGGAGTGTTGCCCGCCTATGCCGGACATGGCCTCGGACGGGCGCTGGCCCTGATCGGGCTGAGGCATCTGCGGAGCCTGACCCTGCCCGAGGCCATGCTCTACGTCGAGGCCGACAACGTGGGAGCGCGAAGCCTCTACGAGTCGCTCGACTTCCGCCACTGGGACACCGACGTGATGTTCAGCGCACCCGAACCGGAGCTCGACACCACCTGAGCGCGGGAACCGCGGGCGGGTCGCGCAGTCGTCCGGCACGATAGAGGGATGAGCACCTCGCAGGACGACCTCGACTCTCCGGCGCGTCCGGTGCCGCTACCAGCCGACCGCTTTCTCGACCGAGAGCTCTCATGGCTCGCCTTCAACACCAGAGTGCTCGAATTGGCTGAGGATCCCGACATCCCGCTGCTCGAACGCGCGCGGTTCCTCGCCATCTTCAGCAGCAACCTCGACGAGTTCTTCATGGTGCGCGTGGCCGGTCTGAAGCGGCGGATGGCCACCGGCATCGCCGTCCGCGCAGCCAGCGGTCTGCAGCCCCGTGAAGTGCTCGAGGGAATCTGGCACCAGACCCGTCTGCTGGTGAACCGGCAATCCGCCTGCTTCCACGACGAGGTGCTGCCTGCCCTGATCAAGGAAGGCATTGACCTCCCGCGCTGGAACGACCTCACCGGCGACGAGGCCTACGCAACGACCGAGCTTTTCCGCACCGAAATCTTTCCCGTGCTGACGCCCCTTGCCGTCGACCCTGCGCATCCATTCCCCTACATCTCAGGGCTCTCGCTCAACCTCGCGGTGGTGGTGCGGAACCCGCTGTCGGGCACCGAACTCTTCGCACGCGTGAAGGTGCCGCCGCTCCTGCCGCGGTTCTTGCAGGTGAGCGAGCATCGATTCGTCCCGCTCGAAGACGTCATCGCCGCACATCTCGGCGACCTGTTTCCCGGCATGGAGATCCTGCAGCACCACTCGTTCCGCGTCACGCGCAACGAGGACGTCGAGGTCGAGGAGGATGACGCCGAAAACCTCCTGCAAGCTCTGGAAAGAGAACTGACGCGCCGACGGTTCGGTCCGCCAGTCCGCCTCGAGGTCGAAGACACCATCGACCCGCACGTGCTCGATCTACTCATGCGCGAACTGCAGGTCACCCAGGCCGAGGTGTTTTCAACGCAGGGTCCGCTTGACCTGACCGGCTTGCACGCCATTGCCGACATCGACCGCGCCGACTTGAAGTACGCCGCGTTCCTGCCCAAGACGCATCCGGCTCTAGCCGAGGTCGAGACCGCTTCGCCGCCCGATGTCATCGCGGCGATGCGTCACCGTGACGTGATGCTGCATCACCCCTACGACTCGTTCGCCACTAGCGTCCAGCGCTTTCTCGAGCAGGCTGCGTCGGATCCGCAGGTGCTGGCCATCAAACAAACGCTGTATCGCACCAGTGGCGACTCCCCGATCGTCGATGCGCTGGTCGAGGCCGCCGAAGCCGGCAAGCAGGTGCTCGCCGTTGTCGAGATCAAGGCCCGGTTTGACGAGCAGGCCAACATCAGTTGGGCGCGCAAGCTCGAGCAGGCCGGCGTGCACGTGGTGTACGGCGTCGTTGGGTTGAAGACGCACTGCAAGCTCTCGATGGTCGTGCGGCGTGATCCCGATGGCCTGCGTCGCTACACGCATATCGGTACCGGCAACTACCACCCGAAGACCGCACGCATGTACGAAGACCTCGGCCTGCTGACGGCCGACCCTGCGGTGGGTGAGGACGTCGCCGACCTTTTCAACCAGCTCAGCGGGTATGCGCGCACCACCGACTACGACCGTCTGCTCGTGGCGCCGCACTCGGTGCGCACGGGCTTGGTGAGCCGAATCGAACGTGAGGTTTGGCACCATGAGAGCGGACGACCCGCCCGTATCCGGTTCAAGCTGAATTCGATCGTTGACGAGGCGTGCATCGATGCGCTGTACCGCGCCTCGCAGGTGGGCGTGCCGATCGACATCTGGGTGCGTGGAATCTGCGCCATTCGTCCTGGGGTACCGGGACTGTCGGAGACGATCAACATTCGCAGCGTGCTCGGACGCTTCCTTGAGCACTCTCGCGCCTTCTGGTTCGCGAACGGCGGCGACGCCGAGCTCTACATCGGCAGCGCCGACCTCATTCACCGAAACCTGGATCGACGGGTCGAGGCGCTGGTGCGGCTGGGCAGTCCCGAGCACGTCGACGAGGTGGAGCAGTTATTTGACCTCGCTTTCGATGACACGACGGCCGCGTGGCTCCTGGACGCCGATGGCACCTGGCACCGGAACGAGGCTGAAGGAGAAGAGCCCCTCCGCGACCTGCAGAGCCAGCTCATCGCCATGCACGGCCGACGTCAGGTTCTGTGATGAGCGGCAAGGATGCTGTATCAGCGCTGCCAAGCGGGCATCGCTCAAGGGAGGCGGGGCCTCCCACTGCCAACGCTGCGCGGTCATCGACCCGCGAGGTCGAGTGGAAGCTCGTGAGCGACGAACAGATCGACGTCGACGCCATCCGAGCGCTCCTGCCAGAGCAGATCCACTTGGGAGCGGCATCGTCTTTCAGCCTCACCGCCACCTACTACGACACCGACGACCTGCGACTGGCGCGGCGAGGCATCACCCTTCGGCGGCGATCAGGCGGCAGCGACGACGGCTGGCACCTGAAGCTTCCGAATAGATCATCCGAGGGTTCGCAGCTTGACCGCGACGAGATCGCCGTGCCGCTCACCGACAGCTCCGAGCCGCCGGTCGAGCTCGCGTCGCTGGTGTCGGCTTTCACCCGATCGAAGCGGTTGCAGCGCATTGGCGTTCTCCGAACCCATCGCACCGTTCATGCGCTGGTGCTCGAGGACGACGTAATCGGCGAGCTGTGCCGCGACGAGGTGAGGGCCGATGTCGCGCTACCGGGTGCGCCGACCTCACCCACCCAGGTCTTTCACGAGTGGGAGGTCGAGGCCAGATCCGAGGCCGTGGATGAGGTGTCGAAGATGGTTGACGCGTTGGTAGGCCATGGCTTCGCGGTTTCGACTTCACCCTCGAAGCTGCGTCAAGCCCTGGGTGGATCAGCCTTGGCGGCCGATCCCTTGGCCCACAATGAAAAGCCATCGCGCCGGCGCAGCGCTCGCGACGACATCACCTACTACCTCAAGGAGCAGGTGGAGATCCTCCTGCAGCAGGACCATCGCATCCGCCTCCAGCTTCCGGATGCGATCCACCGCAGCCGGGTCGCGGCTCGCCGCGTACGCAGCGCCCTACGAACGTTTTCCCCACTGCTCGATTCAGAGTCGCTGGCAGGGCTGCGCACCGATGTGGTGTGGGCCGCCGGTGTACTCGGCCGCGAACGCGACCTTGACGTCATCGAGATCCGCTTGCTCGCTGCACTGGACGACATGTCCCGCGGCACCATCAACGGGACGGACAGCGACCGAGCCGCCGTCGACGCTGTTCGAGCACTGATCGAGCGCTCCCTCGCATCGCGGCGCGATGAGGCGCACAAGAACATCATCGAATCCATCAACAGCGAGCGCTGGAGCTTGATGCTCGACCAGCTCGTCGCGGTGGCCCACGACCCGCCCACCACGTCTCGGGCTGCGAAGCAGGCCGCTCGCGTGCTGCCTTCCTTGGCCTCGAAGCAATGGAAGTCTCTGGCCGAACGTGCCAAGCAACTCTCAGACGCTGACCCGGCCGAGTCGTGGCATCACGCGCGCATCAGCGCCAAGCGCGCCCGGTACGCGGCCGAAGCATGCGCGCCTGCGATGGGTCGCGAACCGGCGCGGTTCGCGAAAGCCCTCGCCGAGGTGACCGAACTTCTCGGCAACCTCCAGGACACAGCGATCTCGCGCGCCATGATTCACGAGATTGCTGACGGCGTCGTTGATCCCGATCTGGTCTTCGTGCTGGGGCGCCTGCACGCCCACGAGGAGACGGCCGCCGAACAGCTTCGCCGCGACTTCCCGCACGTATGGAAGGCAGCTGCCAGGCCGCGCCTGCGTCGTTGGCTGAAGGCTTGATCAATGAGTGCCGAGTTCGAGCCACAGGTCATCCTCGCCGCAGGTGCCGTGATGTGGCGTGGAGATCCTCAAGCTCCAGAGATCGCCCTGGTGCACAGGGACCGCTACAGCGACTGGAGCTTCCCTAAGGGCAAGCTTGAAGCAGACGAGCACACGTTGATCGCCCTGGTGCGAGAAGTGCGTGAAGAGGCCGGCGCGCGCGTCGCCGTCGGAGCGCGTCTCCCCACTCGCGAGTACGCGGTCGGCGAAGCGCGCAAGCAGGTCGACTACTGGGCGGCCCGCTATCTCGACGGCGCGTTCGTGGTCAACGACGAGGTGGACGAACTCCGGTGGATGGAGCTCGACAAGGCGCGAGCAATGCTGACGCATACTGCTGATCGCACGGTGATCGATGCTTTCGCCGAACAGTTGCGGCCTACCACCCCCATCGTGCTGCTTCGGCACGCCAAGGCGAAGTCGCGATCGCAGTGGACCGAGCGCGACACCGAGCGCCCGTTGACCGAGCGAGGAGGAGCGCAGGCCCAACGGTTCGCCGAGATCATGTCGGCCATCTACGAACCGCTGACGGTGGTGAGCTCACCGTGGCTGCGGTGCATGCAATCGGTCAGCCCGTACGCGGGCCTTGTCGGAGCGGGCTTGGCGACGCTCGACGTGCTCGGCGAAGAGGACTTCGAGGAGGACTCAGACGTCGCGCGCGATGCTGCCCGGCACCTGATCGCTACGGCTACCGCGTCAGGTCAAGGGCTCCTGCTGTGTTCCCACGGGAATGTGATGGACGCGCTCCTTGACGTCGCCCTTGAGGGGAACCGCTCGATCGCCCGGGGCATGGATCCGGCTCCGATGGCCAAGGGCGAGTTCGTCGTGGTCCATCGGGCTCTGGCGGGCGGCCAGGCGCAGCCAATCTCGCTGGAGCGCCACCGGCCCTGAGGGCCATCCCGTTGCTCCGTTCAGCTGCGTCATCCCCTAGCCGGAGACTGTTCACCCTCCGTTCATCTGGGACCCCCAGACTCGCCACCTGTCGCTCCTAGCGTCCTGTCTGTAGCACTGGACAGGCCGCGCCTCGCGGCCCTTCGAGAAGAGGTCGAATGAACCGCAGCACCCTGCGACGTGGGCTGGTCCCCGTCGGAATCGTGCTCTCCCTCGCCCTGGCGCTCAGCGCATGCGGCGACAGCAACGACTCCGCCGGCAGTGGCGGTAACTCGTCCATCGACTGCACCACGGGGTCGATCAAGGCCAGCGGTTCCACCGCCCAGAAGAACGCGGTCGCGGAGTGGGTCAACGCCTACCAAAGCGCCTGCCCGGGCGCGACGATCAACTACCAGGGCGTCGGTTCGTCCGCCGGCGTCGCCGACTTCATCAACAAGCAAACTGCGTTCGCCGGGTCGGACTCCGCCCTGAAGGACGAAGAGCAGGGCAAGGCCGACGACCGATGCTCCACCGGTCCGGCCATCAACATTCCCATGGTGGGTGGCGCCATCACGCTGGCCTACAACGTCGCCGGCGTCGACTCGCTCACGCTGACGCCCACCGTGATCGCGGGCATCTTCAACGGATCGATCACCAAGTGGAACGATCCGAAGATCGTCGCGATCAACTCCGGTGTGACCCTCCCCTCCGCAACAATCGCCCAGTTCCACCGCACCGACGGCTCGGGCACCACCGATAACTTCACCAAGTACCTCGCGGCCGCGGCCCCGACGGCGTGGACGCTCGGCAACTCCAAGGAGTGGAAGGCCAAGGGCGGTCAAGGCGCCAAGGGCAACGACGGCGTCGCCTCGGCGATCAAGTCGACCGACAACGCCATCGGATACGTCGAGTTGTCCTTCGCGCAGGACGCAAACCTCAAGGTGGCGGCAGTCGACAACGGTGGTGGCGCTGTCGAGCCCAACGCCGACACGGCCTCCGCCGCACTCGCTAAGGCCACGCGCGATGGTTCGGGCGACAACATCAAGCTCAAGATCGACTACACGATCAACGATGCCGATGCGTACCCGATCGTCCTGGTCGCCTACGAGATCACCTGCCAGAAGGGGCTCGCGAGCTCCGACCAGGCGCTGACCAAGTCGTTCCTCACCTACACGGCCTCGGACGACGCTCAGGGCCTGCTGGCCGACATCGGCTACGTGCCGATCGCAGGTCAGTTGCTCACAGACGTCCGGGCGTCGGTGGCCTCGATCTCCTGATCGACGCCGCTGCGCACGAGGCGAGCCCCTATCCGACCGGGTGGGGGCTCGCCTCGTGACCGGCCTAGTGGGACAGACTGATGAGAACCGATGGCGCCGAAGCGCCAGAACCTGGAGCCTGACGACGTGACCACGCCGTTGCGCGCACCGGAGGCGCCCACCAAGGGTGTGACCTCCGGAGTTTCCTCGCGTCGCGGCGACGCCGTTTTCTCGCTCCTCTCGCGCGGTTCGGGGATCCTCGTCCTGATCATCATGGGGGCGATCGGACTGTTCCTGCTCTGGAAGGCGATCCCCGCCCTCCGAGTCAACTCGGCCAACTTCCTCACCTCATCCGAGTGGTTCCCCGACGACTCTCCTGCCACGTTCGGGATCGCGGCGCTCGCGTTCGGCACGCTCATCAGCTCGATCATCGCGATGCTCATCGCGGTGCCGATCGGGCTGGGCGTGGCGCTCTACACCGCGCACTACGCACCCAAGCGGATCGCGCCGACGCTGGGCTACGTCGTCGACCTGCTCGCCGCCGTGCCGTCGATCATCTTCGGTCTCTGGGGCCTGCAAGTGCTGATGCCCAACACCGTCGACCTCTGGAAGTGGCTCGACGACCACCTCGGATTCATCCCCATCTTTCAGAACAGCGAAGACATCTACACACGATCGATCGCGATTGCCTCGGTCGTGCTGGCGATCATGATTCTGCCAACGGTGACGGCGATTTCGCGCGAGGTGTTCGCCCAGGTGCCAACCGGCCACATCGAAGCTGCGCTCGCCCTCGGGGCCACCCGTTGGGAGACGATGCGCACCGCCGTCTTCCCGTTCTCCCGTCCCGGCATGGTGAGCGCGTCGATGCTCGGCCTCGGTCGAGCGCTTGGGGAGACCATCGCGGTGGCGCTGATCCTGTCGGCCACCTTCAGGATCAACTTGCAGATCACCGAACCCGGCGGGAACACGTTCGCTGCGAACATCGCGCTCAAGTGGAACGAGGCTGGAACCATCGGCCTGGGCGCCCTGATCGCCTCGGGCCTGGTGCTGTACGTGATTACGTTCGCTGTAAACATGGCGGCCCGTCTGGTCATCGAGAGACGACGCGACTTCTCGGGGGCGAACTGACGTGACCCTCACCCAACCTCGGATCACCGACGAGGAGCTCCACAACCTGCTCGCACAGCGCCGGCTCCCCCGATGGACGCCGATCGCCACCGGAGCGACGGCCATCGCCGGGGCGATCCTGCTAGCGGTAACCACCGCCATCGGCGGCAGGGCTGGGACGGCGATCGTTGCGTTCCTGCTGTTCCTCGCGCTCCAGACCTTCGTCAGTTTTCGGATCGAGGGCCGGCGCTACGCCATCGACCGCTTGACCAGCACCTTCCTGCTGTCCGCCGTGATCGCTGCCCTCGTTCCGCTCATCTCGATCCTGCTCACCGTCGTGGTGCGGGGCCTTCGCGCGTTCGATCTCGGATTCCTCAGCTCCACCATGCGCAACGTCAGCCCGCGCCGCGAGGGCGGAGGCGTCCTCCACGCACTGATCGGCACCATCGAACAGGTGGCGATCGCAGCAGCCATTGGCGTGCCGCTCGGCATCCTCGCGGCCGTGTACCTCGTCGAATACGGCAATCGCAGTCGGCTGGCGCGCACCGTCAGTTTCTTCGTCGACGTGATGACCGGTATCCCCTCGATCGTGGCCGGACTCTTCGTCTACACAGCCCTGATCCTCACCCTGGGGTTGCAGCGCAGCGGCTTCGCGGCTGCGATCTCGTTGGCCATTCTGATGATCCCCGTGGTGGTCAGATCGACCGAGGAGATGCTGCGACTGGTGCCGAACGAACTACGCGAGGCCTCGTACGCCCTCGGCGTCCCGAAGTACCTCACCATCCGGCGGATCGTCATCCCCACAGCCTCGTCAGGGATCATCACCGGAGCAATGCTGGCCATCGCGCGGGTGACCGGCGAAACGGCCCCACTGCTCCTGACCACGTTCTTCACGCAGTCGACCAATCTGAACCCGTTCAACGGCCCTCAAGCCTCCCTGCCGACCTTTGTCTGGGACCAGATCGGCAGCGGGACCACCGCATCGGTCGATCGCGCCTGGGCCGGCGCCATGGTGCTGATCCTTCTCGTCATGATTCTCAACCTGAGTGCGCGACTCATCGCGCGCGCCTCTCGAGTGAAGTAGGGACTGCACCCGTTCATGGCCAAGCGCATCGACGTCTCGGACCTCAGCGTCTACTACGGCAGCTTCATGGCTGTCGAGGGCGTGACGCTCACTGTCGAGCCCCGCGCGGTGACCGCCTTCATCGGACCCTCTGGCTGCGGAAAGTCGACTGTGCTGCGCACGCTCAACCGCATGCACGAGGTGACGCCCGGCGCCCGCATCGAGGGCAAGATCATGCTCGATCACGAAGACATCTACGGCCCGGACATCGATCCGGTCAACGTCCGCAGCACGATCGGCATGGTCTTCCAGAAGCCCAATCCGTTCCCGACCATGTCGATCTATGACAACGTCGCCGCCGGGATCAAGCTCAAGAAACGGACCAAGCGCTCTGAACTCGACTCCGTCGTCGAGGACTCACTCAAAGGCGCAAACCTGTGGGAAGAGGTGAAGGATCGCCTCGACCGTCCAGGCAGCGGACTCTCCGGCGGTCAGCAGCAGCGTCTCTGCATCGCCCGCGCCATCGCCATCCAGCCTCAAGTACTACTGATGGACGAACCGTGCTCGGCCCTCGACCCGATCTCAACCCTGGCCATCGAGGAGCTCATCCACGAGCTCAAGCAGCAGTACACGATCGTGATCGTCACCCACAACATGCAGCAGGCCGCGCGCGTCTCCGACACCACGGCGTTCTTCAACATCGCGGGCACGGGCAAGCCTGGCAAGCTGATCGAGATGGACACGACGCAGAAGATCTTCAACGCACCGAGCGAGAAGTCCACCGAGGACTACATCTCGGGCCGCTTCGGCTGACCTAGCGCCCAAGTCGCACCTTCACCCCCAGCGCCCGGACCAAGTCGCACCTTCACCCCCAGTAGGTCGCCTCGCACGCGCCACGTCACCTCCTCCGGAGCACATCACCTTCTCAACCGCACTTGACCTCGGCTATGGCGAAGGTGAAGTAGCGCGGGTGAGGTGACGCACTGAATGACACGATCACAGAGGCAGCGGAGCAGACGTCCACGGGCTCGGATTGGCGGTACCTCGGGCGATTGCCGCGTTGATGCGAGCGATGACGACGTCCGGGGTACGCGTGATCTCGCGCCAGGTCCACCGCACGACGATCCACCCGGCGAGCTCCAACCGCTCCTGCCGAATCTTCTCGGCGCGAAGGTCGTCTGGCGAGGTGTACTTGAGCAGGCCGTCGGCCTCGCCGACAACGCCGAACTTCGGAGAGCAGAAATCGACGCGCCCGATGAAGCCCGCCGCATCATGGATGGCCACCTGCTGAAGCAACACCGGCAGCCGCGATTGGGCGAAACGCACCGATGAGAGAGACTCCAGCGGCGATTCCGAGAGTCCCAGACTGTAACGCAGCGCTGAACAGGCGGAGGCCATTCCCGGCCAGCGTTCCTGAGACAGCAAGACGTCCTCAACCGCACGACGAGCTCCGTCTTCGCGACGAATCAAGGCATCCATCAGCACGACGCCCGCATCGACACCCTGGTGACGGGCCGTATCAACCACGGTTCGTGCCGGAGTCGTCCTTCTGTGAACGTCCGACTCGAGGTGGTGATCCGGCAGCGAGGCAGTGAAGACCGTGAGGCCGTTTCGATAGTTCGGCGTGCGCGGCCCCGTACGGTCGACCGTCAGGCTGACGTGCGGGGGCGGCCCGCCCAACAGCGGCAGCCCATGGAGAAGTGCAGCGGTGGCGTGGCTAGCCCACCCATCACCAACACCCCTGAGCGCGGCGGAGGCCAGGAGCCTGTGCTGGGCTTCAGCATCGGCCTCACCGAAGGTTCGGGCATCGAGATAGACACCACGACGTGGAGCGAGCCACTGCCCTCGGCGAACGTGCTGACGGATACTGCTCGCACTCACCCCGGCCGCTACTGCCTCAGCATGAGTGAAGGCGCTGTGCACGGAAAGCGTCGTCGCTGGCGGTCGCATGGTCGAGAGCGTGCCTCGACATTTGAGCGGGGGTAGCACATCGGGCCATGCCTGTGGACGCTCCGGCCAGTGGACGCGCTCTCACACCGATCGCTTCACCTCGCAAACGCCACATCACCTCGGTCATGGCCAAGGTGATGTGCGGTGGGGGAGGTGATGTGCGGTGGGGGAGGTGATGCGCGGTGGGGGAGGTGATGCGCGGTGGGGGTTAGCGAGTAGCTGGGGGGCGCTGGGCGTCGAGGGCTGAGGCGAGGAGGTGGCGTCCCGGTTCTGCCACAGAGCTCGACTCGTACAGCTCTGCCACGGGAAGCCGGTCGAGGATGATGCGGAAACGCGTACCGCGCTCCGGCGTACTGGACGACTCGATGACCCCGCCGTGCTCGTCGACGATGCGCTTCACGATCGAAAGCCCGAGTCCGGTCCCTTGTACCGGGGCGTCCCGAGCCCCTCGGTAGGTGCGCTCAAAGATCATCGGCAGCTGGTCCCCGCCAATAGCACCGGCCTCGTCGTGCACCTCGACCGAGACGCTCGTCGAGTCTCCCCACGCCCGAAGATGAACTGGTGTGCCGGCGGGCGTGTGCGTCAGAGCGTTGGTCACCAGGTTGAGCACAGCCTGCTGAAGACGCGGGGCGTCGCCGCGGATGATCAATCCCTGCTCGACGTCGCAATCAACCGGTCGCCCATCGGCCACCACCTGAGCATCAGCCGTGACGCCCTGGACCAAGCGGCCTACATCGACCTGCTCGGCTCGTGGCACCCGCTCCATATCCATCCGCGCAAGCGTGAGCAGCTCCTCGATCAGGATCGCCATCCGCCCCGACTCGTTGCGGATACGCTCCATCGCGCGCTGCACGTCGTCGTCCTTGGGCAGCCCACCCTGCTCGTAAAGCTCGGCGTAGCCCTGGATCGTGGTGACCGGCGTCCGAAGTTCGTGGGAGACGTCGTCGATAAAGACGCGCAACCGCTCCTTGGCCTCCTGTTCGGTGAGCATCGAGTTCTCCACCCGATCGAGC
>Ga0105047_10008277_pt1 | contig 17343 bp, 16 predicted proteins | sample MAT04_FD_78384 | JGI IMG/M metagenome (GOLD analysis project Ga0105047, IMG submission 78384) | Freshwater microbial communities from Lake Fryxell liftoff mats and glacier meltwater in Antarctica - MAT-04 (megahit assembly) | ecosystem: Environmental > Aquatic > Freshwater > Ice > Liftoff...
ATCGCCGCCGCCAGACCGCCCCCGATCACACCGAGGGCAAGCGTGCCCTGATAGGCGCCCAGTCCCTCCGCCCCGAGTGTGCGGGCCAGCACGGCGGCGCTGACAAAGCCGAGCGCCAGACCGACCGACCGCACCAGGAGACCCCGGACGGCGCTGCGCGCCAGGGGCACATCGACGACAAGCGGCGTTTCTCGCGTGGAGGTGGGTTCGCTGAGCGACACACCGCGGCTCGGGTGGACGGGCCCGAGCGGATCAGCCGGCGGGAGTAGCCACGGCGGCGCGGCGCCGGTTGGCGGCGATCGCCCACAACGCTGCCCCGACCGCGGCCAGGGCGATGCCCACCCGGGCCAGCACGGCGGTGACCGGTGAGCTGCCGGTGAGCGGCAGGTTGGTAGTAGCGGTGGCCGCACCGGTCTGGATGGAGGTGGTGGCGGTGGTGCCTCCGGCCGAAGCCGTGACGACGAGCGTCTGGCCGGGCGACGCACTGCAGGGAACGGAGACAGTCGCGGTGAACCGGCCGTCGGGGCCGGTGGTGAAAGGAACGGTCGACGAGCCGACCGTGACGGATCCCGCCGAATTCGGCGGGAAGTTCGAGCCGGTGACGACCCCGCTCTGGCACGGGGTGATCACGGCCGGCGCCGTGATCGTGGCTCCACCGGGATAGCCCGTCTGCGCGCCTGCCGTACCGGCCAACAGGCCGACCGCCAGGAAGGCGGCGCCGAGCACGCAAAGGAAAAGGATCACCGGCTGGACTGGCCGAGCGATGGAGTGGTTCATGAGCTGACGTCCTTCGGTCATGGTCGCCGGCGGAGCCGAGACAGAACCGCCGCCCGAGGGGTTCCAGGCGATCGAAGCAAAGACTAGTGCAGCACACCGGAAGTTTCGCACGCACAGCCGGCGAGCCACGGTTCGTCTCTCACCAGGACGCAGCGACGTTGGCCCCCTTGATCCGTTCGTTTGTCGCCAGGCGCGGGACGAGGACGCAGCGAGAGGCGAAGCAGGCCGGCGAGATGCGCGACCTACTTCCCCGTTGGAGCACTAGCGTTGGTCCGTCCCGTCGTGGTTGCGTTCGGCACCCGTTGGTGCTCCGCGCTACGGCCGCCGCCCGCCCCCGAGGCCTCCTGATGCACACCCCCCGATCGGTACCGTTCGCCGCGCCGGACATCCACGCCGACGATGTCGACGCGGTCACCCAGGTGCTGGCCAGCGGATGGATCACGTCGGGATCCGAGTGCATGGCCCTCGAGGCTGAGCTCGCCGACTACCTCACCGTCGACCATGTGGTCGCCATGAGCAGTTGCACGGCCGCGCTCGACACGGCGGTGGCCTTCCTCGACCTGCCGCCCGGCGCGGCGGTCGGTGTCCCCACGTGGACATTCGTATCGACAGCGTTGGCCGCCGTGCACGCCGGCCTCGTCCCGGTGCTGCTCGACGTGGACCCGAACACGCTCAACCTCGATCTGGCATCGCTCGACCGTGCCATCACTGACGGCCTCGACGCGGTGATCGGCGTGCACTTCGGCGGGCTTCCCCTCGACCGATCCGTGCACGAACGCTGCGCCGATGCCGGGATTCCGTTGGTGGAGGACGGCGCCCACGCGCTCGGCGCCCACGACCATCGGGGAACGTTGGCTGGGCAGGGCACCGCTGGTGCGTGTTTCTCCTTCTACGCCACCAAAAACCTGACCTCGGGCGAAGGGGGCGCGCTGGCGACGGACGACGAGCGCTTGGCGGAGTTCGCCCGATCCTTCCGGCTCCACGGGCTGAGCAAGGACGCCTGGAGCCGGTACGGACCGGACGCCCCGCACGGCTACGACCTGCTCGCCCCCGGGATCAAAGGCAACCTCCCCGACCTGCTGGCCGCGCTCGCCCGATCGCAGCTCCATCGCTTCGACGCCACGCAAGCGAGCCGTCGCCATCTCGTGCAGCACTACCGCAAGGGTCTCGACGGGTGCGCCATACGGTTCGTCCCCGACGATCTGGTGGAGGGTTCGGCCGATCACCTCGTCGTGGTGATCCTGCCAGAAGGCGTTTCGCGCGACGCGGTGGTGAGCCACCTGTCCGCCGCCGGCATCGCCACCAGCGTGCACTTCCAACCGCTGCACACGTTCGGGTGGTTTCGGGAGCACGCCAAGGTTGGTGCCGGGGGGGCGCCCACCGCCGACGCGCTGGCCCCTCGTGCGCTCAGCCTGCCGCTGCACACCAGGCTCACCGACGACGACGTCGCCTACGTATGCGACACCCTGCGCGGCGCGTTGGCATGAGCCCCTGGTTCGGGGTGCGGGCCAGGCTCGACCGCGTCGTAGCGGTGCTGCTCGGCCTGGCCGTGTCACCCATGGTGGTTGTGCTCGCCGCCCTCGTTCGCCGGCACGACGGCGGACCGGCCTTCATCCGGGTGGCGCGTGTGGGCCAAGGTCGGGTGCCGTTTGGAATGTGGAAGTTGCGGACCATGCGAGCCGAGCGCCCCGACGGCGGTGCCGGCGGCGCGGCGCTCACAACGCTCGCCGACACTCGGGTCACGCCAATCGGTCGCGTACTTCGGAGGTACCACCTCGACGAGTTGCCGCAACTGCTCAACGTGGTGGTGGGCGACATGTTGCTGCTCGGCCCGCGCCCGGAGGCACCCGACTACGTGGGCGCCCCGGACCGTCGTTGGGATGCCGTGCTCGCCGTGCCGCCGGGCATCGCCGGTCCGACCCAGGTGATGGTCGGGGCATGGGAGCAACAACGCCTTGCCGGTGCCGAGGCCGGTGCGAGCGACGAGGTGTACCGGACCGAGGTCCTGGCCGTGAAGCTGGCCCTCGACGAGTGGTACGTACGCTCGGCATCACCCCGGATCGACGTCGAAGTGTTGCTCGCCCTGGCATTGCCGTTCCTGCCCGGACACCGCCGCGGCCCCCTTCATGCCCGGGTCGTGCGATCGGTTCCCGAGACCCGGGCTGTCGACCCCACTGCGAGTGACCCCGCTGCGGACGAGGCCACGGCCGATGCGGACCGATCCGTTCGTGCAGGGGTCAGCGCTCCGCGGACACGGTGAACGTTTCGGGGGCCATTGTTTGCCGCTCACGGCTCAGCAACACTTCACCGGAAGGGTCGCGCAGGACCACGGTGACGGCATCCGGGTTGACGGTCGGCTGGGGCACGAGTTCGAGCACGTAGGCACCCGGCAATCCGGCAATCTGGGGCGTTCCCGCAGTGTCGAACTGCTTGCCAAGATCGGACGGGGGGTCACCCAAGTCGTAGGTGAGCGTCCGTGACTGACCACGGGCGATGTCGATCCGCACCGTCGATGACCGCAGGCCGAGTTCCGTGCCCCGACCCACAGGAACTTCGGAACCGTCCAACGTGACGGTCCCCACACCCCACGGCGAGTACAGCACAACGTATTGCGTCGTGCTTCCCCGGTCGCCCCCGTTGTAGCTGTTGTCGTCGACGTACTCGGGCAAGTCGCTCGGGGCGTCGTTGGTGAGCCGAACGGTGGCCGTGGCCCGCACAGGGCCTCGAACGGGATCGACGGTCACCTCATAGCGGAACTCGCGGCGAAGGTAGGGGTCGAGCTTGTTGCCCGCCGAGTTGGCTGTGCGCAGAGAAAGAACGTCTCGCCCAGCGATGGCGCCGAACCGTTGGCGCAGACCCAACCGCTCGAACAGGGCTGCTTCCGGCTCATCAAACGGGACGAAACGGATGCGTCCGGCGTCTACCGCCGGGCTGAGCGAACGACCGATCACCCCGGGGCCGGGCAACGCCGAACTCGTGAGCCGTTCGAAGGTGGCACGGGCCACGTCGTCGAGCACGTCCTTGCGCCGGCCGCGGTCGGCGCGATTCTCGAACAGGCGGTACTGGTCGACGAGCAGAAAACGGGCCGCGTCGGCCGGAGCCACGGGCGTGTCGAGCCCCTCGACCGGAACCGGGCCGGTCAGCTCCATGAGCGCGGCCAATCCATACGGGTCGACGGTGAGCACGCCGTCGATCCGCACCCCTCCCGGCACCTGCCGAACGAGTTCGGCGATGGCCAGGGCACTGGTGGTGGGGTCCGGCGTGGACGTGAGGTTCTGGAAGTAGGTCGCGGGGGTCCATGCCGCCTGCTCGCGCGCGAACTCGTCGAGCCGCGGATCGGTGAAGGCTCGGGAGCCCGGTGCGAAGGTCAGCTCGTCGATGCCACCCGTGCGGTCGAGGGTGATGCGGCCCCGATCGCACCGGAGGATTCCATAGGCGGCGACGAACCCGCCCAGGGCCCGGCTTTCGGCCGGGTTGGTGAAGGCAACGAAGTAGCGCCGCTCACCGCTGCCCCCGAGCATTGCCGGCGCCACCCGGAGCGCCTCGGCCACGGTGGTGCCATCGGCGCCGGTGTTGGCCAGCCGCGACCGCAGGTCGGCGAACGGCGCACCGATCGGCGGAAGGAGCCAGGTGGTATCGGTGCGGTCCATCGTGGCCAGCCCCCGAGCGAGGGTGGCGTTGAGCTCGTCGACGGGGGCCACCAGGGCGTTCAGCGCAACCAGGTCGACCTGACCCCGTTCGATCCGCAACCGTCGGTAGTCGGCCTGGGGGATCACGCGGGCGCCGTTGCCCGCGACGTCCTCCCCGACCTCGGCCATCCGGGCCACCGCCTCGACGTTCTGGGCCAGCAGCGGCACGAACCGGGCCGGTCGGGCCCAGGGCTGGTCGAGGTCGACCCGGGCGGCGGCGAACAAGGGCTGGGCCTCCGCCAGCTTGGCCGCGGCGGCGTCCGAGTTCCCTCCTCGGGCCAGCGCGAGTGCCTCGGACGACAGGGCCGACGCCTGGTCCAGCTTCCCCCGAGCGACGAGCCCGGCCACGCCATACCCCACACCGATCACCAGCACCACGCCCCCGAGCAGAGCACCGGCCCAAAGCAGCCGTGTGCGGGTTGACCGGTGCAGCGCTCGCACGGCCGACACCACCAGCGGTGCGCAAGCCAGCAATCCGGCGAGCGTGGAGAGCCGAGATACGGAGAAGTCCGACAGGCGAAGCAGTCCGAGCGCGGCCATGCCCCCCGCGGTGCCGACGGCCAGGACCGTGGTGCTCCGGCGGCGGTCGGGGTCGATCCGCTGCGCGCCGACCGCCAGCATCACCGCCACCGCGCCAGGGACGGCGTCGAGCGGCGCCGGGGCGAGGGCCGCAGCCACCGCCGCGGTGATCACCAGGGGGAGGAGCGAGGCGCGGGTGGCCGCGACGGCGATGAGCGCTCCTGCTGCCGCTCGCATGAGCAGGTCGGCCGGGTCGGCGCCGGTCGGGTGGGCGGTCCCGAGCCACGCGCCCAACGCGGCCGCCCCGAACGCGGGGACGATCGTGGCGATGATCGTGGGAGCGGACGCCGACCGAGACGTCGGCCCGGACGTGGGCCGGCGCAACGCACCCGAGTCCGGCACGGTGGTGTGAGCGCGCTAGCGCGCCGGGCCGGGCGGAAAGGGTAGCGGCGCGGAAGAACTCGTGACCACCGACGGAGGACTGCCGGGAACGCTGCCCGGGGGGGCGGCCGGGGCGACCGTCCGCGGGGTCGAACCGCTGGGCCCGGCCGGGCCGGCCGGGCCCGTGGAAGTTCGTGGTCGGGCGCTGGGATCGACGGCCGAGCCGGTTCCGCCGGGCACGAGCGGGTCGCCGTTGGGCGCCGAACCGCCGCCGCAGTCGGCGGCCGCCGCCGGCAACTTGTCGTACCACGGCCCCAACCCGTAGTCGGCCTGGAGTCGATACCAGGTCAGACAGGTCTGACGTTGTTCCCACCGGGCCTGGTCGGCCTCGAACTTCATGATCAACGCCAGGACCACCACCGCGATGGTGGCCATCACGGCGATCACGGCCACGGACACGTCGAGCACCAGCCCCCGTCGGCGGTGGCTTCGCCGACCGTCGCCCGCTCTCGGCGCGTCGAGCGTTCCGAGGATGTCCCGCAGACTCTCGTCGTCGTTCATTGGGGGGCGCTCCCGGTTTCGTGCCGTCAACGGGGCCTCGGTCGGCCCGAACACCGAGTCGAACTTCGGCGTCGGCATGAGTCTGTCAGGTGTCGCCGACCCCTCACCGACAGGGCGGCCGCATCGGCCTGCGTGCCGAACGACATGGGTCACCCCACAGCGATGCCACAATCGAGGTCCTGCCTCCCCCGTCCTCCCCCCGATCGCAGCGGCCGTCGGCCGCGGCCGAGCCGCTCGCCGCATCGGCGGCCACTACCGCGGCCGAACGGTGCCCGGCCTGCGGCGAACGGTCGGAAGCGGGAGCCCGGCGTTGGATGGTGGAGACCCCGCGGGGCCGCAACCCCTGGGTTCGCTGCGTGCACTGCCAGGCGTACTACCTGGTGGCGTCGTTCGATCTCGTGGAGGAGGTGGCCCACACCGAGACGTTGCCGTGGGGCCAGCTTCAAGCCGGACTGGCGTTGAACACGTTCAAGCGACGCATGTTCCTTGCGGTCCTCGAGATGATCGGTCGGCACCGGCCACCGCCGGCACAGGTGCTCGACGTGGGCTGCTCGTTCGGCGGGTTCGCCATCGAGGCCACAGCCGCCGGCTACGTCGTGCACGGGATGGACATCACTCCGGCCGCCGTCGACCACGTGCGCTCGTTGGGATTGACCGCCGAATGCTGCGCCCACCCTGCCGCTCTGGCGGAGGTCGAGGACGGCGCGGTCGACGTCGTCACCTGCCTGGATTGTCACTCCCTCTGGTCCGACCAACCAGACCAGCTCCGTGCCATCCGGGCGAAGCTCCGGCCCGGAGGCCTGCTGGTGCTCCGCGTCGTCGACAAGTCGTGGCTCTTCACCCTCGGCCGCGCCGTGGCCGTCGTGGCACCGAGGGCCGCCCTCGGTCTGATGCGCCAGGCCGTCAACGACAACCGGTTCTCGATGCCGGTCCACACCCAGGTGCGGATCCTCGATCAGATCGGTTTCGACGTGCGGGAGGTGTCGGTCGGCGCCGCCGTGCACAGTGACCAGAGCCGCATGCCGGCCCGGGCCGCCTTCCGTCTGGGTGCCATGGTGTGGCCCTTGACGCACCGCAACGTGGGGCCTGGGGCCGTGATCGTGGCCGTACGCCGGCCATGAGCCCACGGTGGCCCGGCTCGTGACGGTCATCCAGGTCGTGCTCGTCGGCCTGGTGGTGCTGTTCGCCGGACTCCTCGTCCACGTCTATGCCGGATACCTCCGGTGCCTGCGCCTACTCGACCGCCTCGCCGCGCGCCGAAGGGCGGCGGCACCGGGCGCGCCACCCGAGCCGGTCACACACGCGACGACGCCACTACCCCACGTGACGGTGCTGGTGGGGGTGCACAACGAAGCCCATCAGATCATCGACCGGATTGCCAACGTCCTCGACCAGGCGTACCCGGCCGACCGGCTGGAGGTGGTGATCGCCTCCGACGGTTCCACCGACGGCATCGAGCAGTTGGTCGAACTTCGTTTTGGCGGAAGCACCCCCCGACCCGTCCACGTCGTGCACGCCGCTGAACGGGCCGGCAAGTCGGCCATGCAGAACCGTGCCATAGCCACCGTGACATCGAACGTCGTCGTCTTCACCGACGCCGATACGCGGTTCGCCCCCGGTTTCCTCACGGCGATCGTCGCCCCCTTCGTCGACGACGCCGTCGGCGCGGTACAGGCCGAGTTGTTGTTCGCCGGGCCCGCCGCCGACGGCCCGCCGTCCACCGCAGGGGCGAGCCAGGGCCGCTACTGGCGGACCGAGCTGGAGATCCGCAGCCGGGAGGCGACTCTCGGGGTGCTCGCGGTGTCTTCCGGCGCCTGCATCGCCGTCCGGCGCGAACTGTGGGTCCCGCTCGACCCTGCCATCGGCGAGGACTGCATGATCCCGCTCGACGTGGTGATGCAGGGTCGGAAGGTGGCCTACGCCGTCGATGCCGTCGCCCACGACTGCGCCGACGAGGACCTGGGCGAGGTGGTGCGCACCCGTGCCCGCATGACGCTGCGCAACTGGCAGGGCACCTGGAGTCGACCGGCGCTGCTCAATCCGCTCCGGCATCCGGGGTATGCCTTCGCCCTGTGGTCACACAAGGTGCTCCGCTGGTTGTCGCCTATCTGGCTTCTCGGGTTGGCGGTCAGCTCGGTAGCCCTCGCGATACTCGGCCATCACCCGCTCACCGCCGCCCCGGCCGCCGGCGTCCTCGTTTTCGCCGTGGCGGCGGCCGCGGGGGGTTTGGCCGAGCGGCGGCGGCGGCGGCTCCCCATCTGCTCGTCGCTCTACGCCTTCGTGTTGGCCAACACCGGGTTCTTCCTCGGCCTCGTCTACGCCCTCCGCGGCACCCGCATCACCAGCTACCGGTGATCACCGGAGAGTCTGGGCGTCGCTGACGCAGGCGTCTCAAGGGTCGCCGCGTGTCCCCGGGTCGAGCGGGCGAATTCGCTCGCCACAGGAGGCGTGGAGCGCGGGCAATCGCTCGGGGCGCGCCGCCACCAGATTGGCGGGATCGTCGGCCACCCCGAAGCACTGGAAGCCATGGTCGGTGAGGAACACGACCAGGCTGTCGACCGTCGCGCCGAACCCGTTGAGGTTGTGTTCGATCGCCTCGACGTGGATCAGGCCTACCAACTCCAGGGTCGGGCCCATCCCGCGAAGCACCTCCAGTTCGAACCCCTCGACATCCACTTTCAACAGGTCGACACGGGTGACGGCCAGGTCCCGGAGCACGTCGCCGAGCGGCACCGAGGGGACGTGCACCGTCGCCGGGCCACGGCCGCGGTCCGACGGTGCGCCGGTCTGCACGCGGTTGTTGTCGTCCTTGCGACGTTCGTCGGAGAAGAGGACCGACCCCGCCGCCGCGCCGCACGCCACCTGTCGGCAAACCACGTTGGTGAAGCCGTTGACGGCCACGGTGCGCTCCAAGTTGCGGAAGGTCGACGGGTGGGGCTCGATCGCCACCACACGACCCGTGGGTCCCACGGCAAGTGCCGCCACGGCGGTGACGGTCCCCACGTTGGCGCCCACGTCGACGAACACGTCACTCGCACCGAGCAGGCGTTTGACGATGTCCTCGGTCGCGTCGATCCGCCCCGGAACGGCCCAATAGGTGAGGGCCATGTTGCTCGACGCAAAGAAGGGCAGGACATAGCCGTCGCGCTGAATTCGCAGGCGCTCGGACCACCTCGTGCGTTGGAGGACGAGCCCGACCGCCGTTCGCCCCGGGCGCGCCAACTTCGGACTCTCGGATCGCAGCAATCGGTTCAGCCAAGGCATCGCTCGCACTCCATTCGGGGCGCTGCATCGTCGCACGGCTCGCGGGTCGGCCCCATGACCGGCGTGGCGACCGGGGCGGCAACCGGAGGATGTGGTGGTGTGGACTACTCTCGCTCCCGTGGGCCAGCGGCATGCCATATCGGCTCGTCACGAGCAACGTCGGCGGATGACCGCCTCGGCGTTCCCCACCAGAACCGCTGGCACGGTGGCCGGCCCCCTCGGGCGCCGGAGGCACTGAGCGATGCGCATCCTCATCCTCGGTGGTGACGGTTATCTCGGTTGGCCCACGGCGATGCAACTCGCCATGGCCGGCCACGAGGTCACGGTCGTCGACAACTACCTGCGCCGGCGCATCGCCGACGAGACCGATTCCGCCGCGCTGATCGTGGCCCCCGATCTCGTGGAACGGGCACGGATCTTCGCCACCGTCACCGGCAAGGAGATCGAGGTCACGATCGGCGACTGCGCCGACAGAACCCTGCTCTCGAACGTGTTCCTTCACTTCCGGCCCGAGGCCGTGGTCCACTACGCCGAGCAGCCCTCGGGGCCCTATTCGATGTCGGGTTACGACGCCGCCCGCCTCACCATCGAGAACAACCTGGCCACCACCTTCAACTTGGTGTGGGCTGTGCTCGAACACGCGCCGGATTGCCACATCGTGAAGCTCGGGTCGATGGGCGAGTACGGCACGCCCAACATCGACATCGAAGAGGGCTGGATCGATGTCGAGCACAAGGGTCGAACCCAACGGTTCCTCTACCCACGGCAGGCCGCAAGCCTCTATCACACCACCAAGATCTTCGACACCGACCTGCTGTGGTTCTACGTACGCACCCACGGCCTTCGTGTCACCGACCTGATGCAAGGGCCGGTCTACGGCGTCACCACCCCCGAGGCGGAGCTCGATCCCGGCCTGCGCCCCAACTTTCACTACGACGACATCTTCGGCACGGTGGTGAACCGTTTCGTCGTGCAGGCGGTGGCCGGCCTCCCCCTCACCGTCTACGGCGCCGGGGGTCAGACCCGCGGCTACCTCAACCTCATCGACACCCTCCAGTGCGTCGACCTCGTCCTCCAGAATCCTGCCGCGTCAGGGGAGCTGCGAATCCTCAACCAGTTCACGGAACCGCTCACTGTCAACGAGATCGCCGAGCGTGTGCAGAACGCCGGGCGAAGCGTCGACCTCGATGTGCGGATCGAGGCGCTGGCGAACCCCCGCAAGGAAGCGGAGGAGCACTACTACAACCCGGCCCACACCGGGCTGCTCGACCTCGGGCTTCAACCCCACCTGATGACCGAAGAGGTGCTCGTCGACATGGTGCGGCTCGTCCAAGAGCACCGCCACCGGATCCGGCCCGAAATCGTGATGCCTCGGGTTCGCTGGAACGGGTGAGCGCGGAGGCTTTCATCACGCTGCTCGAACGCTCCGGCCGACGCGTGCTACGCAGCGAGTCCGCCGGTTGGTACGAAGCGCAACCCCACGTCTACCAGAGCATCCCGTTCCACGCCGAGGTCACGGTCGACGATGCCGAGCGACGCCGCTTGTTCCGGTCCGGTGCCTGGGTGCTGCGTCACCCCTGCCCGGCCGAGGTCGGATCGCCGACCTACCGGTTCTCGTGCACCGATCGCACCTACGACCTATCTGGTTTGAGCACCACCGCTCGACGGGCAACCCGCCGGGGGCTCGAGCGGTGCACGGTCCGGCGCATCCCCTTCGCCGAGCTGGCGCCGGCCGGCGCCGTGTCGCTCAGCCGGAACACCCTGGAGCGACAGGGCCGCGCCGTACCCGATGATCACGACCGCTCGAGCCTGCGGCTCTTTGCCGCCGGCGAGACGGTGGACGGAGCCGAGTGCTGGGCCGCCTTCGTGGGAACGGAGCTGGCCGCCTACATCATTGCGGTGACCGTTGGGGACTGCTTCTGCCTACCGTTTCTGCGGTCGTCCACCGGCCACCTGGCCGAGTATCCCAACAACGCTCTGGTGTTCACCGTCACCCGCGCGGCCATGGACCGCCCCGGAATCACCGAAACATCGTGGGGTCTCGAATCATTGCTCCCCGGCCTCACCGGGCTCGACCGGTTCAAGCAGGGCATGGGGTTCGAGCACCAACCCGCCTTCCAACGGTTCGACCTGCCGGGCCCGGCTGAACGGGCCGTGCGAGGGCCGGTCACCGCGGCGATTCGGCTCGCCGCGGCGCGAGGGATCGGCGGTTCCCGCGTCGGCTTGGCCGCCGAGATGTTGCGACGGGTGAGCGAGCAGCCGCCCCGACCACCAAGGTCGCGGTCGCCGAAGTCGGCATGAGGCTCGGCATGAGGCTCGGCAGCCGTCGCCGGCGATGGGTCCACGTGGCCCATCCGCCTGTGGCGATCTGTATTTGGGATGACGTTTCGGGTCTTCATCCCCGGCCGGATCGCCGCCCCCGTTTGCCGTGAAGGACAATGGCGGCATGAAGATCGTCTCACTGCTACCGGCCGCCACCGAGATCGTGTTCCTTCTCGGTCGTGGCGACGACCTGCGCGGCGTCACCTTCGAGTGCGACTTTCCCCTCGCCGCCCGCGACCTCCCGCAGGTGTCGGGCACGGCCCTCACCGCCACGGAGGATTCCTCGCCAGAGGCGATCGACGCGCAAGTGACGGCATTGCTTGCCGCCGGCGAATCGATCTACACGCTCGACACGGAACGAATCCGCTCGATCGATCCCGATGTGATCCTCACGCAGGACCTCTGCCAGGTGTGCGCCGTGCCGAGTGGTGCGGTGGACGATGCGCTGGAACTGCTCGGTTGTCATGCCCAGGTGGTGTCCCTCGACCCCCATCGCCTCGACGAGGTGATCGCCTGTGTGGGCTCGGTGGGAGCGGCGATCGGTGCGGTTTCGGAAGCCCATGCGGCGATGGCCCACCTGCGTCGCCGCCTCGACGACATCCGCGAACAAGTCGCTGGACGGCCTCGCCCCCGGGTGTTGGTGATCGAGTGGGCGGATCCGCCGTTCAACGCCGGCCACTGGGTGCCCGACATGGTGGACGCCGCCGGTGGCACGCCGGTGCTGGCCGAAGCGGGCGGCCGCTCACGGGCATTGACGTGGGACGAGATCGCCGCCACGCCAGCCGACGTCGTGTTGTTCATGCCGTGCGGCTTCGATCTCGACCAGGCGGTCACCCAGGCCGGGCCCCTCCTTGCCCGGCCGGAGCTGGCCCAGATTCCCCGGGTCTACGCCGTCGACGCCAACAGCTACTCGTCGCGTCCGGGCCCCCGTCTGATCGATGGCGTCGAGCTCATCGCCTCGATCCTTCACCCCGACGCCTTTGACCGGAGAGCCGACACCGCTGAGTCGGCGCCGCACACGACGAGTGGCCGGGCCACGCAAGTGCGCTGAGGATCACCCGTACCCTCATGACCTCGTTGCCGCCGGCGTTCGTGAGCGCCGGCGGCAGAAGACGGTCGGACCACGCACGGCGGCGCATGGCCCGACCTTCCACCTACTGCTCTCGGGGGAGGGACATGGGCGTTGGGCGTGGTGAACGCTCACCCTCGGTGCGATGCTCGCCGGCCCGATAGTTCCCCACCACCGCCGGCGCGCACGCCCCGGTCCACCGCTTAGCTGGAGAGGTGCGTGGTGTAGGCGGCGGGGTCGGCGGCGGGACGGGGGGCCGGCGCTCCTGACGCTGTCCCGACGTTCACCCAGCCGAGCAGCTGCTCGTGGTCGGCCAAGCGGAGGACGTTGGTGAGGCCAAGCCCGCGGGTGAACGGCACGCTCTTCCACATTGCGCCGAACCCGAGGGCATGGGCGGCCAGGACGATCGCGAACCCGGTGCACGAGGCGCTGGCCACCTGTTCCCACTCCTCGATCTTGGCGCCCACGAGGGGCGACGACACGATGGCGATCTGCATCGGCGCCACGAACGCCTTGGCCCGCACCCGATCGCGGGCCTCGGGCGAAAGGTCGGGCATCAGGCCGGCGGCCGACTCGGCCAACGCGTCGGCGAAACGCTCTCGAGCGCCACCTTGGATCACGACCAACCGCCACGGTCGGAGATTCCCGTGATCGGGCACGGTGGCCGCCGCCCGAAGTAGCACGTGGAGTTGCTCGGGAGAAGGTGCCGGCTCCGAGAGGCTGGCCACGCTGCGGCGGTCGAAGAGCAGGCCGAGTTCCGGAGGTTCGACGGTGGTCATGGCAATCCAGGCGGTCCGGGTGGGCGGTTCGGGCGGGCGGTTCGGAAACCGTCTCACGAACTGTAGAGGTCAGCGGAGGATTCGCCCGACGGTTAGCGAGCGACCCCGGCCACAACTTTTGCGTAGTCCTCTGGATGCGCGCGACGAGGCTCTTCCCCATGATGGTCGCGGGGCCCTACCTGCCCTATCCGTCGTGTGAACATTGAAGCCCTTTCCTCGTCGACGGAACGGCGAAGTGCTGGGGGGACAACCTCGAGGGCCTCCTCGGCGACGGCACTACGGCCGATCGCTGGACACCCGTGGTCGTGCTCTCCGACCGCTGACATCGACCCGCCCACGGACGGTGGCGGGCCCGTCGTTGAACTCTCCTGTGCGACTCGCCGCCCGCAGGGTGGCGCATCGCCGATCGCCGGCCCCGCCTGGGGTCGAGCACGCGAGGATCGACGGTTGCCCCGGATCGGTGTCGGGCGTACCCGGTGTCGGGCGGTCCGGGTCGTCATCCCGGGAGACGGCCAGACCATGCACAGCGGCACATGGCCCCATCGTCCGCCTGGTGCTCTCGGGGAAGAGAAGTGGGCTCGGCGATCGCTCACCTTCGATAGTCGCCGGAACCGACCCGAACGTTCCCGGGTTCGCGTTGCGCACGCTGGCCCGAGTTGGGTCGAGTGGAGCCCAGGGCCGAGCCTCATCCCGGTTCAAGCGTCATCCCGGTTCGTGGCGGCTCCCCGCTGGAAGCGTGAGTCATGAGCGCAACGCACACGCGTGACCGCCGGCCAAGGACACGGTCGCCACCGCGCAGTGGCCCGACGAATCCGCAGAAACAGTGCGGGATATGGGTTTTGGCCCGGCACTGCCCACACCCGGAGGAAACAATGTCGAACCGTTCACCATCGACCGTGCCCGCCAATCCGCTGCCCCGCCACGCCACCTCGTTCAGGCCGGGGTTCCGCGCTTCAGGGGTTCAGCGGTTCAGCGGTTCAGCGGTTCAGACGAGAACGGGCTGACGATCGCCGAAACGAGCGAACTGGCCGGTCTCGATCCAGGTGGTGGCGAGGGCAAACTTGAGCTTCACGAGCCGCTGGATGAACTCGCCATCGAGCTCGTGGCGGTCGCGCCGGAAGCTATCGATGTGGCCGGAGGTCCAGAGATCGGCCCGCTTGGCTTCGAGGCGAATATAGGCCTCGCGAAGCTCGTCTTCGATGGGTGAGGAGGCCAGCCAGCTTTCGAGTTCGGCCTCGGTCATGGTGAGGTTGAAAGTCACGATATTTTCCTTTGGAACGTGCGCACTGCACGGTTGGGATGCTTTGACGGGCACATCCTAGCCGGAGGCCTGCCGGGTCACCCTTGCGGTTTCCCGCGAAAATCGGCCGAAGGAGCCACGATTCGCGCCGTGTTCACCCGGCGTCGGCCCGGCGTCGGCCCGGCGTCGGCCCGCTATCCACCGCGGGTGACCCGCTCCCTACCGACGCCGCCGCCGCCACGTCACCCGCCCGGAATCGACCTTGAACACCCATCCCGGCCGAGTACCCGACCCACCCGGCGTTTGGGGGAGGCCCGCTCCCGCGGGCCCACCGGCGGGGCCGGCTCAGGACAGGTACATCAACGAACCCGGCGTGGTGAGCAGTTCGCCGGTCTCGAGCCACGTCTTGAGGCCCGACAGAATCATCGGCCAACCGCCGAAGAGTTGGTCGTTGGCCCCGTCGCGAAGTTGGTCGTGCGTGACCACGAGCCGGCAGGAATCCGCCACCTGTTCGATTTCCCATGTGATGCGGCTTGTGCCTTCCGCCTGCACGTCCTCGCCCCACAAGGCCACCATCGTTTGCACCAACCGCCGAGGCGGGTCGACCTCGAGGTTCACCCCCTCACCGAGTGGGCCGTCGGCGTTCGGCGAGCCCATTGCGAACGGCGAACCAGCGGTCCAGTCGGACTCCACCCGAACGCCGAAGTTGTACTTGGCGCGGATGTCGGGGTTGGTGATCGCTTCCCACAGCCGCTCAGGGGTGGTGCGAATGTAGATCTCGAAGACCTTCTCCATGGTGTGCTCCAGTTCGTCTCGTAGACCGATGAGCCCGGCGGCCCACGGTTCGGTGTACTTGCTCACCCACCGGTCGTGGATGAGCTTGATGGGGACCGGGTTCAGGTAGTGCAACTTCTCCCGGCCTCGGCGCTTGCTGACGACGAGGCCGGCGCTCTCGAGCACCCTCAGGTGTTTGGCCACGCCGATCCGGGTCATATCGTGTCCAGCTTCGAGGGCGACCAGTGATTGACCGTCCTCGCGTTGCAGGGCATCGAGTAGGGCACGACGGGTGGGATCGGCGAGCGCCTTGAACACCTGGTCCATGGGGATAGAATAGGAACCAAATGGTTTCCTATTCAAGGGAGGATTTCCTCACCATCCTGGGGCCGAACCGGAATGACGGTTCCGGACACGCGGTGTGTACTGGGTCCATGCCCCCGGCCCTCGCCATCACCACGCCCGGCCAGAACCCAATTCCCAAGAGCACGGTGGATCTCGACGCGCTGGACCACCGGATGGCCTCGTTCGCCCTCCGCGCCCGAAGCCGCTGCGAGACCTCGCTGGTGGTCCGGTCGAGGACAGGCCGACCGACCTGGGCCGTGACCATCGCCGCAGAAGGTCGGGTGCCAGACCGGGAGCGACCCCAGGCGGTGGTCGTCGCTGGCCTGCACGGCGCCGAACAGGACGCCTCCGAGCTGGCCCTGCACCTGCTCGACCTCGCCACCGCGTTGCCCACGGCGCTGCCGTCCGCACCGGAGGCCGCCATGCGTCAGGCCGTCGACGCGGCACTACACGTGGCGGATCTCACCATCGTGGTGTGCCTCGATCCCGACCCTGTCTCGGTTCTGCCCGCCGACAACCCGGAGGCGGGACGGTGGATGACGAACCGCCCGGCGACGGGCCCGTGCACCGACCCCTTCGCGCTCTCCCGCCCCGACCTGTGCGAATCACGTCCGATCTCCTCGGGCGCGGCGGCCGGGATGGGCGCGCTCGCAACCACGATCGGCCCCGCCACGGTGCTCGACCTACGCGACGATGAGGTCGTCGTCGTGCATCACCCACGGAACGAGAGCAACGGTGTGCCCCGCTTGGATCCATTTACGGCGATCGCCGATGCGTGTAGGGCCACCCGGAAGCCCACCAACATCAACCTCGCCCGACCACCGCGATCTGCTGGGCCGGATCAGGGCACCGACGCCGGCGGTGGAGTGGGCAGGGGAGGTGTCACCACGTGCGACGCCTAGGCGGCGATGACGTCGATGTGGTGCTCGATGTCCTCGGCGACATCGGCAGGTATGGGGCGCACCGGTCGGCGAACGGCTCCCCGCCGAAGGCCGTCGATTCGACTCTCGACGTAAGGGCCCGCCCGACAAGTACGTGGGTGTTTCGACGGCCGGATGACGCCACCTCCGGTGTCCTCGTCCTCACCGCACAACCAAGTGCGGCTGCGTCCTCGTCCTTGGTGCTAGCGCCCCCGGACTCGCCGCAACACTTCCCGATGGCTCACCTACTTGTCGGGCGGACCCTAACAACCGGCGGTCTGAACGGCCACGAACAGCCCACGGATCTCCTTCCGGCCCAGGTGGGGCGCGACCTCCGGGATCCTCGACTCCATCATGCGCAACGTGGTTCCGACGGTGCGGGCGTTCTCCCTTCGGTCGTCGGCGTCGAGGAACACCCGCTGCATATCGTCCTGAAAGGCGAGGAGGTCGTGGGCGTAGCCATCCTGGAGCGCTTGGAGGATGGCGGCCCTGGTGCGAAACCGGGCGTAGATCGAGGAAGGCGAAACGTCGGCATGGGTGCAGGTATCGAGATTGCCGATCTCGTTGAACGTGCGGTCCGCGAGCAGCCGGATCGTGGCGTCGATCACCCGGTCGGCGACCTGGCGCGACCGCTCCTGTCGGGGAGCGGTGAGGCCTCGGTTGGGCGAATCACGAAGAGTGCGGTCGGATGTTGAAGGATCGG
>Ga0105047_10008278_pt1 | contig 17341 bp, 10 predicted proteins | sample MAT04_FD_78384 | JGI IMG/M metagenome (GOLD analysis project Ga0105047, IMG submission 78384) | Freshwater microbial communities from Lake Fryxell liftoff mats and glacier meltwater in Antarctica - MAT-04 (megahit assembly) | ecosystem: Environmental > Aquatic > Freshwater > Ice > Liftoff...
CTCCGGTCTTCCATCTTCCGACTTATTTATTTCAATTTATCCTTAAACACCTTCCTGAACTTTTCCAATTTAGGAACAATCACATAAGTGCAATAAGGAGCGTTGCCATTTTCATTATAATAGTTCTGATGATAGTCTTCAGCTTTGTAAAAGACGCTTGCCGGACTTATTTCGGTAACAATTGGCTTATCAAATGCCTTTTCGGAATTAAGTTTGGCTTTGTATGCTTCTGAAAGCTGTTTTTGCTGCTCGTTGTGATAGAAAATAGCGGATCTGTACTGTGTTCCCTGGTCGGCACCCTGCCGGTTAAGCGTGGTGGGATCGTGGCTGGCCCAAAAAGCTTCGAGTAATTCATCGAAAGAGATTACTGCAAGATCATAAATTATCATACAAGCTTCGGCATGACCGGTAAGGCCTGAGCTTACTTCTTTGTAGGTAGGATTTTTGATTTTGCCACCGGTATAACCCGAAGTTACAGATTGTACGCCCTTTAGCTCCTGGAAAATGGCTTCCACGCACCAGAAGCACCCTGATGCGAAAGTTGCTGTATCTGTTTTTATTCCTGTTGGTATTACATCCATTTGTTTATCGGTTTTTATTGTGTTGCTTTTGCATCCAGTTACAAGCATAAATGCTAAAATGATTAAGGTGATTCGTTGCATGGGTATTGATTTAATTATGAATAGAACAAATAGGGAGTTTATAAGTTCGAAGGAGCTGTTTTGAGTTTCAGGCTTTTATGTTTTAGAGTTTCATGTTTCAGGATTTCATGTTTCAGCGTTTCAGGTTCCAAAATCCAAACTGGCAGCAAAATTTGTTCTTCAGGGTTCTCCCCAACGGGGAGATGTCCGAAGGACAGAGGGGTCTTTTCTGAGTTTCAGGGTTTCAGAGTTTCATGTTACAGAGTTTCAAAGTTTCATGTTTCAGAATTTCATGTTTTAGGTATCAGAGTTTCAGGTTCCAAAATCCAAACTGGCAGCAAAATTTGTTCTTCAGGGTTCTCCCCAACGGGGAGATGTCCGAGGGTCAGAGGGATTTTTTCTGAGTTTCTGAGTTTCAGGGTTTCATGTTTCAGAGTTTCAAAGTTTCATGTTTCAGGGTTGTTCTAAACTCACCTTACACCTTACATCTTAAATCTTACACCTTACACCTTACACCTTACAACCCCATACTTCCATACTTCCGTCTCCGGACTTTCAGCCTTAAATTTATTCCAGATAAAAAGCAGCCAACAAAAAAAAATCTCCATAATTTACACGCGTATTCAAAAACTCACTATTTTTGCATCAGTTCTTTATACAATCACTTATCAAGAAAGGCTGAGGGAATGGACCTTTGAAGCCTTGACAACCTGCCCGGTTCTACCCGGACAAGGTGCCACATCCAACCGCATTTGGCGGAAAGATAAGATTGGAATCAGTTTTGCGATATCGTAACCACTATATCTTCAAAGCTCTTCTGACTTATCGGGAGAGCTTTTTTATGCTCTATCCGGTAGCCCTTCCGGGTAAGTGATCCTTTAATTGTTAAATCAATAAAACATCACTTGCCATGAACAAATCAACCCGGATCATCAATTCCATCCCGATCGACGAATTAACCGGTTCCATCTCGGTGCCTATTTACCAGACTGCAACCTATGTGCAGGAAGCGCCCGGTGTTAACAAAGGCTTCGACTATGCGCGCACCAATAATCCCACACGTGCGGCATTGGAGAAAATTATCGCGGAACTCGAAGGCGGCTCGCATGGTTTTGCATTTGCTTCGGGACTTGCAGCTATTGATGCCATACTTAAAACCCTGAAAATGGGTGATGAAATTGTTGCCGTCGATGATATTTATGGGGGAGCTTACAGGCTTTTTACACACATTTACGAGAAATTCGGGATTAAAATTCATTACGTTGATACAACGGATGCCTCAAATGTTTCGAAGTATCTCAATAAGAATACAAAACTGGTCTGGCTCGAATCGCCTACCAATCCAACCCTTAAAATTTCGGACATCAAAACCATTGCCGGGCTTGCACATAAAGCCGGAGCATTAGTTGTGATTGACAATACCTTTGCCACACCTATTGCTCAGAATCCGCTAGAGCTTGGAGCAGATTATGTGATGCATAGCGGAACTAAATACCTGGGTGGTCACTCGGATCTGCTGGCCGGACTGGTGGTTGTTGATGATGAAAAACTTGCCGAAGAACTTAAATATATTCAGAATACCTCGGGTGGCGTTCTGGGACCTCAGGATTGCTGGCTTGTGATACGTGGTATCGAAACCGTTGCTCTTCGCGTGGAGTGTCAAAGCGAAAATGCAGCTAAAGTTGCCGCCTTCCTGGAGTCGCATCCGGATGTACATCATGTAAACTATCCCGGACTGAAATCGCATAAGAACCATGAAATTGCAAAAGTTCAGCAAAACGGATTATTTGGCGGAATGATTTCTTTTTCGCTGAAAAATGATACCGAAGAAGCTGCTCTGGCAATTGTAACGTCAACAAAATATTTCAAGCTGGCCGAAAGCCTTGGCGGTGTAAAAAGCCTGCTTTGCCATCCTTCGCAAATGACCCATAAATCGGTTCCCCGCGATAAAAGGTTGGCGTCAGGCATTAACGACTCATTGATCCGTCTTTCGTGTGGAATTGAAGGAGCTGAAGATCTGATTGAGGATTTGAAACAGGCGTTTGAGAAGTCTAAGAAGCTGAAGTAGATAGAGAAGAAGGAGAGAATGGGAGAGTGGGAGAAAGGGAGATGGGGAGAGAGGGAGAGAGGGTGAATGAATAATGAAGAGTGAATAGTGAATAGTGAATAGTGAATAGTGTAGAGTGTAGAGTGAATAGTGTAGAGTACCTATACTCCCCTTTTCCAGCAAATATGGAGGTTGCAGCCTTCTCCTTGAGGAGAAGGTGTCCGAAGGGCGGATGAGGTGAAATGGCGCAGAATACCGGATAGTGGTTAGTGGATAATGAATAATGAATAATGAATAGTGAATAGACTTACACGGTAATTATCGCGCTGATTGGAACTAACTGGAGTAAAGATAAAGTTTAGAAGTGAAGAAAAATGGACTTTGTAATAGGTTCATTTACAACAGGTTGATTTTAGTTCGATGAAAGTGAATAGTAAGACTTGAAACTCTGCCATTCGGCTGCGCTCAGGATACTGTATAATGAAACATGAAACAAATCGTCTCCGGACTTCCGGCTCATAAAGAATCATAAATATCTAACACAAAAAAACATGACACAAGATAAAAAACTGACAATCGGCCTGTTTGGCTTCGGAGTAGTAGGAGAGGGGATTTACCGCGTTTTGAAACAGACACCCACTCTGCAGGCTGAGATTAAACGGATTTGTATCAAACATCCAGATAAAAAGCGTAATGCACCAGCGGAATTATTCACCACAGATGCGGATATTTTGTTAAATGATCCCGAAATAAATGTAGTAGTCGAGCTGATTGATGATGCCGAGGCAGCATGGCATATTGTTTCAACTTCGCTTGAAAGCGGCAAGTCGGTGGTTAGTGCCAACAAAAAAATGATAGCCGCACATATTGCTGAACTGCTGCGGTTACAGGTCGATAATAAAACGTCATTCCTATACGAGGCGGCGGTTTGTGGCAGTATCCCTGTAATCCGTAACCTGGAGGAATATTATGATAACGATATGTTGAATTCGGTTACAGGCATTATTAACGGCAGTACCAATTATATTCTCACACGTATGAATGAGGATGGAATGCCTTACGATGAAGCGCTTAAGCTTGCTCAGCAGCTTGGATTTGCCGAAACCGATCCTTCGCTTGATGTTGAAGGTACGGATGCAGCCAATAAACTTACCATTATTATTAACCATGCGTATGGTATTGTTTCGTCACCTGGCGATATTATGTGCAAAGGAATTACACAGCTTCATCCCGCCGACAGTGTTTACGCAAAGGAGAAAGGATTCAGCATTAAACTTGTAGCCCGTGCACATCGTGTAAATCACACCGATGTTGCTGCCTATGTTTTACCAACTTTCGTTGGACCGCGAAGTCAGTTGTTTAACGTTCGTTTCGAGTTTAATGGTGTGATTATCGGCACGCGTCTGGCTGATGAGCAGTTTATTTACGGGAAAGGAGCCGGGCGTTATCCTACATCTTCGGCAGTACTCAGCGATATTGCTGCGCTGCGTTACGGGTATAAATACGAATATAAAAAATTACGCACCGGCGTTGATTACCGCATTTCGAATGATCATGTATTGCGGGTATATGTGAGTTGCGAAAATATGGCGGATATCGACCGTCGCGATTTTATTGCCGTTGACGAAACATATATCAGTCAGAACCGCAAGTATATAACCGGTTCCATCAGTTTTGAAAAACTTCGAAATGCCGTCTGGGTAAATAACAGAGCTAATTCGGTGATTGTTTTTGAAGATTCGGCTGTGGCTGATAGTCCTGAACTGGAAGAACTGCTGTAATACAATTCTGGTTTTTTGCATGTCCCCGGTTTAGTATGCCGGGGATTTTTTTTGCATTTCCTCGGGATAGTAAAATCAAAATTCCGGTAATGCCGAAAGATTAACATTCAATATTTCTAAAATAATCAGATATTTGCACAAAAGAAACAGCATGGTTAAGATATCGGCAGTAATCATAACTTTTAACGAGGAGAGAAATATTGTTCGCTGCCTACAGTCACTCGAAGGAGTTGCAGATGAGATAGTTGTAGTTGATTCCTTTTCGACTGATGCTACCGAAAGTCTTTGCCAACCGTTCAGGGTCCGTTTCATAAAGCACCCCTTCGAAGGGTACATTCAACAAAAATCCTGGGCGGCTGAACAGGCAGCACACGATTATATCTTATCACTTGATGCGGATGAAGCACTTTCGGAAAAGCTAAGAAAATCTGTTTTTGATATTAAAAATAATTGGCAGGCGGATGGCTATTCTTTTAGCCGTTTAAATAATTATATGGGTCGCTGGATAAAACACAGCGGATGGTATCCTGATGTGAAACTTCGCTTATGGAACAGGTGCAAAGGCGACTGGGGCGGAAACAATCCCCATGATAAGGTTATTATGCAGCCTGGCAGCAGGATTAGTAGAATAGATGGCGACTTACTTCATTATTCCTATTTTTCGGTTCATCAGCACTTGAATCAGATAAATAAATTTACAGATATTTCTTCGCAGGAAGCTTTAGGCCGGGGTAAAAAGTCTTCGTTGTTTATGGCCATTCTGAAAGGAATCTGGAAATTTAAGCGTGATTATTTTTTTAAACTTGGATTCCTCGATGGAAGTGCAGGTTTCCTGGTTTGTTATTTTTCGGCACATACCACATTTATTAAATATTTGAAAATGAGGGAACTGAAAAAGGCAGTGAAATAATACAATATTTCTTATTTCATTTTGTTAACCTGCTTATTTATCAGGATATTTTTTTTGCTCTGATGGCAATCAAATTACTACAGCATGACTATGGTACATCCTACTTTTAACCATTTTTCATTAACTTTTAACTATTACCTGCGATAATAACAATTTCTATCTTTGCCTCCATATTCACTTACCCATGTTTTACCTTCTGCTTGCTCTTTTATTTTCGAGTTGTGTATTTTTTACATTTAAGTATTTCGACAAATTCGGAATAAATATATTGCCGGCAATTACGGTAAATTACCTGATGGCTTCTGGTTTCGGTTATTTCAGCCGGTACGAAACGGTTACTGCTGATTCATATTTTCATCAGCCATGGTTGATTATGGCAATTTTTACGGGTATGGCATTTATCGTAACCTTCGTGTTTTTTGCAATTTCAACACAAAAAGTTGGAGTTGCCATGACCGTGGTTTCGGGTAAAATGTCGGTTGTGCTTTCTGTTGCAGTTGGTGTTGTGTTGCTGGCTGAGCCAATGAGTTTTCTACAGATATCCGGCATTATTACTGCTTTGGCAGCGTTTTACCTCACCAACAAGGGTAGGGGTGAGGTGCAGGTTGAAAAGAAGTACCTGTACCTTCCATTACTGATATTTTTTGGCACGGGTGCCAACGACAGTTTAATGAAATTATCGGGTGTGTATTATCCTGACCGTGATCCCATACAGTTTCTGACCGTAACGTTTTTTACTGCTTTCATGATTGGTATTGGACTTGTTGTATTCGGGGTTTCGAGAAATTCTTTTAAAATCACATTTAAAGATATACTGGCCGGTGTGTTGCTAAGCATCGTAAACTGGTATTCAACGTATTTCTTTATCAAAGGATTGTATATTCTGCCAATCTCTGTTTTTGTGCCTGTTTTTAATGCGGCTCTTGTTTTTATAGCAGCAGTTTCGGGATATTTCTTTTTTGATGAAAAACTTTTGATGATAAACCGGATTGGAATTGTTCTGGCTGTTCTGGCAATTGCGGCGATTGCTTTTTCATAATTATTGTTTAAATAAGGCTCAGACCTCCTGGCCTGGTTGTTCAGGTTCAATCAATTATGAAAATATAGAAGCAAATTGAATGCTAGGAATTTTAGAATGAATAAATTAATAGGCATGTATGCGAATTCATCTTTTTTAGATGCTGAAAATTAATTCTTTATTTTTCGTTTACATGTATGAATTTGAAGGAGAGAAACGGCAAATATTTCGGTGAGCTGCACCTTTGTATTCATTTGATATTCTAAACTATAAATATTTAGCCGCTCTGAGGCTTTTAAAAGAAATTTTTTGTGAGAACCAGGTGCAGCGCACCGGAATATTTATAGAGGAGTAATACAGGATTCGCGAAAAGGTGCAGCGCACCGAAATATGGACTGCCATTTATGAATAATATATAAAAAATGCGTTTTCACTTTGCAGGAAGGCAGGAGCTCTGAGGTTAATACGAAAACTCATCAATTTGATTATTAATACCCTACGGGTAAATTAATTTCTTTTCTCCCTTCTCTATTGCTATAAATGCCCTACGGGCAAAAAAGCATCACGATACTTGAGTTTTTTAGCAGATCATAAATAGTCTAATCTCGACTTTGAGTCGTATTCGAAAAAAAAAGCAGGACTTTTACATCCTGCTCTTTTAATCTACTTTGAAATTGCTGATTATTTCACTTCGAAGAATTCATCTTTCAGTTTGGTATTCAATTTAACTGCCGAAACAACAAAACTAATGGTTTGTGGTCCCATATTCTGAGTCATCAGGTGTGGAAACATGATGCCATCAACAGCTTTATAATCACCATATTCGGTTACCTGTTCCTTGCTTTCGGCGCGAACTTTCCATCCTGACTTAACATCGTAATATTCAGTTTCTTTCCTGTCGCCTTTAGTGATCTGAACCTTGTATAATTGTTTCAGATCTTTCTGCTCTTCAATACCAAGTAATTGAGATGTATAGCCTAACGATGCATAATACATTTCAGGGAAAATCATTGAAGCTTCCTTCATACCTGCCAGTTCATCGCCTTCAATGGCTTTGGTTTCGCCGCTCATAGGCGATGATGAAACACCTTTTCCGGTGTTATAAACCTGTTTGGCGAACACCATGGCACCAGAACCAACCTGCATCAGCATTTTATCAGGAGCCTTGAAATACATATCCATTGTGATAGGCATATTCTGCATGGTAGCACCTGCATTGATGGTTGCGTCTTTTATCTTTTTAAGATTCTTGGTACCACCGATAGCCGTGATATATTTGGCAATAACTTGCTCGCCGGTAATACCTGCCGGGGCTGGTTTAAGCTTTTTATTGGGATCGTAGATTTTGCCATCGATATCATAATAAACTATTTCGCCGCTTTTAGCAAACTTCTTTAGTTTTGGAGCCAGATCATCAGCTTTTCCAACCACGATGAGGTAAGCGTTATCGGGGCGTATGTATTTCTGAGCAATGAGTTGAACATCAGCAGGAGTGATGGCTGCAAGCCTCGTAAGGTAAGTTGAATAATAATCCTTTGGCAGGTTGTAACGTGCGGTACTGATAGCAAAACTTGCTACAGTTGAAGGGCTTTCGAGCGAGCGGCCAAAATTTCCCATCATATAATTACGGACCATGTTTAATTCCTCGTCAGGTACAACCTCTGTGCGTAAGCGGCTCATTTCAGCGAGGATTTCAGTAAACGAACTATCTGTTACCGGATTGCGTACTTCGGCCGAAGCACTGAACTTCCCGATCAGCTTATCCGATTGAAGATTTGAATATGCTCCGTATGTCCAGCCGTGTTTTTCGCGCAGGTTATTGAAAAGCCTGAATGTGCCTCCTCCAAGAATGCTGTTTGTAAGCCTGACTTTAAGATCATCAGCTGAGCCTGGTTTCAGGTCAACCGGGTAAGTTACACTTATGGTCGACTGAACTGCTGCAGGCCTGTCAACCAAAGCAACGGTGGCTTTAGCTGGCGCTTTAGGAGACGCATAGTTAAATTTCGGAACATCGCCGCGCTGCCAGTTGCCGAAATATTTTTCAACCAGTGGTTTTGCCTGCTCAAGCGTGATGTCGCCTACAATTGCGAGGTAAGCAATATTCGGTTTGAAGTAAGTTTTATAAAATTCATTGCACTTGTCAAGTGTTATTTTTTTTGCGGATTCTTCCGAAATATTTTCACCGTAAGGATGTGTGCTTCCATAAACAATAACTGAATTTACACGCTGTGAAATAGCTTTCGGATCATTTTTGTTTGCTTCGAGCCCCGAAAGAGTCTGTGTACGGATTTTTTCCAGTTCTTCAGTTTTGAAATTTGCATTGATAAGAACATCCGACATAATGGCCAGCAATTCTTCATTATGCCTGGTAAGGCAACTGGCCGAAATTCCATCGGATGAAGTATTCAGGCTTGCACCTAACATATCAACTTGTTCATCAATCTGATCCTTGGTGCGGGTGGTAGTACCCGTACGCATCAACTGCCCGCTGAAATCGGTATACCCAGCCATTTCACCTTCAAAAATCGGATCGTAATCCAATACCAGGGAATAGGCCAGGCGTGGAATTTTATGGTTTTCGACCACAAAAACTTTAAGGCCGTTAGCTAATTCGAACGATTGGTAATCGCCGATTTTAATGATTGGTGCCGGTCCTGCCTGCGGGCGGATACTACGGTCAACAACTTCTTTTATTACTGCCGGTGCAGCCGGTTTAACGGTTTTCCCTTTTTTTACCTGTGCAGCCAGCGGAAGTGAAATTACAAGGGCTGCTATAATTGCTATAAATCTATTTTTCATAATTTGGCTCCTCCTTTAGTTTTTTTCGGTTGGTTTGGGTAAATAAGTCAGAACCACCCTGTTGGTTGGGATCAGGTATTTTTGAGCAACCCTTTGAAGGTCGGCAGGAGTAACTTTCATATACCTTTCAATTTCGGTATTAATGAGGTTGGCATCTTTAAAGTAAACGTGGTAATTTGCAAGGTTCTCAGCTATGCCAGCCATAGTGCTGTTGACGGTAACAAAGTCATTTTCAACTTTATTACGGAGTTTTTGAAATTCAGCATCATCAATTTGAGCAGTTTTTACTTTTTCTATTTCAGCATCAATAGATTTTTGAAGATCAGCAGGCGAAATGCCATTGTTTGTAAGACCGAATATTACAAATAAGCCCGGATTTTCGAGCGCAAATGGGAACGACATAACCTGGAGTGCTTTTTGCTGCTGATCCACAATGGCTTTGTTCATGCGCGAACTTTGCCCGTCCGAAAGCAGGGTAGTAACCATCGAAAGCGCGTACGAGTCAGGTGTACCCTGTGCCGGCATGTGAAACGACATTATTACCGCTGGTAGTTGAATGTTGTCGTAAACAGTATCGGTTACTTCGGCTGTTTTCTCAGGCTCAACAATAGCAGGCCTGAACATTTCTTTTGTTCCGCGTGGTATATCGCCAAAATATTTTTCAATCATTTTCTTCGTGCTTTCAATATCCAGGTCGCCGGCAATTGATAAAGTTGCATTGTCAGGTACATAGTAAATGCTGTGGAAATCTATAAATTCCTGTAAAGTCGCTTTGTTGAGGTCTTCAGGATAACCAATGGGTGTCCATTTGTATGGATGCACAAGGAAGGCATTCTGCATGGTTTTTTCCATCCATGAACCATATGGACGATTATCGTAGGATTGTTTGCGCTCTTCCTTTACAACGGCACGCTGGGTTTCAACGCCTGTGCTGTCAATACGCAGGTGAACCAGTCTTTCCGATTCGAGCCACAGTCCAAGTTCGAGCTGGTTGCTTGGTAATAATTCATAATAATAGGTTCTGTCCTGCGAAGTGTTGGCATTATTATAGCCTCCGGCTGTCTGGGTAATTTTATCAAAATCGCCACGTGGAATATTGGCAGAACCTTCGAACATAAGGTGTTCAAAGAAATGTGCAAAACCGGTGCGGCCAGGCACTTCATTTTTCGATCCTACATGATAAAGGATAGAAACGGCAACAATAGGCGTTGTATTATCCTGATGCAGAATAACATGCAGTCCATTTGGCAGGTCATATTCAGTAAATTTGATGCTGCCTTGCTGCGCCATTGCACCAACGAAAGGGAATATGGCCAGCAACAGAATTAATAATCTGATTTTCATAAATTGGTTGTTTGATTAATAAAATGAGTATAAGGTTTTTGATAGCGAAACAAGTGAAAACAGATGTGAGAAAGCGGCTTACCCGATTTCAGTATTAAAATTGTTACAAATGTATGGAAAGATTTTAAATGTATCAAATCTCATTTCAAACCCATTACTTGGTTTCAGTGGGTTGTATTAATAATGCTGATATTTCATCAAGAAGAGTCTCAGCTTTTATTGGTTTTGACAGATAGGCATCAAAATTCTCGTCTGTAATCTTCTGATTGCCTTTTAAAAGTGTATAATCTGTAAGCGCGATTACGGGAATTTTGCTTTCTGTCGTTTTTATAAGTCTTTTAAGTTCAAAACTGCTGGTAAAGGGCAATTTTAAATCTATGAGAACAATACATTTTCTGGCCGGACAAACTGTCTTAATCTGGTCGATGGTATCTTTTTCACTTACTGTTTGCTTCAATTTGGCACCATACGGATTAAGCGTTTTATTAACAAATTCAAACGTTTCGGCATCATCCGTAAACATCAGAATCAGTGTATGCTTTAGGAAATTTTTTTTAAATATATTCTTTCCTCCATCAGGCTGTGGGTTTAAAACGCTTAGCGGCAGAATAAAATAAAATTCTGATCCTTTATTGATTTCTGACTCAACTCCTATGATTCCACCCATCAGTTCCACCAGTCGTTTGGAACTGGTAAGACCTATTCCGGCACCGCCGTAAAGAATATCAGGATTATCTTCAATTTTATAAAAAGGATTATAAATTTTGTCGGTCTGTGCCTTGTCAATGCCTATGCCTGTATCGGATACAAAAAACCGGAATGAATCCTGCATCATAATATAACCGAATCTGATTTCTCCTTTTTCGGTAAATTTATATGCATTATTAAGCAAATTATTGAAAATCTGACTAAAACGTTCTTTATCTGTACAGATTTCCAGACCATCGTGCCGCGATTTATTTACGAATTCAAATTTAACTTGTTTGGTATTTATGCCCTGGTAATGTGTATCAAGCTTGTTTAAAACTTCATTAACATTGAATGTGGAATTTGACAACACCAATTGGTTAGTTTCTATTTTTGACACATCCAGTATCTCATTCAGGATTATACAGAGGGAATCCGTGTTATTATTGATGAGCCTGATATAACTCGATTTCTCCTCGTTTTCAAGCTCATTGTCATCCAATAGTGCTGTAAATCCGGAGATTATATTCAGAGGGGTACGTATTTCGTGGCTGATATTGTTCAGAAATGATGATTTTAACCTATCTGATTCTTCGGCTTTGTTTTTCGCAATTAATAATGCTTTTGTCCGCTCATCAACAATGTCCTCAAGGTAATTACGGTACTTTTCAAGCTCATTGTTCTGGGCTAAAATTTTATCCTGTTTTTCTTCGAGCAAAGCATTTTTATTAGATATTTCGAGTGTGCGTTCCTGAACCTTAGCTTCAAGCATTCGTTTCTCAATCAAATGGCGGTAATCGCGCCGACGTATGTAAATAATGAATGAAAGAATCAGTAAAAGAGCCATTGTACCAACAAACCACCATTGCTTCCAAAGTGGCTTTTTGATAATGATCTGAAAGGTTAACGGCATTTCTGTTTTAACGCCTTCTCCATTAATTGCCCATAAATTTAAAGTATATACTCCATCGGTCAAACGGGGGAAAGTAATGCTTCCGGTCTTCGTATTTACAACTGCATTATCATACCCTTCCAACTGGTATTGGTAATTCACCAGGGCAGGATCCTTAAGGTTTATGCCTATAAATTCAATTTTAATTTTATAATTTCCTGGCGAAAGGGTTAGTTTCTCAGAATAATCAATATCATTATCGTTCACCTTACAGGAAGTTATATTTAAAACCGGGGCTATTAATTCCTGGTTATCCAATGCCGGGTCGAAAACCAGCAATCCTTGGTTGGTTCCAAACCAGATCCTGTTTTTATCATCTTTCCACACGGCATTTGGATTAAACTCGCAACTGCTTTTAATTCCATCGTTTTGCTGAATGGGTTTTATGAAATTATCGCTTGTTCGTATTTTGCTCAATCCGCCACGGTGGCTTACCCAAATATTTTTAGTGTTATCAATTATTAGCGAATAACAATAGTCGGAAAAAAGACCATCCTTGGAGGTGAGGTTTGTTACTGAGTGTGTGGTGTTTCTGAAAACACCATTGCCATTTGATCCTACCCAGATGGTTGAATCGTTCTCGATAATCATTGGCCCTAAGGCGGAAATGCCTTTTTCGGAGGCAATAAAATCTTTGCTTAGCATCCCGTTTTGTAAATAAACCAGGATATTGCTGAGTGTCGAAATCCACAGCCGGCTTTTGGAATCGAGAAGTAAATGATTTACGTAGTTATGCGGCAACTCGCCATTATCCATAGTGTACCAACGCATTGCTCCGGAACCGGTTTTAATATTGCAAACTCCTTTCCTTGTGCCTATCCATACCTGCTCAGAGGTTGCTGCAATTGTTGTAACCGAGTTTTCGAGTGTTCCTTTTGCTATGGATACAGGAATGATTTTTTCCTGGTCAACCCTCATCCTGAAAACCCCGTTGCCTTCGGTGCCAATCCATAATTCATTGGTTCCTGATGAGGCTATTGCCGTAATTTTATCCTTTGGTAACCCGGATCCTGAAGTATAAAATTTCAGGATTTCTCCTGTTGACTGTTTCAGCTTAAGCAACCCTTTATCGGTGCCCAGCCACCTGTAATTATTCAGGAAACAGATTGAATATATGTCATTTCCGTAGCGGGATTTATCAAATGTGTACGATGCAAAAGCTTTTCTGGTTATTTGTGTCAATCCTGATCCGTAATTGCCGCTCCAGATGTTTCCTTCCCTGTCTTCGTAAGCGAATTTTACGTCATCGGTGGATGATCCGGTTGATTTATTAAAACTGGTTGCCACTCTGAAATGGCTTTGGCCGACATTTTCAAGTTTTATAAGTCCGTTGCCAAAAGTACTTACCCATAAATTGGATTTACTGTCTTCGAGTATTCGCTGAACTCCGGTAATGTTCGATTCTATATCGAGTTTTGATAGTATAAATTTATTGCCCGCCCGGCTTAGTTGAAAAATGCCTTCGTTTTCGGTTGCGATATAAAATACTGAACCATTATTTGATTTAATGATATCCTGTATTTTAGAATCTGGTATTTCGCTCAGATGATGAATATTTTCAATTTTGCCAGATGTATTTAAATGGCAATAATCTAATCCGTTCACTGATCCGATGAGTAGTTCATCTTCAGTCAGAAATTGAAAATTGGAAACAGGAATATGATCGGTTGAAATATTTTTTTGACCATCACCCGGTTTCGGTTGCAGTTTTATCAGGCCATTCGAATTTGTACCTGCCCAAATTACACCTGCCGGGCTTTTTTCAATATCAGTAATACTCGAATTCATTTCACCGGTTATCACCGGCTTAAATATTTTTCCATTGTAATGTGTAATCTTGCCATTCATATGGCCAAACCACAGATCTCCCTCATTTTTGAAACTGCATGTAATAAAATTGTCAGCCAGAGAGTCGCTGGTTGTGTAAGTTTTAAAGGTAAAACCATCATACCTCGATAATCCGTTGCCGGTTCCTATCCACAGGTAACCTTTGCTATCCTGAATTAATGAATACACATAGGGTTGTGCCAGCCCGTCGGGAAATTCGCGTAAATTATACTGTTGTGGCTTTGCCTGGAGTGAAATACAAAAAACCAACACACTCAGGATTAATCTGTGATATCTTTTTAGCGAACGAGTATGTCCGGTTAAATTTCTTCCCATTACTTAATTGTTTTCATGCGTATTTTGGGTTTGTAAATCGGGACACCCCCAATAGGCAGAACATAGAAAGGCAAAGAAAGTCCGTATTGATTGCGAACCATAACAACTACATTGTTGTTTAAAACTTTAATAGTTTTATTTTTTATAAACTGTACTTCAACGCTTGTGTTTTTTTCATCCTCAACGATAGGAAATTTGTTTTTCACCCAATTATTTTCGCCCGAAATATCACAACTTACACCATTTTTCGCGAGTGATACCATTTTTATCTGACCGTCGTTATCCCAATCAAAATTGGAAATTTCGATGGAGATGGTCTTATCATCCACGTAGGGATAAATCTGGCAAACCTGATTTTGGTCATTTGGAAGCCGGAGATGGTATTTATAGGTAAAAAAATTTCCCCCTTCAACCGGAATGTTTTTATCAGGATTTGTACTTAAGAAATAACGATATAGGTTGCCGTCGTCGCCAGAAACTCCCTGAGCAATAATTTTAAAAATGCGACCGCCTAATTTTTCAACAAGTTCCCCTTCAGAAGGATTAAGAGGTCCGAAGGTATAATAGGTTTTATCGTATTTTGGCTCGCTTCCGAAAATCTGAGACCCTAATAAATTACCGCTTTTATAATTCCCAACCGGTGAAGTATTTTGTGCATCCTTGTCGGACCAGCAGCCGTGTCCGCCATAAATCGAGAATCTGACTCCAGTATTAAAATCGCCTTTTGCCTCATCCAGGTCGCCGCCGGTTCCGGGATCGTAAATACGAAGGTATATAGGTTTGATTTGTGAAGTGGGAATCCTGAAGAAAAAGATCTGGCAGAAATCATCATCACCCCACGAGGATTTGGAATCGGCACCGAAAGTTACCAGGTAAGGAATATTTTCTTCGGCTGAAGGAGCAGACTGGGAAAAGCCGGTCGCCACTATAAACAGAATAAATAGTATGGTTAAAAAACGTTTTAACATTGCTCTCCTTAGTTGTTGTTACTCAACAGTATAAATTCTATTCTTTTATTCCGGCTGTTTGCCATTATATCATTTTCCTCAATGGGCCTCGATTCACCAAATCCTTTGCAATGTATTTTCGCTGCCGGAATTCCATTTTTTATAAAATACGAATTTACATCTTGTGCCCATTTCTCAGATAAATCAAGGTTATTTCCTGATTTCCCCTTGTCGTTAGTGTGAACAGCGACTTCAAGTTTCAGATCAGGATTTTCGTTTAACACCTTGATAAACTTATCTAACACCGGGTAAGATGCCTTATCAATTCCCTTTTCATGCGTTACAATAGTGCCTTCTATTGTTTTATATAAGTTAATATCAATTTTACTCTTTTGTAACTCCGAAAGATTGTTCATCAGGTACATTTTTATTGCAAGCGTATTTGATTCGTTTATGGCCGGACTTTTTGCAACGGATTTCCCCGGTTTACTTACTTCTTTTGAATTATTCATTGCCAGTTCCAGAAAATCATTATAGATTTTTATTTCTTTGCAAAAGCATATTTTAGTGTCATTCCCTATGCTGTCTTTATCGCCAATTAAACCTAACTGAACAGTGAAAATTCCTTTCTTATCAAAGGTTTTCTTTGCAACCGGTCCTCTTGTGATAAATCCATCACCAAAGTTCCACATATAATCAGTGATTTTAACATCAGGAGGATCGGCTTTTAACCCGTCAAAAGCTATGACTTCATTTATAACGCCTAAATCAGGAGATTTGATATATGCCTTGCTTATTTCTTCAAGATCAAATTTGTATATGGTGCTGCTTTGCACAGAGTCATGCAGCGAATCAATAATGTTTAAAGTAACTTCATAATTTCCGGGTCCGGGGAAACAGTATGGTACTTCGGATCCGTATTTTTTTATTCCATTGCCGAAATCCCATTCATAAATAACAGGAATACTGTCATTTGCTTTTTGAAATTCATCGTAAAACAAATAGCAATAGTTGGTTTTTACCAGGGTGTCACAAACCGGGAATTGAACAAGCCCGGCTGTAAACCGGTAAATATCATCCGTTTTGCGCCGGTTCGACGAAAAGAAACCATTCCTGAAATTATCATCTGTTACCAGTCCGAAATCATCGGCTGGAGAATTGATGTCGGAGTCGAGATGAATCGGATTGATCCATTTTCCATTCACTTCCAATGAATAATACAAATCCTTTCCGCCTAAGCCTTCGTGCCCATCGGATGCAAAAAACAATTTCCCTGATTTGGTTGCAAAAGGAAACGATTCATTTTTTGAGGTATTAATGGCTGGCCCCATGTTAACAGGCTTAGTCCAGCTTCCGTTGTGTAAATCACTATAATACAGATCAGTGCCACCAAAGCCGCCGGGCACATCCGATGCAAAATATAACCTTTTCCCATCAGGTGTTATTGCCGGTGTTACAAAGGAAAATAATGGATCATCGAAAGTAAATGGCTTTATGTTTGTCCATTTCCCGTTTACAAATTCAGCCGAATAGATGCCAAGTTTATTTGAAGCGTCGGCATTGTTATTTAAATGATGACTTATGTTGTTATTCCTGCAAAAGTATATTGTATTGCCTGTTTCATCAAATGAAACTGGTCCATCGTTGAGATTCGTGGTTAATTCATTTGCAAATAATTTAATCCCTGACCAGCTGTTGCTGTCCTTTTGAACCACATAGAAAATATTAAAAAGGTTTTTTTGATCCGACTGATAATTAACCACGGAGTTGTTACGGCGGTTGGAACAAAATACAATTTCATTTTTATAAAAGACAGGTGAAAATTCATCGTAAATGGACGAACTGAAAGGAGCCAGGGTTACATCAAAACTTTTTGTTTGCGCAGAAATGCTGATATCACCTAACATTAACAGCACAAACAATATGCTCCCGGCTTTTCTTATAAATGATAAATCCTCCATTTAAGCAAAATCTTAATTTGAATATTTGGTTAAAATTGTCTTGGTCCGGCAACCTGAGAATTATAATTAAAAACATAGTTAAGCATAAATC
>Ga0105047_10008279_pt1 | contig 17340 bp, 14 predicted proteins | sample MAT04_FD_78384 | JGI IMG/M metagenome (GOLD analysis project Ga0105047, IMG submission 78384) | Freshwater microbial communities from Lake Fryxell liftoff mats and glacier meltwater in Antarctica - MAT-04 (megahit assembly) | ecosystem: Environmental > Aquatic > Freshwater > Ice > Liftoff...
AGCACCTGATCGGTGAGCTGCTTGATGAGGCCGGTCTCTTCCGCCACCGGTACGAAATCCTCCGGCGCAACCCAGCCGCGACGGGGGTGTGCCCAGCGAGCAAGTGCTTCCACGCCGATGACCGTTCCGCTGGCGAGATCGACTTTGGGCTGCAGGAAGACCTGCAGGTCGACCCGCTCGAGCGCACTGCGCAGGTCGCCCAGCATGGACAGACGGGCCGGAGTTCGGCGGTCGATCTCCAGGCTGTAGAGCTCGTAGCCGGTGTGACGGCTTTTTGCCGTGTACATCGCAATGTCGGCCTGGCGCAGCAATGTGCTGGCGTCGAGAATGTCGCCGGTGACGGGAGCAACACCAATGCTCATGGTGACCACCACGTCGAGGCCGTCGATGACGAATGGCTGCCGGGCCTCGTCGACCAATTGCGCCGCCATCACATGGATGGTCTCCAGGTCGCGAAAGGCGAGCAAGGCGAACTCATCGCCGGCCAGGCGGGCCAGAACGTCGTTCGGCCCAAGGAGACCTTTGATGCGCTGGGCAAAGTCGTTGAGCACAACGTCGCCGGCATGGTGGCCGAGCGTGTCGTTGACTTCCTTGAAGCGGTCGAGGTCCATCATCATCACGACGGGCAACTCGCCGGCCGAGCGTGAGTGGTCCTTGGCCAGCTCGGTCTCTACGATGCGCTCGAAGGACGAACGGTTAGGGAGACCGGTGAGCGCATCGTGGCGCGCCTCGAACTCGATGCGATGGTGTAGCAGCGCCTTGCGCAGGTTCGGTGCGATCTGCTCGGACAGCGTTTGCAGGCGCTCGACATCGGTTTCGTGAAAGTGCACTTGGGCACCCACCCGTCCGGCGACGACGATGAACCCGACCACGCTCTCGCCATCGCGGACGGGTGCGCACAGCACGCCGCCAATTTCGGCGAGACCACTGAAGCCGAGGGCCGCGCACTCGGGTGCGCCCAGAAGCTGCGACCGTCGCGGGCCCAGCACGTCGGCCCACCGCAGGTCGTCGGCGGCTATCGGCAGTTCCGGAAGTTCGGCGCCAAAACTGGACATCAGTGGACGGTCTGAGCCAAAGACGATCACCGCTGCGCGCTGTGCCCGCAACAGGCTGGCGATGTCGCTGACGGCGGCAGCCATTACCTCGTCGAGATCCAACGAGTGGCCCACGCGACCGACGAAGCCGTGCAGATCGTCGAGATCGCGGAAGCGTTGCTCCAGTCGGCCGTAGCTCTGCACGAGCCCCCAGAAGGCGATGATCGGGGCCGCGGAGAGCAGCACCAGCCACGGGGAGATCAGCGTCGGGGCAATCACTGCTGCCGCTGCGAGCGCATTGATCGGTGCCATCCACACGGACAGTCGGAGCTCGCTTGTCAACCTTGCGCGAGTGTTGCCCTCGACGAGAGCGATCGCGATGTTGATGAACAGGGACCCGAGGATCGTGGCCAGCGCGGTTGCCGGCACGATCGCTACGAGCAGCGCAACGCTGGAGCCTGGCCAACGACCTACGGCGAACCGCACCACTTGATAGGCGAGCGCCATCTCCAGCGCGAACACGGCGGCGTTGAAGAACAGTTTGTAGTAGCGGCTGCGCCATTGGAACGAGATGACGGCGAGACTGCCGATGATGCGAGCGGCGATTGCCGGCCCGGGCGCCAAGTAGACGAGCGCCAACGCTGTCGGCACCTCGGAGAGCGAGAAGGAGATGGCCTCGCGCCGGAACTCGAAGTCGAACACGGTTCGCTCGGCGACGGCGAAGGCAATGGCGACGATTGGCAAAACCCACCACGACGCTGTTCGAGTGCTGGACGATAGGTCAGGCAGGAGCAACGTCGTGGCCACAGACGCAGCGCCGACGAGCGTAGCCAGCGCGCAGATTTTCGCCACCGTACCTCGCGCGGGACGGCTCATTGCGGCAGGCACCGCGTGGTTCTCATGATGTGATTACTCAACAATATGCCGCCTTCATGCCCGTCCGCGGAAATCACACAAAGCGTAGTCACATCGGTAGAGCTGATGGTGGTGCATTGGCCGCGTTCTGCAACATTCTCAAAATTCAAGTCGGCAACAAATTGTCTGAAGATCATCAAGATTGCCTGAAGGAAACCCGATACCTCATCGGTATGGACGGGAATCGCGGGCGGGGCGTGTGGCATTTTGTGGGGTGCGCCGTTGCGACCCTGCTCCCGGTCATCTGGCTTGGCCTCGTTCTTGGCCATACGTTCACCGAGGAAGTCGATGCTGCGGCGCTGCGCGAGGGAGAGCTGCAATCGCGTGCGATTGCAGAGTCGGCCATCGAGCCGTTTCTCAGCGGAGATTTGCTCAGTGCTGGACTCATCGACGAGGAGCGCGAGATGTTCGCGCTGACGACCAGCAACCTGCTTCGGCAAGATCGCGTGCTGCGCGTACGCCTGCTCGACCTCAGCGGACAGGTTGTGTTCGACGCGGCGGACCCGAAGGACGCGACCAGCGAAGTGACGGTGCCGGGTGTGCAGTTGGCCGCCATGCAAGGATCGGTCTCTACCCTGACCACTGTTGAAGTCACCACGGTTGAAGGGCCTGCAGTCGCGGCAGTGGGTGAAGGCCCTGCGGCCATTGTGTCGCTGATAGCGCTTCGCCCGGCTGACCAGCCGAGCACGGTTGTCGGAGTCGTCGAGATCGCGGTGCCGTACGAGCAGATCGCCGCGCAACGTCGGGTATCCATCGACCGAGTGCGTTTCTTCATCGTGACGGGCCTAGCGGCCGTCTGGTTGGTTGTGGGCGTGATCCTGGCGTCGGTTGCCCGGCGCATTCGTCGCCACAGCAAGCAAACCGAGTTCATGGTGCTGCATGACACGCTGACCGGACTACCAAATCGGGCCCTGCACGCTGACCGCGTGTCTGCAGCGCTGGCATCTGCCGGCCGGCTGGGGACCGACGTTGCGTTGGTGGTGGTCGATCTCGACCGCTTCAAGGAAGTGAACGACACGCTCGGGCATCGCAATGGCGACGAGTTCCTGCGCATCGTCGCCGAACGGTTGACAGCAACGGTACGGCCGGGTGACACCGTTGCCCGCCTCGGCGGTGATGAGTTCGGCATCGTGCTGCCGGGTGCAACCGCCGATTCGGTCGAGGGAATTCTGCGGCGGTTGCAGGACGCACTCGGCCAGGAAGCCGAGCTGGCCGGTGTCGCCGTTTCGGCCGAGGCGAGCATGGGCTACGCAATGTGGCCAGACGATGCGGAGACGCCGGAGGCGCTGCTGCGGCGCGCCGACCTCGCGCTGTACGCGGCGAAGACGGCGCGTGCCGCGATCGTTCGCTACCACCCGGGCATTGACGAATTCGACCCGCAACGTCTCGGGCTGATCGCGGAGTTGCGCCGTGCGATCTCCGCCGGCGAACTGGTGCTGCATTATCAGCCGAAGGTGGACGCGCTCACCGGTCAAGTCGTTGCATTCGAGGCGCTTGTGCGATGGATGCACCCGGCGCGCGGCCTGGTGCCGCCGAACGACTTCATTCCGATCGCGGAAAGTACCGGCCTGATCGGACCGCTCACCCAGTGGGTGGTCGACTCGGCGCTCGCGCAGTTGGCGGAGTGGTCGGTTGTCCGTCCCGGATTGTCGATTGCCGTCAACATCTCTGCCCGTAACCTGCGCGACGACCTTCCTGGTTGGATTCTCAACCGGCTGGCAGCGAACCGAGTGAAGGCGTCACAACTCGTTCTGGAGTTGACCGAGACATCATTTGCGACTGATCCGATTCGCGCAACGGCACTGTTGGAGGAGCTGAATGCCGCCGGAGTGAAAGTCAGCCTCGACGACTTCGGCCAGGGCTACACCTCGCTCGGCTCGCTGGGCCGTCTGCCCGTGAGCGAGCTGAAGATCGATCGCGGCTTCGTGGTGGCGATGGAACACAGCGCCGAGGATCGAGCCATCGTCGCCTCGGTCATCGAGTTGGGGCACCAGTTCGGTCTTACTGTGGTGGCCGAGGGTGTGGAGACCGAGGAAGTGTTCGCCGACTTGCGCCGGCTGGGTTGCGACACGGTGCAGGGATACCTGTTCTCTCGGCCTGTACCCGCCAGTGAAGCGTTGGCGTTGATGGATCGGCCCTACGTGGCTGCCGGTAGCTAGACCGGCTCAGGTCTGGCGGGCGAGCACGATGGGTGCCGCTTCTTCAAGATGCTGTAGCCACTCGCCGGGTGAGCGTGGTTCCACGATCGGCAGCACCACGAATTTGCTGGTGCCGACGGCGACGAAGCGATCGATCGTCGCGATCAGCGCGTCCCATCCGGTGGGGATCAGCACACTCGGGTCGGCGAGATCCGGGCGCCGTGTGGCGAGCCCGGCCAGCACGGCCTCTGGAACGGGGCCGGTCGCGTATGGAATGAGGGCGCCGTAATGGTCGTCCTCGATGGATCGACCGTGCTCGACGCACGTCGCCTCAATTGCCTCGCGGCCACGCGCAGCGTCTTCTGGCGTGACGAAGCTTGGCAGCCATCCGTCGGCGAGTCGCCCGACGCGACGAAGCTCGGACGGGGCGATACCGCCGAGCCAGACGTCGACGTGTTCTTGTAAAGGCTTGGGCAGGACCTGTAGTGCGTCGTAGTGGAAGTACTTGCCGTGATGCGTGAGCGGCTCTGCCGCCCAACACCCACGCAGCACCTCCATCGCTTCGTCGAACACCATGGCGCGAGCGCCGCGCTCGACGCCGAACGCCTGCTGCTCGTGCGGGTCCGCTACGCCGAGTCCGAAGGCGGGCAGCAACCGGCCGCCCGACAGTCGATCAAGAGTGGCGAGTTCCTTGGCGAGCACGATCGGGTTTCGTCCGGGCAGCACCATCACTGACATACCGAACTTCAATCGCTTCGTGCGGCCAGCCGCATACGAAAGTGCAACCAGCGGGTCCGGCGCTTCGCTACCGATTCGTTCGCTCAACCACAAGCTGTCGTAGTGAAGCTCCTCCAGCGCATCCACCACCTCGCCGAAACTGCTGTCGTTCAACTTCGTGCGAACTCCGAACCCAAAACCAATGCGGACCTTCATAGGTCGCATCGTGCCACACGCCGTGGCGAACACGGGGTGGCGAGCTAGCGATCGCGAACCGGTATGCGGATGAGCTGTTGGGCGGGTTGCGGCGCAGGTTGCACGCGGGCCCAACCCGCGAATGACGCAACGACGATGACACCAACGATGAGCACTGGCTCGGCGACGCGGTCGGCGAGTGCGATGGCGGTGATGGCAGCGATCACGCTGAGGACGATAGCCAGCTTGATCTGCCCGGCCCAGTCGAAGCGAGCGACGTCGCGGTCGTTGTGGTTGTGCACGTTGTTCATGTCAGTACAGACGTTTCAGATCGCAACATCGATCACTTTTTCGGGACCAATTCTTCAAACTGAAGCGAACGACACGCGATCGCCACAAACGTCGGGCAATCGGTGGCTGGACTCGGTGCCGTTGGCGGACACGGCCTTTGCGTGCCTGCGCATTAGGGTTGGCCGCCATGGGCATCCTCGACAAGCTCGACATGTCAAACCGTCTTGACCGCGACGACTACGAGAAGCGGCTGGCGCAGGGTCAACGCCGGCTCGCTCAGCTTCGCTTGCACCTCGGTGGGCTGATGGGTTCGGGCACCCTCGGGCCTGGCCTGCTGATCGTAATGGAAGGCCCGGATGCCTCGGGCAAGGGCGGTGCCATCAAGGCGCTCGTCGGCCAGCTCGACCCACGGCACTACACGGTGGTGTCGTACGCCAAGCCGACGCTGGAGGAGAAGAACCAACATTTCCTGTGGCGCTTCTACCGCGAGCTTCCCGGTCTTGGTGAGATGGCCGTGTTCGACCGCAGCTGGTACGGCCGGGTGCTGGTCGAGCGCGTTGAGGGCTTCGCCAATCGAACCGAGTGGCGGCGGGCCTACAAGGCCATCGTCGATTTCGAAGAGTCGTTGTGCCACGAAAGCGTCATCCTGGTGAAGTTCTGGATGCACGTCACCGACGACGAGCAACTGCGACGCTTCGAAGGGCGCGCGGCAGACCCGTTGAAGCGGTGGAAGCTGACCGAAGAGGACTGGCGTAACCGCGAGAAGAATCGCCTGTACGACGCCGCTGCGGAGGAAATGTTTCTGCGCACGGAACACAAGGTGGCGCCGTGGGACATCATCGGTGGCGAGCAGAAGCGGTATGCCCGCATTGCTGTATTGGAAACGGCAATTACGCGTGTGGAGGAGGCAATGGTGCGCTGGGGCATCGAGGTGCCGCTACCGGTCGACGAGATTGAAGCCAGGTTGCGCAAGGATTGAGCGCCGCTGATGCCGTCGGATGCTGTCGTTCAGATGCTGTCGTGTCAGATTTCGGGGCGACGGTGCGCCCAGGGCTGAGCGACCTCGAGCTGCGCCGCCACTTGGAACAACAGGTCCTCGCGCCCGTACGCGGCAACGAGTTGCACACCGACAGGTAGGCCTTCGGGAGTCCAGTGCAGGGGCAGGCTGATGGCCGGCTGGCCGCTTGCATTGAAGGCGGGAGTGAACGGCACATATGTGGCAGCGCGAACCATCGGAACCATTGGGCTGTCGAGGTTGTTGGCGAAGGTGCCGATCTCGACGGGAGGCTCGCCCAACGTCGGGGTCAGCAACAGATCCCAGCCGTCAGCCCACCACTGCTGCACCGCGCGGCGGAAGTCGACAGTGGCTGCCTGCGCCATTGCGAAGTCGACGCCGCTGACGCTGCGAGCAAAGTCGGCCTGCGCCTGGTTGACCGGCTCCACGTCGCCGGGGCCAAGATCGCGGCCCAATTGCGCCGCGATGCGGCCGAGGCTGACTCCCATGTTGGTGCTCCACAGCGCGCTGAAGCGACGACCGAACTCAGGGTCGGCCATTGCCGCCGGAAAGCCAGGGGCAACGTCGTGGCCCAGCGACTCCAGCAGCGCGGCGGCGTTGCGGGCAGCAAGTGCACACTGCTCGTGCACCGGCCCGCCGAACGGGTGGTGGTCGAGCAAGCCAATGCGCAGTCGGCCAGGGTCGACACCCAACTCCTGCAGGTACGGACGCGCCGGCGGGGCGGCAATGACGGTGTCGCCTACGCCAGGGCCGCGCACAGCGTCGAGCAGGGCCGCGGTGTCGCGCAGGGTGCGGCTGACGCACAGCTCGACGCCCAGGTTGCTCTCGTCACGGTAGGGCCCGAGCGTGATGCGGCCCTGCGTGGGTTTGAGACCGACCAAACCACACGCCGACGCGGGAATGCGGATGCTGCCACCGCCGTCGCTTGCATGAGCGATCGGCACCATGCCGGAGGAGACAGCAGCAGCGGCACCACCACTCGAGCCGCCGGGCGAATGATCCGTGTTCCAGGGGTTACGGGTTGCACCCCACGCCGTTGGCTCGGTGCACGGCAGGCTGCCGAACTCGGGGCTGTTGGTGCGACCGGCGATGACGAAGCCGGCGGCCCGATATCGGCTGACGAGCGTGGTGTCGGTGGACGACAACGGCATCGCGTCCTTCAGCGCCTGGTTGCCGTTGGTCAGCGGCTGCCCGGCGTAGTGCGCCCACAGGTCCTTCAGCAGCGTCGGTACACCGCGGAACGGTCCGGCGGGCAGCGGACCAGCGGCGGCAGCGCGAGCTTCGTCGAACCAGCGAATGATCACCGCGTTCAACGCGGGATCGATGGCCTCGATACGCTCGATCGCCGCGTCCAGCAGCTCGAGCGCTGTGGCGTGGCCCCGCTCGACGAGGGCTGCCTGATCGGTCGCGTCGAGCCAACGGGTGTCATCTGCGAGTGAACTCATCGTGCCTGTGTAGCACTTGGTCAGTAGCTTGAGAAGAGCCGTGTCCACTCCCGAACTTGTTTCCCCTGTACCCATGACCACCAAGCAGGTACTCCGCTTCGGTGGTGTGCGGGCGCTGCTCATCTCCAACGGTGTGCTGTTCACCGGGGTCTCGTTGCAGGCGGCGGCATTGGGTCTGCAGGCCTACGGCATCAGTGGGCGGGCAGCCGACCTCGGGTGGATTGGTCTCTGCGAGTTCCTGCCTGCTGCCCTGTTGGTCCTGGTGACCGGCACGGTGGCCGACCGATTCAACCGCAAGCACGTCGCTGTCATCGCAATCGGTGGCGAGGTCGCCTGTGGCATCGCGCTCACGTGGTACGCCACCACCGACCCAACAGACGTGCGGCCGTTGTTCTTCATCGCGTTTGCGTATGGCATCGCACGTGCCTTCCTCGCGCCTGCAACCCGCCCGATGCCACCCATGGTGGCACCGGATGGCGGCATCCCGAAGGTCATCGCGATGTACTCAGCCACCTGGACCGGCGCAACCATCCTCGGCCCGGCGTTGTCGGGCCTGTTGTTTGCGTGGGACCCGGCAGCGGCGTACTTCGTGTCAACGGTCCTCATCTTGATCGCCGGCATCAAGATCGGCCGACTGCGTTTCCTCCGTCAGCCGGAGCGGACGAATCCTGACGAGAAGACGACGTTCCGCACTGCCATCGAAGGCTTGCTGTTCGTTCGGCGTACGCCAATCCTGTTGGCCGCAATCGGGCTCGATCTGTTCGCAGTGCTGTTCGGCGGAGCCGTTGCTCTGTTGCCGGCAATTGCCGAGACGCGCCTGGGCGTCGGCGAGGTGGCCTACGGGTTCCTGCGTGCGGCACCGGGCATTGGTGCGGCCGGCATGGCGGTGTTTCTTGCGTTCAAACCGCTGCAGAGAAGGATCGGCCGCGGCTTGCTGTTGGCGGTGTTCGTTTTCGGCCTCTCGACCGTAGTACTCGGCCTGACGCACAACTACTGGCTGGCGTTTCTGTCGCTGATGGTGCTTGCGGGCGCCGATATGGTCAGCGTGTACATCCGCGGATCGCTGGTTCCGCTGGTCACGCCCGACGAGAAGCGCGGCCGCGTGATGGCGGTCGAGAACGTGTTCATTGGGGCGTCCAACGAGCTCGGTGCGTTCGAAAGTGGCCTCGTCGCACAAGCCGTAGGAACGCCGGCGACGGTGATCGGTGGTGGTGTCGCCACCATCGTGATCGTGGCGGTCTGGTGGTTCAGCTTTCCTCAGCTGCGCGACATCGACAGCTTCGACGAACTCGTCCACTCCCCGCGCACTGAGTGAGCGTTTCAGCGGCGCTTCATCATCCAACGCAGGCGGTGGGCCTTCTCGTACGCCGACTCGGTTGCCAGTTGTCCGATCGCGCCGGCGACGGTGGGGTAGACGTGCACTGCTTCCGCCAGTTCTTCCAGTCGCAGTTCGCGCTGGATTGCCAGCGACAGCTCATGGATCATCTCGCCGGCTGCGGGGGCCAATAGGTGGGCGCCGACGATGCGGCCCTTGGCGGTCACCACGACCACAGCGCCTTCCGGGTGCGCGTCGGTGCGGGCGCGGTCGTTGTGCGCGAGGTCGATGCGCCACGAGTCCGAGTCGGTGCCGAACTGTTCTTCTGCCTCGTCGACGGTGAGCCCGACGCTGGCGAGCTCTGGGTCCGAGAACACGCACGACGGTATGGCTGCGTCGACGCTGCCCTTGCCGGGGAAGAACATGTCGCGTACGGCACGCACCGCTTCGTAGCCCGCCGAGTTGGTCAGGTAACGGCGCCCGGCCGCATCGCCGGCGGCGTAGACGGTGCGCACAGCGGTTCGGCCCCGATCGTCAACCCGGACGCCACGTTCGGTGACCTCGATGCCGTGCTCCTGCAACCCGAGGTCGTCGGTGTTGGCTGTGCGGCCCGCGGCCAACAGGACACCGGCGACGCGCGGGTGCACCCTCTTCCCGTCATGACCAACGTTGGCCTCGACATCCACGAGGCCATCAGGTCGGCGTACACACGCCCGAACGTCGGCGGTGGTGTGCACCACGACCCCTTCTTGGGTGAGCATCTCGGCAAGCCGGCTGACCAGCGATCGCTCTGAGCCCGGCAGCAGCGTGTGTGCCCGCTGGAACACGGTCACTTCCACACCGAGTCGTTGGAGTGTCTGCGCCATCTCTACCCCCATCGGGCCGCCGCCGATGATGGCGAGGCTGGCGGGTGGCGCATTGAGTTGGAAGAGGTTCTCACTCGTGAGACACCAATCGGTACTCAGCCCTTCGATGGTGGGGATGTGTGGTCGACTGCCGGTGCACAGCAGCACGAACCGTGCCGCCAGCACTTCGTACGTGCCGTCGTAGGCCTGCACCGTCACCTCATTGGGGCCGGTCAGCCGGGCCTGTCCGGTGAAGATGTCGGCGCCCATCTGACGGTACCGATGTGGATTGTCATCGGTGGCTGCAATCTCGGCCTGTACCGAGCGCGCCCGTCGCCACACCGTGGGCAAGTCGATGACCGGCTCAACCGAAGCAAGGCCGACACGATGCGCATTGCGCATGGTGTGCGCAACTTTGGCGCTGGCCACCAACGCCTTCGAAGGCACACACCCGGTCCACAGGCAGTCGCCACCGATGCGAGCACGTTCGACGACGGCGACGCGCAGGCCGAGGCCGGTCGCGAACTCAGTAGCGGTGAGGCCGGCGGAACCCATGCCGACAACGACAAGGTCGTAGGTCATCGAACGGCCAGGATAGTGGTGCCCGACCTGCTCGTAGATCCGCGTTGGCGTCCGAACTACTTGCCGAGTGTTACGGCCACACGGGGGGGATCCAACCACACGCAGAGGAGTACGCGATGTCCGAAGAGAAGGGTCTCGTTCAGGAGTTCAAAGAGTTCTTGACAACGGGCGACCTGATGTCGATCGCCGTCGCGTTCATCATGGGCCTTGCCGTGAAGGGTCCCATCGACTCGTTCGTGAAGGACATCTTCACGGGCACCATCGGCCTGTTCGTGAAGTGCACGGACATTCTTGACGCGATGGGCAAGAAGATTGGTCAGGATTGCTCGGGCCTCACCGGCAAGGCGTACAAGAGCCTGGCCTGGGGCAGCTTCCTCGACGCAGTGATCAACTTTGTGATCATGGCGTTTGTGGTGTTCTGGATCGTCAAGGTTTACAAGAGGGCCACCAAAGCGCCGGTTGGCGACCGACGGGCCGTGCGAAGTCGACCTACTCACCGAGATTCGTGACCAGCTCAAGGCACGTGACTAGCACTTGCGATTGTTGCCGACGATGAGGGCGGGGCCATGTGTCACGCCCTCATCGCCGGAGCTGACTTGCAACGCGGGCCGCCGTTCGGTCCAATAGGGGTCTCATGTTTCTACGGCGCATCACTCTGCTGCTCGGCCTGTTGGCCGTAGCCACCGCATGCGGTGCCGCGTCAGGGCAGGGGGTCGACCCGCCCGACACGGCCGCCGTCGGCGGGCTGCCGGCGCAGGGTTTCGATTCGTCAACCATCGAGCCGGAATCGGTGTCCACGCTGGTGCGCACCACGGTGCCCATCGACGAGAACCAACAGATCGGCGGCAAGGTCCCCGGCAACCGGGTGCTGCTGATCGGTGACTCGGTGATGGCCAGCACTTCGCAGCGCTATGGCGGCGAGATGTGTGCCGCGCTGGTGCCTCTGGGGTGGCAGACAGAGGTCGACGCCGAGACAGGTCGCTTCATCGACTTCGGCGACCAAGTGCTGGATACTCGGTTGGCCGCCGGCTGGGACGTCAGCGTGATTCTGCTGGGCAACAACTACGGCGAGAACCAGGACGTGTACCGCCAATACCTCGACGCAATAGTGGCTCGGCTGTCGCCGCAGCCAGTGGTTCTGTTGACGGTGAGCGAGTTCAAGTCGTCCCGTGCTCAGGTCAACACGGTCATCTTCGAGATGGCGCGGAAGTATCCCAACGTGATGGTGCTCGATTGGGCGGCTGTCACGGCTGCGAGTCGGTCGCTGACTGGCACTGATGGGCTGCACCTCACACAGCCCGGCCGTGAAGCGTTGGCGGCACAGGTGTCGCTGGTGTTGGGCGAAGCCCCGGTGCAACCAGGCAAGTGCCTTTCGACCGGCTTCCGTGACGACTCGAGCGGGTCAGTCACCGGCACCAACACCACGGTGAAGAAGCCAACGCGGACGACCACCACTGTCGCCGGTACTGGCACCACCACGCCGAAGACGACGACACCAACGACGACCGCGGGCGCCCAGCCTCCGGTTGCGACGACCCTGCCTGTGGTTGTGACGACCCAGCCTCCGGTAGTCACCGAGGGGCCGCCCACGTCCGAGCCGCCCTCGAGCTAGGCGGGTCGCGCCGCTCGCTGGCTAGGGTGCGAGCGAACTGAACGGCACTGCCGGAATGTTGCGCAGCACGCCGTAGAACACCACGGCAATCGGCAGATAGACAGCCAGTGGACGCATGGCCCACGCCGGAAGCTGCACCCGCTGGCGGCCCCATCCGGACCGCATCCACGACCACCAACCGATCACCAACGCGAACAGCACCAGCGGCACGAACACGTTGTACTGCAACGCTGAGATCGGGTGGCCGGTGAACAGCTGGTGGAAACCACGTGTGAGGCCGCAGCCGGGGCACCACAGGCCCGTCATTGCCTTGAACTGACATGCGGGAAACCGGCTACCAGAGGCCGCCGGATCGAAGCGCGCCACCAGTGCTGCGGCACCCAGGGCAACGCAACCACACACGATTGGCGCGGCTCGCCGCCATCCGCTGGGTTGCGCCAGCGTCGCTGGTTGGTGGACCGTTGCCTGCATCGCACCAACAGTAGACGCGAGCGGTTCTGTGTGCCTCTCGTCGCGGTGGTTGTGTCCGCGATGATCCTCCGCCACGCTGGACGCCTCATGTTGCAGGTGCAGGGTCTCTCGGTAGAGGTTGGCGGTCGGCTCATTGTCGACGACATCTCGTTCACCGTCATGCCCCGCGACAAGGTCGGCCTGGTGGGCCGCAACGGCGCCGGCAAGACCAGCCTGTTCAAAGTGCTCGGTGGCGCTGCGGAAAACTCGGGCGGTAAGGTGCTGCGCAAGGGTGGCTTCGGCTACTTGCCGCAAGACCCGAGAATTGCCGGCGTGCTGGACACTCGGATGGCGGTCACGCATGTGCTCAGCGGCCGTCAGATCGACGAGCAGTTGGATCGTATGGAGAAGCTGCGCGTCGCGATGGAGCAGGAGGCGAACGACCGCAACGTTGCTCGCTACAGCAAGGCGCACGACGAGTTCGCGACGTCGGGTGGCTACGCAGCGGAGAGCGAGGCGCGCAGCATCATGGCCGGCCTCGGGTTATCGCCGACGCGCATGGAGCTTCCCATCGGCGTGCTCAGCGGTGGCGAGCGCCGGCGTGTGGAGCTGTCTCGCATCCTCTTTGCCGGCAGCGACGTATTGCTGCTCGACGAACCGACCAACCACCTCGACGTGGACGCGAAGATGTGGTTGCTGGCCTTCATGCGCAACTATCGCGGCGCAATGTTGGTCATCAGTCACGACCTCGAACTGCTCGATGAGGCCATCACCCGGGTGCTGCATCTCGACCGGCCGGGCGAGGAGAACCTCGGCAACCTCGTCGAGTACAAGGGCAGCTACAGCCAGTACAAGCTGTCGCGTCGTCTCGACGAAGAGCGACTGGTCAAGCAGGCCACGTTGCAGACGAAAGAGATCGCTCGCATCCAGGCGGTCGTCGACCGCTTCGGCGCCAAGGCCACCAAGGCCAAGATGGCGCACAGCAAGGAAAAGCAGATTGCTCGTCTGGAGTCGCAGCGTGTCCACGTGGGCGCGGCCGACCGTCAACTGAAGATGAAGTTCCCCGACCCGCCGTCGTGCGGTGGCACCGTACTCACGGCCTCGCACATGTCGAAGGGCTACGGAGGCCCGCCTGTCTTCGAGGACGTGTCGTTCGACATCGGTCGCGGCGACCGCCTGCTGGTGCTCGGACTCAATGGCGCCGGCAAGACCAGCCTGTTGCGCATCCTCGCGGGTGAAACGGAAGCCAACCTGGGCGACTTCCGCTACGGCCACGAAGTGCATATGGGCTACTACGCGCAGGAGCACGACAACCTGCGCACCGATCGCAACCTGCTCGACAACCTGCGTGCCGATGTGCCGCCCGGTGTCATCTACACCGAGACACAGTTGCGTGCGTTCCTGGGCATGATGGGCCTCAGCGGCGACAAGGTGTTCCAAGACAGTGGCACGCTCTCCGGCGGCGAGAAGACCAAGCTGGCGTTGGCGATGCTGATGGTCGGCCGCAACAACCTGCTGCTACTCGACGAGCCCACCAACAACCTCGACCCGCCCAGCCGCGAGGCCGTGGCCGAAGCACTCACCGGGTGGAAGGGCAGCATCGTGTTCGTCAGCCACGACACCGAGTTCGTCGAGGCGCTGGCGCCGACGAAGGTGTTGCTGATGCCCGACGGGCAGGTCGACTACTTCAACGAGGACTGGCTCGAGCTCGTCAGCCTGGCCTAGTCGTTCAGCATCTGCGTCACCCCTTCGCCCGGCTTGCGCGGCCGCGTGTAGGTTGCGCGTATGCGTCTTGGAGCAATGAGCAATGCAATCAACGGCGGCACCATCGACGAAGTCGTCGCCGAGGCCCAGGCAGCAGTCGAGCTTGGTGCTCACACGTTCTGGTCGTCGCAGATCTTCGGTCACGACGCGCTGACGGTGCTGGCCATCGTCGGTCGCGAGGTCCCGGGAATCGAGCTGGGTACAGCGGTCGTCCCCACCTACCCGCGTCATCCGATGATGCTGGCCCAGCAGGCGCTCAGCGTCTCGGCGGCCATCAAAAGCCGCGGCGATGCCGGACTGTGCCTGGGCATCGGTCTCTCGCACCAGATCGTCGTCGAGTCGATGTGGGGGCTGTCGTACTCGAAGCCGGTGCGCCACCTCAAGGAATATCTCTCCATCCTGATGCCGCTACTGGAAGGCAAGCCGGTGAAGTTCGAGGGTGAGGACTACCGGGTCCAGGGTGCCATCACGGTCGCCGGCAGCAGCCGTCCGTCGGTGCTGGTCGCTGCACTCGGGCCGCAGATGCTGCGGGTCACCGGTGCGTTGGCGGATGGCACGTCCACGTGGTGCGTTGGCCCCAAGACGCTGGCCGAGCTGACCATCCCGACCCTGCGGCAGGCGGCGGCCGACGCTGGCCGTCCCGAGCCGCGCGTGGCCGTCGCGCTGCCGGTGTGCGTGACCGACGACGTGGCTGCGGCTCGTACTCGCGCGGCGCAGATTTTTGCGGTGTACGACACGCTGCCCAGCTACAAGACGATGATGAACCGCGAAGGTGTCGATGGACCGGGCGGCCTTGCGATCGTCGGTACCGAGGCCGAGGTCCGCGACCAGCTCGCAGAATTGACGTCCATGGGCGTCACCGACTTCAACGCTGGTGTCTTCACGTCCGATCCCGAGGAGTTGGCTCGGACGCATTCGGTGTTGCGCGAACTCGTCTGACGCGTCCGGCGTCACGACAACGTGGCGCCTATTCTGCGCATGCGATGAAGCGACAGCGCTGGCTTGGAGCGATGTGTGTGGCTGTCGCTTTCGTCACCGCCTGCTCCAGTTCCACGGGCGTCGAATCCACGCGCAGTGTCCCGCTGCCAGCTCCGTTCGACCGGGCGACGCCGTTGACCGAGGAGGTATCGATCGCGGAAGCCACCGCCTCGCAGCTGGTCTATGCCCGCCTTGGTGTGCAGCAGCCCGAGTTCCTGCGGCTGCGCTCGCGGCTGGAGAAGCGCTGCGAGTAGCGGTCAGTGGATGTGCACCGGAGTGGTCGTGCCGGGGTTGTAGGGCTTGTTGACCAGGTCGAAGAAGTCGTTGCCCTTGTCGTCCACCACGATGAACGCGGGGAAGTCATGCACCTCGATCTTCCACACGGCTTCCATGCCCAGCTCGGGCATCTCCAGCACCTCGACCTTCGTGATGCAATCCTGTGCCAGACGCGCTGCCGGGCCGCCGATGCTGCCCAGGTAGAAGCCGCCGTGCAACTTGCACGCGTCGGTGACCGCTCTGCTGCGGTTTCCCTTTGCGAGCATCACGAAGCTGCCGCCAGCTGACTGGAACTCGTCGACATAGCTGTCCATGCGGCCGGCTGTCGTGGGCCCGAACGAGCCGCTGGCCATCCCCGTCGGGGTCTTGGCCGGGCCCGCGTAGTACACGCAGAAGTCCTTCATGTATCGCGGCAGCGGCTCGCCCCTGTCCAGGCGCTCCTTGATCTTCGCATGGGCGATGTCGCGGGCCACGACCATCGGCCCGGTCAGCATCACGCGAGTCCTCACCGGGTACTTCGACAGCTCTGCACGGACGTCGGCCATCGGGCGGTTGAGGTCGATGTGCACCACTTGCGCGTCGGTCAGATCGTCGTGGGTGACCTCCGGCAGGAAGCGAGCAGGGTCGGTCTCCAGTTGTTCGAGGAAGATGCCGTCCTTGGTGATCTTGCCCAGCACCTGGCGGTCTGCGCTGCAGCTGACGGCCATTCCCACCGGGCAGCTGGCCCCGTGGCGCGGCAGGCGCACGATGCGCACATCGTGGCAGAAGTACTTGCCGCCGAACTGGGCGCCGATGCCGGTCTCCTGGCTGAGCTTCAGCACCTTGGCTTCCAAGTCGAGGTCGCGGAACGCGTGACCCAGCTTGCTGCCCTGCGTGGGCAGGGTGTCGAGGTAGTGGGCACTGGCCAGCTTGGCCGTTTCCACCGCCATCTCGGCGCTGGTGCCGCCGATGACGACAGCCAGGTGATACGGCGGACAGGCGGATGTGCCCAGCGTCTTCATCTTCTCGAACAGCCACGGCAGCAGCGTCTTCTCGTTGAGCAGCGCCTTGGTCTCCTGAAACAGGTAGCTCTTGTTGGCGCTGCCACCGCCCTTGGCCAGGAAGAGGAACTTGTACGCGTCGCCATCGGTGGCGCTGATCTTGATCTCGGCCGGCAGGTTGTTGCCAGTGTTGACTTCCTCGTACATGGTCAGCGGTGCCATCTGGCTGTAGCGCAGGTTGCTGGTTTGGTAGGTGTTGAACACGCCGCGGGCGATGGCTTCCTCGTCGCCACCGTCGGTGTGCACCAGGTTGCCCTTCTTGGCCTTCACGATCGCGGTGCCCGTGTCCTGGCACATCGGCAGCACGCCGCCGGCGCTGATGGCCGCATTTTTCAGCAGGTCGAGCGCGACGAATCGGTCGTTGTCGCTTGCCTCCGGATCGTCGAGAATCTTGGCCAGTTGGGCGAGATGAGTCGAACGCAGGAAGTGTGCGATGTCGCGCATTGCCTCCTGTGTGATCAGCGTGAGCGCTTCGAGGTCCACCTGCAACATCGTGCCCAGCGTCGTCTCGACAGTGCGGACGTGATCGGTGCTGACCAGTCGATACTGCGTCTCGGCGCGACCCGTGTCGTTCAGGTGCAGTGGAAACATCTCCGTGAACTCGAACTCAGGTGTAACTGCCATACAGAAAGGCTACGCCCACACGTCGCCCCCGGCCCAGCCCCCCAGCAACCCACCCCCACCCCCCCCCCCGTCCTCAGCAAATCGAACCCCGCCCGTCCCCCACC
>Ga0105047_10008280_pt1 | contig 17339 bp, 15 predicted proteins | sample MAT04_FD_78384 | JGI IMG/M metagenome (GOLD analysis project Ga0105047, IMG submission 78384) | Freshwater microbial communities from Lake Fryxell liftoff mats and glacier meltwater in Antarctica - MAT-04 (megahit assembly) | ecosystem: Environmental > Aquatic > Freshwater > Ice > Liftoff...
AATGTCGGCTTGGCTGGCTCTTGCTCCGTTCGAACCAGGTGGCGGCGCGAGAGTCCCGGACCCATTCCCCAGTTGCAGGGCCGCGCTGCGCAGTCTCGGGCTGCCCCACTCCGCGATCCGATGGCGGAGGGAGAACTCGCAGGGGAGTTGTCCGCTCAGCGTGTCCCGTCACGGTCGCCGCGATAGATCTCCTCCAGCTTCTGCCGCCGGAAGGCAAAGATGCGCTGCACATCGCGCCGGACGAACAGCGCATTTATCAGCGCCCCGCCCGGCACGCGATAGCGCACGCGGTCACGACAGAGCGTGCCGCCGTCGCGCGGTTCAAAGCTGTGAGTGTGATGCCACAAGCGATACGGTCCGCGGAGCTGGGTGTCCACGAAACGGTGCGGCGGCTCCCACTCGGTGATTTCCGTGCGCCAGCGCAGGGGGAACCCGTGGACTTTGAGCCGGTAGTCAATCAGCGTCCCCGGTCGCATGACGATCGGCTCGGGGGTGAGCACTTCGAACTTCAACCAAGGCGGGGTGATGCGCTGCAGGTTCCGGGCATCGGTGAAGAAGGGGAAAATATCTTCGCAGGGAGCGGGCAGCCAGAGTTCGTCCGTGAAGATAAAGTCGCTGGGTGAGGGAGTGGGGGCAGGCATGGAGAGTGGAGTTAGTCTTCGGTGGATGAGCGGGGGAGGAATATCGAAACCCGAGGCCCGAAATCCGAAACAAGTCCGCAGCGCGAACCCCAAATTGTGCAACGCCCTGTTTTCCCGGCGAGGCCGGTCGCGCTCACGTGCGTCGGAGGCCGGTTTTCGGACTTCGGACTTGCCCCCAATTCAGCCTCTCGGCTGCCGCAATCGGTCCAAGTGCCCGTAGAGTTCCTGCAAGTCCCCGCAGGACAGTGCGCCGATGGCTTGAATCGCGTCGCGGTAGGCCGGGGCGGCGCGTCCGCCGACGAGGATGGCGACGGCGGGCGGGAGGTAGCGGCGGAGGTTTTGCAGCTCGGCCGCCAATTGCGGATCGTCCTCGGGATAAACGATGCTCAAGGCCACCGCCCGCGCGGCGTTTTGAATCGCCACGCCCGCGATGTCCGTCGCGGGCAGGCTGCCGCCGAGGTAATTCACCTTCCACCCGCTGTCGCTCGCTGCGGCCGAGACCATCACCGCACCCATCTCGTGCAACTGGCCCGCCGGCGTCGCCACGACCAGCAGCGGCGCGATGCCGTTGAGGGCAAACGGCTTGGAAACCCGCCCCAGGAAGAGGCGGAGCACCCAGGTGGCCATGTGTTCGTGCGCGGCGGTGAGGCTGCCTTCGCGCCAGGATTCGCCCAGCCGCTGCGTCAGGGGCGCGATGACTTGGTGCAGGAGGCCGTGCTGACCGTGCAGCACGGCACCGCGCTCCAGCAGTTGCTCCAAGGCTTGCGAATCCAACCGCCGAATCGCCGCCAGGCAATGCTCAAGCGTCTGCGCCGCATCCGCCGCGCTGGCTCCCGTCTCCGCTCCCGCCGCGGGCCGCGCGCGGGGCTGGCTGGCGAGCTTGCGCAGTTGCTCCGTCGCCAGGTGCGCGACGTTGCCGATGTTGTGGCCGGTTTGGGTGGCTTGATGGAGCAGGCTCAGGCGCTCAATCTCCGCTTCGGTGTAGAGCCGCCGATTCGTACTGGTGCGGGTGGGCGTCACCGCCCCGTAGCGCTTCTCCCAGATGCGGATGGCGTGGGAACTGAGGCCGGTGCGCTGGGAAACGGCCCGAATCGAATGTTTTACGTCGGTCACGCCGCAAACCTAGACAAGGGCTTAACAAGAATCAAGCAACCCCTGAATGAGAGGCTGCATCGGCAGCCAAATCCTCTCCCGAACTTGCGGTGTCGAACAAACCCAAGCTCCCAGCGTGAGTAAAATGATTTTTCATCAAAAGGTTTCTTGACAGTTCTCCAGGTGTTTGCCAAAACATAGACACCTTTGGCGCGGCTTAGACGAAAATCCCTCTAACGCGGTCGCAGTTCCGTTGTCAAAGGTGCGATCCACGCAGCACGCAATTCGGGTGAACGACGGCACTGACGGACTTAACCCCAACTCGATACCACAATGAAAGTTACCGCGAAGACCAAACAAGCAGCCACCAAGCAGCCCACCAAAGTTCCGGCCACGAGCAAGATGCAGCACTTCAAGCGCTGGCTGCGGAACGCCCAGCGCCGCTCGCCGGCCAAAGCCGCCGCCACCGAAACCACCGGCCCAGCGACCCCCGCCAAAGTCACTCGCAGCGTCGTCGCCGAGCCGGCCCCGTACGATCGCGAGGTTCGCAGTTCCCTCGACCTGTATCTACGCGAAGTCGGCCAGACGGATCTCATCACGCCGCAGAAGGAGATCGAGCTGGCTGCGCTTATTAAGAAGGGGAACGCCGCGGCGCGCGAATTGATGATCAAGGCGAACCTTCGGCTCGTGGTCAAGATCGCCAAGGACTACGAACATCTTGGCCTGCCGCTCCTCGACCTGATCAACGAGGGCAACATCGGCCTGATGAAGGCCGTGGAACGTTTCGACCCAGCCAAAGGGGCCAAGCTTTCGACCTACAGTTCTTGGTGGATTCGGCAGCAGATTCGCCGGGCGCTCGCCGATCAGGCCAAGACCATCCGCCTTCCGGTGCATGTCGTGGATAAGATTTACCACCTTGGCAAAGCCGAAGTCCGGCTGCGCGTGCAGTTCGGCCGCGAAGCCACCGACGAAGAGTTGGCGGAGGAACTCGACATCGCCACCCGACGCGTCGCCGAGTTGCGCACGGCCGCCATTCGTCCGGCTTCCCTCGACGCTCCGCTGGGCGACGACGATACCAGCCGTCTGGCCGATGTCGTGGGCGACGAGAACGCCGTGGACCCGTACGAAGAAGCCGAGGAGCGGGCCGACCTGACGTTGCTCCGCGAGTTGCTGCCGAAGTTGCCGAAACGCGAGGAGATCATTATCCGCCACCGCTTCGGTCTCGACGGCAAGAACGAGAAAACCCTCGAGGAAATCGGCAACAAGCTGAATCTCACCCGGGAGCGCATCCGCCAGCTCCAGACCATCGCCCTGCACCGCCTCCGCAAGATGATGGAACAGCGCGACGCGATGAGACTCGCCGCGTAAAGGGTTCTCCCGCACGCAAATCCCGATCCGCTTCGTGGCTGTGAACCAGCAATCTTTGGGTTGCCTGGTCTTTGGCGCAGGCGGCGGCATCGGCTCAGAAACCTCCCGTCGGCTGGCTGCTTCAGGCGCCCGGCTGTTGCTTGCCGGTCGAACCGCAGCCAGCTTGGCTCCCCTGGCAGAGGAACTGGGCGCTGAATTCGCCGAATGCGATGCGCGCCAGTCAGGCCAAGTGGAAGCCGTCTTCGCTCACGCCTCCAAGGTGATCGGCCCGCTCACCGGCGTAGTCAACTGCGTCGGCTCCATTCTGCTCAAACCCGCCCACTTGACTTCCGACGCGGAATGGGGCGACACCCTCGCCACCAACCTCAACACCTCCTTCTACATCGTCCGCGCTGCGGCTCAAGCCATGTCCGCCACCGGTGGCGGCTCGGTGGTGCTCGTTTCCTCAGTGGCAGCGCGCCGCGGACTGGCCAACCACGAAGCCATCGCGGCGGCCAAGGCTGGCATTATCGGGCTGACACGCTCCGCCGCCGCCAGCTACGCCCGCCAGCGCATCCGCTTCAACGCCGTCGCCCCGGGTCTGGTCCAGACCCCGCTGACTCAATCCCTCACCGCCAACGAGGCCGCGTTGAAATTCTCCACCAATCTCCACGCCCTCGGCCGCATCGGCCAACCCGGCGACATCGCCTCCGCCATCTGCTGGCTGCTTGACCCCGCCCAAAGTTGGATCACCGGACAAGTCATTAGCGTGGACGGCGGCCTCAGCAGCGTGCAAGCTCGCTAAGCCATGAACACCTCGATCGACACCAAATCCTCCTTCCTCCGCCCCAACCTCGAAACCAAGGGCCGCCTTATGCGTGGCTTCGGAGCGTTGGCACTCGCCTTCGCCGGCGGGGTGATGCTTTTCAAGATCGTCCTGCTCGGTCTGGTGTTGCTTGTCTCCGCCGCGTTCGTGCTCTTCGAGGCGCTGCGCGGATGGTGCGTGTTGCGTGCTTGCGGCATTAAGACCAAGCTCTGACGGTCTTGCCTATGCCTGCCAAACCCGCTCAAGCCATCATCATCGGTGCCGGCCCCGGTGGCCTGGCCTCCGCCATTCTCCTCGCCAGCGCCGGTGTGCAGGTGAAAATTTTCGAGCGGCTCCCGGTGGCGGGTGGACGCACCTCGACCATCGAAGCGGACGGCTTCAAGTTTGACCTCGGCCCCACGTTCTTCCTCTACCCGCGCATCCTGGACGAGGTCTTCCGCGCCGCCGGCACCAGTCTGCAAGCCGAAGTGCCGATGGTCCGGCTTGATCCGCAATACCGCATTCAGTTCGGCACCGGCGGGCTCATTGATGCCACGCCCGACCTCGCGCGCATGGAGCAGCAAATCACCGCGCTCTTCCCCAGCGACGCCGCGGGCTTCCGCCGATTCATCTCGGAGAACCGCACCAAACTCGACGCCATGCAGCCGTGCCTCGAGAACCCCTTCATCGGGTGGAAATCCGTTCTGAACCTGCGCCTGCTCAAGTTGCTCCCCATGCTCCACCCCACCGAGAGCGTGGACACCTATCTGAAGCGCTTCTTCAAGGACGAGCGCGTGCGCCTCGCATTCTGCTTCCAATCGAAATACCTCGGCATGTCGCCCTTCCGCTGCCCGAGCCTGTTCTCAATTCTCAGCTTCATCGAATACGAGTACGGCGTCTGGCATCCGCTCGGCGGCTGCGGTGCTGTCTCAGTGGCCATGACGCGCGTCGCCCAGCGGTTGGGCGTGGAAATCCACCTCGGCCAACCCGTCCAGGAAATCCTCTTCGCCGGTCGCCGCGCCACTGGCGTACGCACCGAAACTGGCAGCCACCACGCCGACGCCGTGGTCGTCAACGCCGACTTCGCCCGCGCCATGGAACGGCTCGTCCCGGATCGCCTTCGCCGCCGTTGGACCGACACCAAGCTCGCCCGGAAAAAGTACTCCTGCTCCACGTTCATGTTGTATCTCGGGGTCGAAGGCCGCTTTGACCTGCCGCATCACACCATTCACATCGCCAACGATTACGTCCGCAATCTCGGCGACATCGAAGACCGCCACGTCCTCAGCGACGACCCGTCGTTCTACGTCCAGAACGCCTGCGTCACCGATCCCGGACTCGCCCCTGCCGGCCACAGCACGCTTTACGTTCTCGTGCCCACCACCCACCAGCACCCGAACGTGGATTGGTCCAAGGAACGCGGTCGCTTTCGCGACCTTGCCCTTCGCCAAATCGCCAAGGCCGGCTACGGCAACCTGGAAAAACGCATCCGCTTCGAGCGCGTCATCACGCCCGCCGACTGGGACCAGAAATACGAAATCTACCGCGGCGCGACCTTCAACCTCGCCCACGGTCTCGACCAGGTGCTCCACCTGCGGCCCAACAACCGCTTTGAGGATCTTGACCGCGTCTATATCGTCGGCGGCGGCACCCATCCCGGCAGCGGATTGCCGGTGATCTTCGAGTCCGCCCGCATCTCGACCCGCCTCCTCCTGCGCGACCTCGGCGTTCCTTCCGAACTCGCCCACACGCCCAACACGTCGCACACCGAAACCGTCGGCGACCCCGCGGCGTATGCCGCCGCTCACTGAAATCGCGGTTGCCGCCCGCACCACGAGCCCAGCGCGCCCCAGCATCCCGACTGCTTCCGCGCCTTGATTACGCAGACTCGGGGCGAGGGCTGGACCAACCGCTCCACCGGCTGAACACTTGATCGGTGCCACCTTGGAAGTGCGCCACCCGCGTACCTCCCTCCACGTAACACGCAGCACATTCCCCAAACTTGCCCCGCCCTCCTCACCCGCTACCTTCCGCGCCCATGAAATTCTTCGCCGCCTTGCTGGTGCATTTGCTCATGGGCCTGTTCATCGGCTCCGGGGTGCTGCTGGCCGCTGCCAAGGGCCAGTGGTGGCTCCTCATTCTGGCGGTCCTCTCCTACGTCGCTGCCCTCTATTTCTTCGGCGTGAAGCCCAACTGTCCGCCCGCGGGACCCGCCGCGCACTGATAGGTGGGGCAGCAGCCCGCCCCGGCGGACCGCCGTTGCCCCTATTCAACTCCGGTGCCGCGCGCGCCGGGAATTACCTTCCCAAGCAGTCGGTTCCGGAAAACCGCGTCGCTCATGGCCTGCTTGAGAAAGCGACTGGAAACGGACGATTCCGATCTGCGTGGATGGACGCTGTACGACCCTTGTCCGGGGTCGCGCCAAGCTGACCCAGATAAACCAGTCGCTGGGATGCTCGTGCTGAAAACCCGCGGGGAAGGCAGCTTGCGCCCAGCCGAGTGAGCGGACGCTGCTCATTTGGCATCCACGCCAAGGTCTGCCGATGCGCCGTGGCGGAGAGGATCCCCCACCCCTTCCGGAAGCTTCTGCGCCGGTCCGTCTCCCGCAGCCTCGGCCCTGCCTGACCGGTTGAGCAGCGAAAACGCTTGGGAAAGCAGGCTTGCAGACGTATCAAGGGCCGGTCCTGAGAACGCCGGCTCCCATGAAATCACACTCCACTTGCACTCGCCCCTCCACCTTGCACCACGGTCTCGCGCTCGCGGTGCTCTGCCTCGCCGGCTCCGCGCGAGCCGGCGACCTGTTCGGCGACCTGGCCGCGCCGAAGGAGGGACGCTCGATGCGCTCCACCTCGACGATGCGCGTGGGTGAAGTGCGCCGCGGCGGCGAGGAGCAGAAGCTCGCTCCCAGAGCCCGCCCGCGCGGCGACACGAACGAGGCCAGCAATTGGGACAACTTCCGCGTGGCGCCCGGCGCGACGCAGGTGCTGCTCGACGAGCAGGGGCCCGGGGTCATTACGCACCTCTGGATCACCTTCCTTGGTCCGGAGCCGCAGTCGTGGGCCAAGGACGGTTCGGCCAACCACCAGGAGATGTTGCTGCGCATGTATTGGGACGGCAACGAGCGGCCGGCGGTCGAGGCGCCGGTGGGAGATTTCTTCGCCAGTTGCTTCGGCCGGCGCAGCGCCGTGATCAGCCTGCCGGTGGCCGTCGAAGACGCCGATTCCTACAATTGCTTCTGGCACATGCCGTTTCGGAAATCGGCCCGGATCGAGATCGTCAACCAGAGCGACAAACCCATCAGCCTGCTCTACTACAACCTTGATTGGATCAAGAAAGACAAGCTGCCGGAGGACACGCCCTACTTCTACGCGCAATACCGGCAGGAGTATCCGGTGGCCCAGGGGAAGGATTACGTGCTGCTCGACACGCAGGGCAAGGGTCACTACGTCGGCACCGTGCTGGCTGTGCGGACGCGCAGCCCGGCGTGGTTCGGCGAAGGCGACGAGAAGATTTACATAGACGGGGAGGCGGAGGCTTCGATCTGGGGGACGGGCACCGAGGACTATTTTCTTTCCGCCTGGGGACTTCAGACCACGAGCACGCCCTTCTTCGGCGTGCCCTACTTTGATCAATGGGGCATCGTCGGCGGCCACACCAGCGCCTACCGCTGGCATGTCAGCGACCCGATCGTCTTCAACACCGGCCTCAAGGTCACGCTGGAGCACTGGGGCTGGATTTCCCCGGATGAGAACGCGGAGCGCAAGTCCACGAGCTGGAACGAGCGCGAGGACGATTTCGCGAGTGTGGCGTTCTGGTATCAGACTGGCACGCCGTCCTTCGCCGCCCGCGCCCCGCACGCGCGCGAGCGCCGGCTGCCCAGCCTGGAGCGGGTGACGGCGTATGCGCGGGATTTCGCGGACGCGCCGCATCACGGCGAAGGCGGGGCGGAATCGCAGCGGATGGACTTCTTCGACGGCCCGCAACTGCTCTATCGCCCGACGAAGGCTGAGGGCGCCTGGTTGGAAGTCCCGTTCAAGGTGGGTAAGAAGGAGCCGCTCCGGCTCCTCCTGAACCTGACCAAGTCCTACGACTTCGGCCACTATCAGGCGTTTCTCAACGGAGTCAAAGTCGGCGGCCCGATTGATCTCTACAGCGCCAAGACCGAGGACACCGAAGCCCACCTGCTGGACTTCTGGCCGGAGCCCGGAGACTACACGCTGCGCTTGGAATGCATCGGAAAGAACCCCGCCAGCAGCGGTTACTACTGCGGCATCGAATCCGTGCGCCTGCGCGAGCGCCGCCCGCGCGTCACGGAGATGGGCCACGACAAGGACCTTGATTGGCGCAAGGAACCGAAGCTTTACCGGTGAACAGCGGCTTCGCGGAGGCAATCAACCCTCGCCCGCGCCTCGTTCGCAGAATGGGCGAAGCCAGCGTTCTCCCAGTGCGTCAGAGGTGCTCCGCGATGAAATCCTTCCTCAGCCTCCTGTTGTTCGCCTCCGTGGCCAGCGCCACCGATTACCACGTGGATAGCGTCGCCGGCGACGACGCTCGCGCCGGCACTGCGCCCGCGCTCGCCTGGCGCACGCTGGAGCGCGTCAACGCGCAGGTCTTCCAAGCCGGCGACCGCGTGCGCTTCAAGTCCGGCGGGCGGTGGTCTGGGCAGCTTCGCCCGCAAGGCTCCGGCCAGCTCGTGGGCGGGCAACCCTTGCCCATCGTGATCGAGCGCTATGGCGAGGGTGCCTTGCCGCGCTTGGCGGGCGAAGGTCGCGTGCTGGACACCTTGCTGCTCCGCAATGTCGAGTTCTGGGAGGTTCAGGATTTGGAGCTTACCAACTTCGGCACGAACCGCGCGCCGGGCCGCACCGGAGTCCGGCTGGTCAGCGACGGCTTCGGCAAGCTGCGCCACCTCCGGCTGCGCGGCTTGTTCGTGCATGACGTGAACGGCGACTTGCGCAAGGAGCAGGAGGGCTGCGGCATTTTCTTTGAGAGCCGCGGGGGAAATCGTTCGCACTTCGACGATTTGCGGATTGAGAATTGCCACCTGCTGCGCACCGACCGCAACGGGATTTGCCAGCGTGGCGGCGGACGGACCCGCAGCTTGGGCGTTATCATTCGCCACAACCTGTTGGAGGACATCGGCGGCGACGGCATCAAACCCTGGGGCAGCGATGCGCCGCTCGTCGAGCACAACATCCTCCGCGGCGGGCGGATGCGCTGCGAGGATTACGCCGCCGGCATCTGGCCTTTTGACTGCGACGACGCGTTGATCCAGTTCAACGAAGTTTCCGGGATGCGCGGCACCAAGGATGGCCAGGGCTTCGACGCGGATTACCTCTGTCGCCGCTCCATGTTCCAATACAACTACAGCCACGACAACGAAGGCGGCTTCTTCCTCATCTGCGCGCCCGGCAAGTCCTACAACGAAGACACGGTCATTCGCTACAACCTCAGCCAGAACGACGGCGTGAACTCGGCGCGGGTGTTCCACTTCGGCGGCGGAGCGAAGCGCACGCGCATCTACAACAACACGATTTTCATCGGCCCCAACCAGGACGTACCGCTGGTGCTCTGCACGGAATGGAGTGGCGGTTGGGCCGAGGACACACGCTTCGAGAACAACCTGATTTACGTGGCGGGCCGGGTGAGTTTCCAACTCGGCCAGAGCCGCGGAATGGGCTTCGAGTCGAACGTTTTGTTTGGTGCGCACGGCGAATTGCCGGCTGGCCTGAGCGCCACCTCGCTGCGCCCGCCGCTGGCGCGTCCCGGCAGTGGCGGCGCGGGCCTCAACTCGCTGGCCGGCTATCGCCCCACCGCGCGCCCCGCGTGGATGCTGGGCCGGATCGTCCCGTTCAACGGCGGGCGCGATCTGCTCGGCATGGCGGTGCCGCAGGACGTTTCGCCCGGCCTCGGCGCGTTGGAGTTCGCGCCCTGACTTTCTTTTGGCGAGCCGCCCGTGCGGCTGCTACTCTCCGCCTGTGAGCCTCAATGCCGAGGCGCATCCAACCAAGGTCACATTATGGAAATTACCAAGCAACTCGCCATCTTCCTCGACAACCGCCCCGGCACCCTCGCGCGCGTCCTTGATACGCTCGCCAAAGCCGGGATCAACATCTACGCCATCTCCACCAGCGACACCGTGGATCACTCCGTCATCCGCATGGTCGTAAGCGATTATCGCATGGCGCTGCAGGTCTTCGACGAGCACAGCGCGCTGGTGGTTGAAGACGATGTGCTCATGGTCGAGGCCGACAACACCCCTGGCTCGCTGGCGCGCATCTGCCACCGGCTCTCTGCGGCGAAGGTCAACATCGAATACTGCTACTGCGCCACCGGCCCCGCCGGCAAGCACGGGTTGCTCATCATCCGCGCCTCGGATCCCAAGAAAGCCTTGAAAGCCCTCAAGTCCAAAGCCCAATCCTAAGCCGCCGCGTCCGCTCCGGCTCGCGGGAAGCGAGGTCGCATGAGCCATCCACTCCTTTACGAAATCAACACCCGCTGCTGGCTGCGGGAACTTTCCACGCAACTCGGCCGCGACGCCACGCTGGCCGACGTGCCCGAGGCCGCGCTCGACCACTGGCAGGCGCTGGGTTTCACGCATCTTTGGCTGATGGGCGTCTGGCCGACTGGCCCGCGCAGCCGCGCCCTCGCCCTGACCGAGCCAGCGCTGCGCGAGGCCTACACCGAGGCGCTGCCGGACTGGCAGGAGGCCGACGTGGCTGGCTCGCCTTACGCCGTGGCGGACTACGAGGTGGCGGCGGAACTGGGCGGCGTGTCCGCATTGAAGAAGTTTCGCCGTCGCCTGCACGCGCGCGGGTTGAAGCTCGTGCTGGATTTCGTGCCGAATCACACCGGGTTGGATCATCCCTGGTTGACGCGCCACCCGGAGTATTTCGTCCAGAGTCAGCAACACCTGCCCGGCGGCTTTGCGGTGCCCACCGACCGCGAAAACCGCTGGGTCGCCCACGGGCGCGACCCATTCTTCCCGCCGTGGACGGACACCGCCCAACTCGATTATCGGCGCAAGGACACGCGCCGCGTCATGGCCAGCACGCTCAAGGAGCTCGCGCGCCTCTGCGATGGCGTGCGTTGCGACATGGCGATGCTGCTGCTGAATGACCGCTTTGCCGCCACCTGGGCGGAGTTCCCCGGCGGCCCGGCGCCCGCCGAAGAGTTTTGGGAGGAAGCCATTGCCGGCGTGAAACGGCGGCATCCGGACTTCCTGATCCTCGCCGAAGCGTATGGGGACACGGCCGCCCGCCTGAGTGCGCTCGGGTTCGATTACACCTACGACAAGACGCTCCTGGATCGCCTCTGCGAGCGAGTGCCCCAAGCGACGCAGCGCCATCTGCTGGAAATCCCGTCCGCTCAGGCCGCGGCCGCGGCGTATTTTCTGGAGAACCACGACGAGCCGCGCATCGCCACGCGGCTTTCCCCCGCCGAGCACCGCGCGGCGGCCTTGTTGGTGCTGGGTCTCCCTGGTCTGCGCTTGCTCCACGAGGGCCAACTGGACGGCGCCCGCATCCGTCCGCCCGTGCAACTTGCGCGTCGGGCTGCCGAATCAGGCGACCCGGCCGTCGTCGCGCTATACAATGAGCTGCTCACTGCGCTGCGGCAGACGCCCGTGGGCCGCGGTGAGGGCGTGCTGCTCCACCCGCGTCCCGCCTGGGCTGGCAATGCTTCGCATGAGGGTCTGGTGCTCATCCAGTGGCAGGCCGAGCCGCTCGAGTTCGCCTTGGTGGTCGTGAATCTCGCGGATCACGCGGCCCAAGCCTACGCCCCGCTGACGGTGCCCGCGCTGGCCAACTACGACTGGCGACTGCACGACCGGCTCGGGCCAGAAACTTGGGATCGCGTTGGCTCCGACCTCGCAGCTCAGGGGCTGTATCTCGACGTGGCCGCCCACGCCGCCCAGTTGTTCCACTTCGCGCCCTACCAATGAGCAGTCTGCTCGCCCTGCCGCCGCGCGGAAGCAGCTTGCTGAGCCGAGGCAGGCAGGCGTCGCGCCGCCGCCTCTGCCTTATCTGAATCATGCGCCGGGCTTGCACTCGTTTTGGCTTCGCCTACGGTCGCATTTGCTCTCGCCTGGCCGGCAGTTCCCAGCGCCTGGTTTTCGCTGGCCAACTGCCGGTCGCACCCCGCGTGAAACACCCCTCCCTCAAACGCCTCCTGACCGTCTCGCTCGCCGGCCCGTCCGGGGGTGTCGCTGCGGTGCCAGACATGCTGAGCGCCAGCGGCGGGCACTTCACCCTGGACCAACTGACCTTGAGCGAGGCCGACGACGACCAGCAAAAGGAGCGCGTGCAGGCCGCCGTGCAGCGCCACCCGCCGGACTTGATGCTCCTGGTCCTTTCCGAAGCTGCCCCCCCGGCGCAGGCCGCCGGCTTTCTCCGCTGGGCGGGCGAGTTGGGCGAGGCCACGCCCGTGGTCGTGGCGGCCAATTTTTCCCAGCCGGCGGAGGTGCTGGAACTGCTGCGGTTGGGGGCGGCGGATTTCCTGACCCTGCCGCTGCGGGGGTGCGAAGCCGTGCCGCGCCTGGCGGCGCTGGCGGAGCGGAGCGGAGCGGGCGACCCCGCGGTGGCGAATCTGCGTGCGAAGCTTGGCCTGGGTCATCTGATCGGGGAAAGCAGCGCGTTCGTGCGGTTGGTCGGCCAAATCCGCCGGATTGCGCGCTGCGAATCCTCCGTGCTGCTCACGGGCGAAACCGGCACTGGCAAGGAACTGTTCGCCCGCGCGGTGCATTATCTCAGTCGCCGCGCTGCCAAACCGTTCGTTCCCGTGAACTGCGGCGCGACGCCGACCGACTTGCTGGAGAACGAGTTCTTCGGGCACGAACCCGGTGCGTTCACCAGCGCCGTCACGCGCCGCAGCGGCGTCGTTCAAGAAGCCCACGGCGGGACGCTGTTTCTCGACGAGGTGGACTGCCTGCCGCCCTTCGCGCAGGTGAAGTTGCTCCGCTTTCTCCAGGATGGCCGGTTCCGTCCGCTGGGCGCGGCGAAGGAGACGACCTCGGATGTGCGCATCGTCGCCGCCTCGAACGCGAATCTCGGCGACGCGCTCCGCAGCGGACGGTTTCGCAAGGATCTCTATTACCGGCTGAACGTCATCGCGCTGGCGCTGCCCCCGTTGCGCGAGCGCCCGGAGGACATTCCCCTGCTGGCCTGCCATTTCGCGGCGAAGTATGCCGGCAAAGGCTCGCCTGTGGGCCGAAGCCTCTCGCGGGCCGCGCTGCAAAAGCTCCTCTGCCACGACTGGCCGGGCAATGTGCGGGAACTGGAAAACACCATCGAACGCGCCGTGGCGTTGGCGGAGCAAGCGTTGATCGGGGCCGCCGACATCGTGCTGGAAGACAACGGCCGTCCCGCGGTCGAGCCAGGGTTTCAGGCGCAGAAGGCGCGCGTGGTGGAACAGTTCGAGCGCGAGTACCTGCAGGCGCTGCTGCTGGCGCACGAGGGGAATATCACCAAGGCGGCGGCGTCCGCGCGGAAGGACCGGCGGGCCTTCTGGGAATTGCTGCGCAAGCATCGGCTTTGTCTCGCGCCGGGTGGCAAGGGCCTCCCGCCGGAGCCGCTCACGCCAGCCTGACGCGGACAAAACTAACCGGGCGGAATCCTTCGCCCGGCGGAGGCTTTCACCACGCAGCGGCGCGACGGGCAGGACATTTTCATCCGGTTTCGGCGGTGCGTGTGGCAGTTCCTTCGCAAATCACGCTGGCATAAGGGTTGCAACTCTGGTGCATCAGCCCCGCGGCTGCTCCGCGCGGCCCGCATGAATGCTGAGCCAACCATCGCCGATGACGTCCTGAGCTATCTCCTCCGCTACCCGGAGGCGCAGGATACCGTCGAAGGCATCGCCGAGTGGTGGCTCGCCGAGCAGCAGGCCGAGCGCACCATGGCCGCGGTGCGGCGGGCCGTCGCGGAACTGGAGGCGCGCGGCTTCGTGGTCAAAGCCTCCATGGGCGGCTTGCAGCAACCGCTGCGGTTCAGCTTGAACAAAGCCCGCGAGCAGGAAATCCGCGACTATCTCTCGTCCCGCCAGACCTGACCCCCATGGCCTCCTTCCACGCTATCGCCGTCACCGCGCTCACCCTGCGCGGGTTGCTCAAGGGCGCGTGGCCGCCGGTGCCGACCGTGGGCACCTGGCAGCAGGACTTGAACTTGCAGCCGAGGTTTGAACTGGTCAGCGCCAAGGACTTGCAAAGCTCCCCCGGCTTCGAGGGCATTTCGATCTACCTGCATCGCGTCGCCTTCAACACCGCGCGCCGCAACCTCCCGCCGCGCACCGCCGGCGATGGCACTCGATTCCGGCAGCCGACGCCGCTGGACGCGCATTTCCTCATCACGGCGTGGGCGGCCAAGCCGGAGACGCAGCAATCGCTGCTTGGCTGGGCGGTGCGCACCTTTCAGGATGCGCCGGTCCTCACCGCAGGCTTGTTGAACGCCTTTGCCGGCGATCGTGGCGAAGTCTTCCGCGCCGGCGAAGCCGTGGAACTCGTCGGCGAAGTCCTCGGCGCGCAGGAGCAAGTCAGCCTCTGGGAAGTCGCCAAAGCCAACCAGCAACCCTCCGTCTCCTACATCGCGCGAATGCTGCTGATTGACTCCGAGCAGGCGCTCGAAACCGGGTCGCTCGTGCAGACGCGGGTGCTGCGTGAAGGGCAGATCGTCACGCCATGATCACGCTCGAACCCACCACCCGCGAGTTGGGCCGCCTGGCGATCAGTTGCCTGCTGGGCGTGCGCTTTCGCGATCCGGCCACGGGCGAGTTTGTGAGCGATGGACTCCGAGTCACGGCGACGCTCGCTGCCGATCCCGCGCGCGTGCTGGGGTCAGTTGCCAATCGCTCCGGCGTGTTCAGCTTCCCCGCGCTGCCGGGCCTGCGCGATTGGGAACGCTGGGCCGATAACGACCAGCGGTGGACAAACTTGTCCGGTTTGCCCGCGTTGCCCGGGCAGGCCGCGCTGGACTCCATTCCACTTGCCGCAAGCTGCGACCTGCGGATTGAAGTCCGCGACGCGCTCGGACGCTTCCTGTCGTGCCAGCACCGGGTGCGGGTGAACCAGCCAGGTCCGCCGTTGCTCCAAACTCTACCGCTGTTCTCCGCCCCGGCGCGGACGCTGCCGCCGAACTGCGCGGTCGTCCGCACGCAGCTTCGCCTCGCCAATGGAGCACCCGCCGCGCACGCCCTGCTCCGCCTCTCGCGCACCGCCCCCGCTGCCGACCTCGCGCTCGCGCTGGCCGACGTCCACGGCAGTGTGGCCGCGATTTTTCCCTGGCCCGAACCCGCCGCCGCCCCCGGCATCACGCCACGCGCCCAGCAGTGGACGCTTGCCTTCACCGCCGGGGAAGCGCCCGCCGCCGCCAATGTTGTTGCCTTGCCCGAACCCGCCGCCACTGAGACCGCGGCGCAACGTCGTCGGCTCTTCACCGCCCTCGCACCGGACGTGGAACTCGCGAACGCCACTTTGAACTATGGCCGGGAGCTGATTCTTCCCGACCGCGCACCGCAACCCGATCAGCCCCGAGTCCTTTACCTGAAAACCTGAACCCGGCGGAACTTTCCGCCTCTCACCCAATAGGAACACACCATGCCCGAATACCTCGCCCCTGGCGTCTATGTCGAAGAAACCTCGTTCCGGAGCAAATCCATCGAGGGCGTCAGCACCACCACCACCGGCTTCGTCGGCCCGGCCCGCTACGGCCCGGTGACGGAGCCAGCGGACGTCATCACCAGCCTGGAGGAATTCCAGCGGGTTCATGCCGGCGGCAGCCCGCTCGCGTTCGCCACGGCTGCCGCGCCCGCAACGGCCAGCGAACTGCCTAACTTCCTCTGGCAGGCCGCCCGCGCCTTTTTTGCCGAGGGCGGCAAGCGGCTCTACGTCGCGCGCGCCTTCCGGCCATTGCAAGGAGCCTATCCGCCGAATTTCACCGTGGCTCCCGTTGACCTCGGGGGCGGCGGCGGGAGTCCCGCGCTCTGGGCCGATGGCCATGCGCGCGGCATCTTTGGCCCGGTGACCTTCCGCTCCCGCTTTCCCGGCGCGGCGGCAAATCTCATCGTCCGCCTCACGGTGCGCGCGGGGCAGAACATCGCCGGTGCCGAACGCCTGCCCAACCCCGCGGCCGGCGGTCCCACGCACCGGCCCACGCTGGGCGCGCTGGCTGATCGCGACGTCCTCGCCGTCCTCCGCGCGGCGGCGCCCAATGCCGCGGAACTCTTCATCGCCCGCTTTGAAGCCTCGGATTCGGTGGCGGCCAACCGCTGGCGGTTCCGTCCGCTGAACCCGGCGGGTGCCCCGGAAGTCAACCTCGCCACCCTCATCCCCAATCCCAGCCCCGATCCCGGGGCCGGCGACGCGGTGCGCGTGCTCACGCTGGCGGTGAATGTCCTCTCGAGCGATCGCGAGCACGACCTCGGCTCCTGGGCCGGTTTGCCGCTCGATCCGGGCCACTTGCGCGCCGGCGCGCCGGATTCCGTCTTCGCCCAGTTCCGCGACACCCCGGCCTCGGTGGCGGAGGCGCGCTCGCTGCCACTGGTGTTCGCCGATCCCGCCGCCGGGGTGACCGGCCTGCAAATCGCCAATGCCATGCCCAACCTCGCGAGCTTGACCGCTGAGGAAACCGCCGCCGGCATGACGCTGGTCCAGAAACTCACGCGCGGCGTGGCGCAGGAAATCCAGCTTCGCGGCGGCAACGACGGCCAGCGTCCCGGCGCCGCGGAATACGAAGGCACCGCCGATATCCAACGCACCTTCAAGACCGGCCTCCGGCAACTCGAGGACGTGGAGGACATTTCTATCATCGCGGCGCCCGGCTCCACCGCGGACTACGCCAATTTCCGCGACGACGCCAACGCCATCTACGGCCTGCTCATCGGCCATGCCGAAGCCATGCGCTACCGCATCGCGGTGCTGGATTCGCCGCCCGGGCAGAGCATTGCCGACGTGCGGCGAGTGCGCGCGAAACTCGATTCCCGCTACGCCGCGTTCTATTACCCGTGGGTGACCGTGCTCGACCCGGTGACGCGCGCCGAGATCCACCTCCCGCCCAGCGGATTCGTCGCCGGCATTTACGCCCGCAACGACATCCAGCGCGCCGTTTACAAGGCACCCGCCAACGAGGTCGTCAATCTCGCCATCGGCTTCGAGCAGACCCTCAACAAGGCGCAGCAGGAAGTCCTGAATCCCGAGGGCATCAACTGCTTCCGCTACTTCGAGGGCCGTGGCTACCGGCTCTGGGGCGCGCGCACCATCAGCAGCGATCCGGAGTGGAAATACGTCAACCTCCGCCGCTATTTCGCCTACCTCGAGCGCTCAATTGACAAGGGCACCCAGTGGGCCGTCTTCGAGCCTAACGGCGAGGCGCTCTGGGCCAACGTCCGCCGGACCATCGAGGATTTTCTGCTCAACGAATGGCAGTCCGGCGCGCTGCTCGGTGACAAGCCGGAGAAGGCTTTCTTCG
>Ga0105047_10008281_pt1 | contig 17339 bp, 15 predicted proteins | sample MAT04_FD_78384 | JGI IMG/M metagenome (GOLD analysis project Ga0105047, IMG submission 78384) | Freshwater microbial communities from Lake Fryxell liftoff mats and glacier meltwater in Antarctica - MAT-04 (megahit assembly) | ecosystem: Environmental > Aquatic > Freshwater > Ice > Liftoff...
GCGGGTATTTAGTATCACTCTGCGATCTTTCTACTCTTCGATATTTTTTAAATGTGTTTTCGCTTCATCCGTGCTCACGACATTATAAAATGTACGCTTACCATCGGGGGATTTTGAGTGCTTGATAGCTTCGGTTGAACTACCAGTGGTGCCATATAGATATATATTTGGTACCTCCCTACCGTCTATATTTGTTGTTGTTGGTAATAGAATGGCTTTCTGACCATCCCTCTGAGGTTTTAGTCCAGCCCTTTGAAGCAGCAACGCAACCTCTGGCTTTCGTATGGTTGACGTACCATTGAATTTCATACCTTGTTTTTCCAGACCATCTAAGAAATACTGAAAGAATTCGGCACCTACACCCTTGTTACGAATATTATCGGGTATCCACATTCCTTCAAACGTGGCCAATGGTCGTAGACCCTCTTTGCCTGAATAGTATTTAACCATCATTGATTCTTTATCGGCATCAACTTTAGCTTCTGGCTCTAGGCGAATTGTATATCTGTTACCACCAGCAGACCCTTGATTTTTTGTTTCGGAAGGATTGTAACGCTTGCCGTCAACAATAAATGGTCGCCATCCCTCCAAATGGTTGCGCTTAGACATAGCCTTTTCTGGAGACGATTTTTGCTGAGTCCAAGCTTTGGGTTTTGGGTTTTTTGCAGGTGGAATGACTTGTTCAGTAACGGCATCATCTGGACCCCAAATTGTTTCTTCTTGAAGTGGTTGACAGCCCAATTCTCCACAAAAAGCATTTAACGTTTCAACCCTTTGTTTGGCATCCGGACTATTACGATCCATGTTTTTAAGAGCTTCGATATCCTCTGGGAATTCGTCGTGTAATGAAGGGGTAGTTTCTAGAGTTGATGTTTGTTCTATGGTGGCAATGCGATTCATGGTTTTGTATTTTTTATTAACTGGTCATAGTATAGCAAATATTTGTAGTTTTGTCAATACTATAGAACTCTCCTAAAGCTTAGCTACGACAAGCACAAGTTGTATAATAGGTTTCGATGAACAAAAACGTACTGATGTCTGGCGCCGAACATTTTGATGATGGAGACGCCATAAACACATTGATGGACGCCAGTATTCCTGTAGATGTTACAAAAGCTGTTGCAGAGCACAATCTAATTAAGCAAACCTTGGAGAGTATCGGTGTAAATGTTAAGCAACTGCCGGCCCCAAAAGGCTGCCAAGACGGCGTATACACTGCCAATTGGGCCCTCATAAAGAACGGCAGAGCTTTAATGGCACGTTTGCCAAATACACGTCAGCCAGAAGAAGAATGTGCCTTAAAAACGCTTCAGGATTTAGGTATTACAACTGTTACTCTACCCGATCACGTAGATAGATTTAGTGGCCAAGGCGATGCACTGCCCTGTGGCAACATGGTATTTACTCAATCACCTTATCGAACAACCACAGATGCACACCCATATCTGATGACAGAGCTTGGGTTTACAGAGTTAATTGTGCTAGAAACAGAGCCCGCCAAAGACAAAGACGGCAAGTCTGTGATCAATAAAATTACAGGATTACCAGACAGCCCCACCTACGATATCGATTTAGCACTTGCCGTTATTAAACAGCCTCAAGATGGCAATAGAGGTTTAATTGCCTATTGTCCGGAAGTATTCAAACCTTCAAGCCAACAAATTCTATCCGATTTTTACTTAGTAGATAAGATTATCGTATCTAAACAAGAGGCCTTGAAGGCTTTTGCTCTAAACTTGCTATCCACCGGCGAAGAGGTTGTCATGAATAGTGGCGCACCAAAATTCCAAGCCGAACTCGAAGCTCATGGGCTTAAAACGATTGCCCTGGACTTACCAGAATTACGCAAAGGCGGTGGCTCAATCCGCTGCACAACCCTCACACTGGATAACTAGGTTTCAGGTGTTAGGTTACAGCAGCTACTTAAACCTAGGACCTGCAACCTATAACCTTCTAAGTGCTTCGTGGGCTGTGGCGATTTCATCCCATGGATGCTCTACAACACGGTCTGGATTATGGTCATCCTGCTGTAAATGGCAAAGTTCAGCAGCTCTTGGGCCGTTACGTAGAATGTCTTTTTCGTGGCCTTTACCCAGAAGTAGTACGGTATCGTCTTTACTGGCTCGCTTCAGCGCAAAGCTAATCGCTTCTGTTCTGTCATGAACCAAGAATAGGTCTTTATCACGGATTTTACCCTGTTTTTCGGCCGCAGTTGCGATCTGATTCATAATTTCTTGACCATCAATATCACGATCATCCTCTTCGGTCACAACAACCTCGTCTGCATATTTGCCTGCCAAATCACCCTGCGTAATGCGTTTTTCTTCGTCTCGGCGACCAGCCGAGCCAAACATGACTATCAACTTGCCCTTCACGACCGGTTTTAGATCTTTAAACAATTGCTCAAAGCTATCAGGTGTATGCGCATAATCTACAATCACGTCGAAGTCCTGACCTTCGTCTATTCGTGTCATACGACCCTCCACGCCTTTAAGCGATGCGATTCCCCTCTCGATATCTGAATCTTTCATGCCAATGGCTAGGCCAACCCCTACAGCGGCCAGAGAGTTAAAAATATTGAAGGTCCCTGGTAGATTTTCTTTGATATGCAAAGTTGAATCTTCGGTCTTCACCGTAAATTCGCTGCCAGCAGGCGTAGATTTAATGTCGGTAGCCCTCAGTTCACCATCTTTGATACCGTAAGTAATCGTATTTTTGATATCGCCAGCAAAATACTTCGCGCTAGGATCTTCTGCATTGATAATGCCCATCCTAAGGCCTTTGTGATTATGATTGGCCATCTTAAACATCTTGCGTTTGGCGTTGCGGTACCTCTCAAAAGTTCCGTGATAATCAAGATGTTCATGAGTCAGGTTTGTAAATACAGCCACGCTGTACGGTATCCCCCACATTCGATGCTGGGCCAAGGCGTGGCTTGTTGTTTCTAGCACCAGCCATTTAGCACCGTCTTTTCTGAGTTCTTTGAGTCGTTTCATCAAAGTTGGCACATCTACACTGGTCATATGCTCAACTTGCGGCTTAATATTGTCACCAACGCCGTAAGCTACAGTACTCATCAATCCTACCTGATAACCAGCTTCATTTAACATGCTGTGAATAATAAATGCTGTTGAAGTCTTGCCATTGGTACCGGTAACTCCAATGATGCGCATTTTGCGCCCCGGAAAGCCGTTAATAACGTTAAATATCACCGCCTCGGCCAAATGACCAATCGGTTCAACAGATTTAAACAACCTTGTTGGTATCAGTTTTTTTACTACGCCGCGATAACCCATGACTTAAAGTATACTGTAACCGATGAGAATTCTTGGAATAGAAACTAGTTGTGACGAGACGGCGGCGGCGGTGGTCGAAGATGGCAACCGTTTACTGAGCAATGCTGTAGCATCCAGTATGGAATTGCATATTCCTTATGGTGGCGTAGTGCCAGAGATTGCTGCTCGTAGCCATATAGAAGAAATTCTTCCGACTGTTCAAAAGGCTTTGGATGATGCCGAATGTACATGGGATGACATCGATGGCATAGCGGTTACTTACGGTGCTGGCCTCGGTGGTAGCTTGTTAATAGGCGTACTGACAGCTAGGACTCTCGCGATTGCCCACAACAAACCCTTATACGGTATCAATCACGTAGAAGCCCACGTCTACGCAAACTTCCTCACAGAGCTAGGTCCGTTCTTCGGAACCCCAACTACCAACTACCAATTACCAGCTACCACTCCTGTGTTTCCGATGCTGGCGATTATTGTATCTGGTGGCCACAGCCAATTGGTACTGTTCCAAGATCATTTTGAATACGTTCTACTCGGGCAAACTCACGATGATGCAATCGGAGAAGCATTTGATAAGGTAGCTAAAATGCTAGGGCTCCCCTATCCTGGCGGTCCTTCAGTTTCAAAAGCGGCCCTATCTGGCGACCCTATGGCGTTTAAACTCCCCAAAGCCAAGATGGATAAGTACGACTTCAGCTTTTCTGGGCTCAAAACAGCCGTCCTGCGCCTCGCCCAAAGAGAGATAGGTGAAACTCACGCTTTCCCGTCTATTGGCCTGCCAGAGCGTCTCTCCGAAGCCCAGAAGGCCAACATTGCGGCTAGTTTCCAGCGCACAGCCATCGAAACTATCGTCGATAAGGCAAAAATAGCGATCGAAGAATATGATCCGAAGAGCGTAGTGATTGCTGGCGGAGTGGCCGCCAACCAAGAGCTACGACGCCAATTGAAGGATGGACTCCCCTTGCCTATCGAGTTCCCTGACCTAAAGCTGTGCACAGATAACGGTGCGATGATCGCCACTCTTGGCTGTTTTAAGGCGATGAATAATCAAGCTGCCGCTGATCCCTACACTTTGGATATTGCTCCAAACCTCTCTATGTAGGAGTCCTGCTCGTATTTTCACGTGAAACCAATAAAGGTATGTTCATCAGTTGTTTCAGAGGTGGTATGATGTTTAGGATGAAGCTACCAAAGGTATACGAACCGGGTGAGTACGAAGGCGATATATATGCGCTCTGGGAGAAGAGTGGGGCATTTAAGCCGTCCGGAAAAGGGAAACCTTATTCCATCGTTATACCCCCGCCAAACGCTAATGGAAATTTGCATCTTGGGCATGGCCTTACCATGGCTGTAGAGGATATTCTGATTCGTTATCACCGCCAGAAGGGGGACAATGTCTTGTTCGTACCAGGGGCAGATCATGCTGGCTTCGAAACTTGGGTTGTCTACGAAAAAATGCTCGCTAAACAGGGCAAAAGCCGTTTTGACTTTTCACGTGAAGAACTTTATCAACAAATATGGGATTTCGTAGCCGAGAATAAGGATAATTATGAGAGTCAGTTCCGTAAATTGGGCGCCAGCGTTGATTGGGCTCACTACGTTTACACTCTTGATAAGAAGATTGTCAATCGCGCGTATTCCACATTCGAGAAGATGTTTAAAGAAGGGTTGATTTACAGGGCAGAGAAGCTTGTTAATTTTTGTACCTATCACGGCACAGGATTCGCCGATATTGAAGTTGCGCACAAAGAAGAGAAAGGGCATCTATGGCACATCCGCTACCCCTTAGTAGATGGTAGCGGGGAAGTAATCGTCGCTACAACCAGGCCGGAGACCATGCTCGGCGACACTGCCGTAGCCGTAAACCCAAAGGACAATCGTTACAAACATTGTGTGGGTAAAACTGTTAAGCTACCCCTGACTGAGCGTGAAATTCCGATTATTGCAGACGACTTTGTGGATATAGAATTTGGTACCGGCGCCGTCAAAATAACTCCAGCCCATGACCCGAACGATTTCGAGGCGGGGCAACGCCACGATCTGCCAATGATTACCGTAATTAGTCATGAAGGCAAGCTGGTGGAAGTTACAGAGAAGTATCGAGGGCTGACGGTTCAGGAGGGTCGTGATGCGGTTGTCGCCGACCTGGACGCCCAGGATCTACTCGTTAAAATCGAGGAGCACTCACATAGTGTTGGCCATTGCTACAAATGCGATACCGTCATCCAGCCACTACTTCGAGAACAATGGTTCGTAGACATGCAGCCATTGGTAAAAGAGGCAGTTTCGGCATTAGAATCTAGCAAGATTAATTTTTACCCAACAAACAAGAAAACACAGCTAATTACATATCTAAATAATCTACGTGATTGGAATATTAGCCGCCAAATTGCTTGGGGCATTCCTATTCCGGCCTTCCAAAACATCGACGAAGCAACTGATTGGATATACGACGAACGTGTAACCGAGGAGTTCATCAAAATCGGGGATAAAACCTATCGTCGTGACCCAGACGTTTTTGATACGTGGTTTAGCAGTAGCTCGTGGCCATATGCCACTATCGACTATCCAGATGGCGAAGATTTCAAGACATTCTATCCTCTATCAGTCATGGAAACAGGGGCCGATATTTTATATCCTTGGGTTTCGCGCATGCTTATGTTCGGCCTGTACGTTACTCAAGAAATACCGTTCAAGGATGTTTACTTACACGGCATGGTGCAAGACGAGCACGGCCAAAAAATGAGCAAGAGCAAGGATAATGTTGTGAACCCGATGGAAAAAGTCGATGCTTTTGGCTCAGATGCATTCCGCATGGGCATTATCAGCGACGAAAGCCCTGGCAACAACCGTCCATACGATGAAAGTAAAATAATTGGTGCGCGCAACTTCTGTAATAAACTCTGGAATATTTCTCGTTTCATAGAAGATATCTTGGGCGATGAGGTGGCAAGGGAAGGTGCTAAGCCTCAAGCAGCTGCCGACCACTGGATACTGTCTAAATTAGAGCTTAGTCAACAAAAGATCGGTAAGGATTTAGACAATTATCGGTTTGCCGAAGCCTACAATACGTTATATCACTTCGTTTGGGATGATCTGGCTGACTGGTACATAGAGTCTAGTAAGGCCAACCCCAACAAGCCCTTACTAGCGCACTTGCTAGAGAACGTTCTTCTGCTCGCACATCCTTTTGCACCTTTCCTAACAGAGACGATATGGCAAACTCTAGCGTGGGAAAATGATACAATTCTGGCGACTCGAACTCTACAAAAACCACTATCTTCCGACAACGGCAAAGCTTCAGATTTTACCGAGACTCAAAACATCGTGACCGAAATCCGCTACATATCTAAGGCGCTCAAAGTTACAGACTTAACCCTGTACTACAAAGAAGCTAATTTTATTAAAGACAGCTCAGATATTATTAGAACTTTAGCTCGTCTCAAAAACGTAACTCAAGTTACAGATGGTAATGGCTTATATCTAACCAGTACAAAACATGATTGTTGGCTAGATATCGATCAATCTACCGCCAAACAGTACCTTGTAGAGCTTGAAACCAAGCAACAGCACCAACAAACAGTTATCAAACAGTTAGAGGCTAGACTAAATAATAAGGAATATGTCAAAAACGCGCCAAGTAAAATTGTTGATCAAACAAAGCAACAATTAACCGAAGCTAAAGAGCTAATTAAAACAATCGAAACAGAAAAAGACCGCTTCAAATAAACTACAAGGTCCGACATTGTAATCAGTTATTTGGTGTTTTTACAGTCTTCAAGGTCGGACCTTAAGACACTCAGTCATCCCGAAGCCAACGGCCGTCATCCTGAAACTAGTTCAGGATGACGAATTAGGGTGAAATATTCGAATTTTATTATTAGTTAGCTGGTTCTAGGGCGTCACGGACGCGTTCTACGGCTTCTTCGGGACGAGCATCATCAAACCACAGCACATGCCATCCAAGACGCTCAGCAGCCATTAGGTTGACTCTGGAGTCATCTATTAGCAGTATCTCTGATGCTGGCACACCAGCACGCTCTTGTGCAATCTCGTATATCTTAGATTCAGGCTTAATTGCAGCTACTTCGGACGAGTCAATTATTGCGTCGTAGGGAAGGTCGGGAAGTATGTTGTCGCGGCGCATTGCTCTTACCATCCCCGGCATAATGTTTGTTAACAAGCCGAATTTATAATTTTCGCTGGCCCACCCCAACAACTCCTGCATTTCTATGATTGGTTCCACGGTAGCTAAATAGTATTTTTGCCAATCAACACTGTCTACTCCTAGTCTATCGGCTAGCTTCGCATTAAAATCACTCATCGTGATAATGCCACGACAAACATCGTCGTTATAGTGCCAAAATGCTGATTCTACAACATCGGCGGGAGCACCGGTTTCTTTGGCTAGTTGAGCGAAAGCCCTCTGATAGAAGTGCACAAGGCAACCATTTACATCGAAGTATACAAATCTAACGCCACTACGCGTCTTTTTGAGATTACGTGTTGGCGGTGCAGTTGATAATGAGCCCAGTAATTCATCCAAACCCAGCCCGAGGGCTCTGGCAATTGATTGAACGGTGAATACAGAAGGGGACTTAATCGCCCCTCTTTCGATTTTTGTAAGAGTCGAGAAGCTAAGATTCGCGCGATAACACAACTGTTGTTGTGTCAGCCCAGCCTTCTGACGCGCCTCTTGTAACTGCTTGCCCAACCCTTTTTCATCCATAGCCTTATAATACCACTATTATTGAACGATAAATAGTACTAAATGGCTATAATTAAGGCATTAATAGTGCGATAACACTGTAGAAGACAGCAGTCGCTAATAAGAAGCTAACACCAATAATCACGTAAATATTCTGAGTATTGCCGTAGCCAACCCGCTTGCCAAGCTTAGTATAAGCAAAAGCAGCGACACCAGCACCAAAACAAGCCGAGATAAGTAGATCCATGACTAAATTATATAGCTTATCGCCTAAAAGGCTATCTTTTTAGCCATTTCTGCTAATGCTTGGTGGTCGGGTTCTATGGTTCTGTCTGGAATGTTCCTGAATTCAGTTGGTTCGGTGAAAGGGACCAGGTGAATATGGGCATGTGGCACATCAACTCCTTCGACCACCTCGCCAACGTAGGGCACGCCTAAGACTTCGCGAAGATGCAACGCTATCTTCTTTGCGGAGTCCATCAGTGCGGCGTAGTCAGTAGCCCCTAAATCCCAAACAAATTCAGTCTGTTTCTTAGTAATTATCAGCGTGTGGCCCGGCTGAACGGGGTAAATATCCAAGAAAGCAAATATTTTGCCGTCTTCATAAACTTTGTGGCAGGGAATCTCACCCTTAATAATCTTGGTAAAAATACTATCTTCCATAGTCTCTAGTATATCGCCGTTATTCGCAAAAGGTTAAAACATCGTTAACTTTCCGTAATTTATGGTCGCTTATGCTTGTGATGAAAGCTCCAGATAGCGATACTCCGGCTACTATGCGAAGAATATTGATAATCATTGTTGTGTCGTTATTTGCTGTTGTGTGTCTGGCTAATGTAAGGGCGGCAACGATCGTGCCTTCTAGTTGGTCTGCTCCAACAGCCAAAACAGTCAAACGAGTTAGTGCTATACCCAGCGCTCAACATGCGCCCAATTACACGTCTAACCTTGATTGCCAGACAATATCCTATAGATTAGTTAATCGTAATGATATGCAGACAGGTTGTTTTACTCCTACGGCCTTTGGCCTATTTGATGTTGGTTCACAAACTGTAATCTACAACGGCACAGATGAAGGCCTACCTCTAAATAGCTATTCGCCACATCAAATTCTGGTGCCCTGGCAAAGCGCTGGTAATTTAATTTCACTAGATACTGTAAATACTGGCGGATCCTATATCAGCCTGTACAAGAATCCTCTGCGCTACTTGCAGGACGAGTTTAATGCTTCTGGCCAACTTACGGCAAAAAAACTTACGCAGGCGCCAGAACAACGACTAGTAGACAAGAACGGTCAAAGACTGGTTATCAATGTGCAAACTCTGGCTATTTCTGATGGTGGCGGGTGGTTAGTAGCCGAAACGTTAAACGGAAGTTTTGTACGCATAAACTTAACTTCTCTAGATGTCATGGAGTTTGCGCCGTCTTTTGGTAGTCAGGGAAGTCCCGGTACTTTAATGTCGCAGGTCGCAGTGAGCGAGGATGGCCGAACGGTAGCCATCAATAACACTTCAGCAGATTCGTTCAAAGTGTACGACCTCTCAAGCTGCACTGGGGTGTGCCCGAATTATGAGTATCAACCACATATTCGTGGCCAGGTTAGTGGCCTTCGATATATTCGCCAAGTACGATTCGTCAACAACAATCTGTTGAGTTTTGAGGCGACCACCAATACTCCGGCAAATGATGGAGTATATTTACTAGCGCCTAGCGCCACCATTCAATCATTAACCGATTATGTCGCGTTGGGGGATTCATATACTTCGGGGGAGGGGGCCTTTAACTACATTGCCGGCACAGACACAGAAGACAACAGATGTCACCTCTCTATAAATTCATACCCCGTGTTGCTTACTAGAGATTTATTTAGTCAGGCTGGGGGGCATTCAGTAGCCTGCTCAGGCGCTGTCATCAAAGACCTTGCTAGTGATGATGACTCCTATGTCGGTCAGGTGCGCAATGTCCACAACCTGGCGGGACTCAAGTCAGGTGAAGCTCAATTACTAGACTCGGTCGAATCTAACTATATACCGGGCTACGTAGCTCAACACCGCTTTGTAAAACGATGGCAGCCTAAAATAGTTACAGTTTCAATTGGTGGAAACGATATTGGCTTCGGCGAAATATTAAAACAGTGCGTTATGCCAAAAGTTAGTTTTAGTGGCGACGGTCAAGATTGCTTCGCTACCTATGAAGACCGCCGCGAAATACTCGACTTAATAGACAAGACATTACCGCGTTGGACCAGTCTGTATAAACAGCTACAGAAACAGTCACCCGAAAGCAAAATATACTCAATTGGTTATCCAGAACTAGCGGACGAAAACGGCAACTGCGCAATTAACGTGCATTTGTCTAAAAAAGAAATCGAGTTTTCGACAGAACTGGTTGCTTATCTCAACAATGCCATCCAAAAAGCGTCGGCTGATGCAGGTGTGAACTATGTAGATATTAGTAAAGCACTGACCGGCTATCGCTTGTGCGAAACAGCTAGTCACAGCGTCGCCGTCAATGGCTTAACCGCCGGAACGGACAAATACATACTGGGAAGTGAGAGCTATCACCCAAATACTCTGGGGCACTCACTCATTGAGCAGGCTATTCTAAATAAAACCAACAATCTACGACAACAAACTGCACCTTCAGTGCCGGCCAATACAAATAACTTGCTGAATGTACCTAAATCAGGTCGCACAATAAATAATCGCCAATACCAAAAGATAACTGATGAGGTTATATATCGGTGGGATTCGCTTTCCCTTATAGTTACGGGGAGTATGTTGAAAGCTTTTAGCAATTACGAAATACGCCTCGACGGTTCAGTGCTCGGAAGTGCTACAACAGACGAAGAAGGGAATATTACCGGTAATGTCCCTATGTGGAGGGGGGCGACAGATGGTCTACACGTCATTGACGTGAAGGGCCAAACCCAAACAGGCGAGACTATCACCATATTTCAGCCAATATATGTGCCCAGATACGATTATGACTTCGACGGTGACGACGTACATAACGATGTCGACTCCTGTATCTGGGCGATCAACTCTGGTCAAGACCAAGATCAGGACGGTATAGATGACGTCTGTGATGCGGTAATTGGTGCTGCCCCAGCCACACCACCTTCACAAACTAACCCACAAGGCCCTACAGACCAGCCTGGGTCGTCATCACCACCACAAACCCCATCAAACACACCGCTAGCACCCACATTACAATCTACAAGCAACGTAATAAGCACATTTAGTGCTTCTGGTGGCGATTCCGCCAGTGATAGTGCTTCTGGGCAATCTAATCGAAGAGTTGTAATCGGCGTCATTCCAAAAACCGTCAACCCACAAACGGTGAAGGGCGCTAAGATAATTAAACCAATCAAGGCACTGCCACAAACTTACAAGCCTATTGCACACAATCCGGTAGCCTTAACTTGGCACTGGATTGGATATTCAATCATCGTAATATGGATTACAGTTCTACTAATGCTATGGCTTCGGAGCAAACTATGGATGCATCCATATTCAACATACTAGAATTAAACATAGTTTAGTAAATGTACTTTTTCGACTACAATAGGCTCATGAACGGAGTACGGAATCTATTTTTATCACTGATTGCCTTGGTGCTGCTTGGTAGTTTGCTAGGTACAGCCTATTCGGCGAGCATCAACCTAACGCTTCGAGATCCAAAAAAAGTTGAGCAATGGCTGAGCGAAAGTAAGCTGTACGATAATTTTGTTGCCAATGCCATTACTCAAGGGCAAAAAACCGTTGGTAGCGTAGACAATAAAGACGTTGCATCGTTGAGTGATGCCGCAATTCAAGATGCCGCGCGCTCTACATTTACTCCAGAATTAATTAATTCAAATGTTAATACCTTTGTAGAAAGCAATTATGCATGGTTAGAAGGGAAGACCGATAAGCCGACGTTTGTTATCGACCTAACGGAAGCTAAACAGACCTTTGCAGAGAAGGTTGGAGCTTATGTTACGACTTATCTATCTGGACTCCCTGTTTGCACAAATGCTCAGCTAGCTCAGCTGCAGAATGTTGATCCATTAAATGCTACCTGTCGTCCACCAACAGTAAACCCTCAAACAGAGGGTGCTCTTGTGACCCAGCAGATAATTGCCAGCGATGAACTACTCGACAACACTGTGTTGACTGCTCAAAACATCAATCCAGACTCATCAGCACAAACTCAGCCATACTACGAAAAGTTAGCTCAATTACCTCAGGCTTACCAGCTCGGAGCATGGGTACCATATATGTTCGGCGTAATAGCCCTTTTGGGTACTGTAGTTATGATATTTCTATCTTCAACCAAGCGTAGGGGCATTAAGCGAACAGGAATAATCTTGGCGATTGCTGGTGTAATTCTAGTAATCACTAAATTCTCCTCTGACGTAGCTTTCAAACAGCTCGAAGATCGAGTATTTAACACGACTGGCACCGGACCATTACAACAATCACTAACCAATTTTAGTAAACAAGTACAAGAAGCTATGGTCGCGATCGACTTTGTATTCGGCGTTATATTCATCGCAATTGCCGCAACACTTCTGCTTGGCATATTCTTTACAAGAAATCGCAATACGCCTGATGTACCCGCGTCAATAATTAACCCGAGTTCAACCACGCCAAAAGCTAAGCCTGCTGTTACCTCCCAAGCACCAAGACCATTGCCACCAAAAAAGCCAAAACGCCCCCGCCTAATCCAATAAAAAAAGCCCTATATACTCTAGGACTGTTTTCTTGGTGTAGGGTTATAGCAGAGGTCAGAACGTTGCTCGGAAGTCCAGCGACACCTATTTTACCTGATTTTGGTCTTCCCCTTTTTCTAGCAAATTAAGTATTGTGCGCACCGCCATGTCGCTGGAACGCTTTAAGTAGCCGTATGAATTATAAGCAGCACTTGAATTAGAGGCATACCATGAATTAGGTAATAATTCTTTGAACATTTCTTTATCTTTTACTATATCGAGTGCTGCTCGAATTTGATTTGCCTTTATAGCCTCATATAGGTCTTTTTCATTAATTATCCCATGATGAGAGATACTTACCAGTAAGGCACCACTTTTTATTAAGTTTAGTTCTTTTGACGAAATGAAGTTTTCACCTGCATCATCTCCTACTGCTACAAAAATAATATCCGAACATTTAAATAATTCATCCTTGTCGGTGAGTTGATACGGGCACTCTTTTTTGCTTCTACTCCAATACAGTACTTCTTTAGCACCAACAGAACTTATCATGTCTGCATATTTATTGCCTATATGACCTAAGCCTACAATACCTACTGTCAACTCTGGCAGGCTAGTAATAGTATTGAACTTTTCTTTACCCTGAGGACCAAGTGAGAACAGGTCACGTTGCATGGCTAATGTAGCTGCTAGTCCCCATTCTGCTACTTCATAAACGTTTGCATAGGGAGTATTTCCTATTTTAACGCCTCTCTCTAGGCCAACTTTCCAGCCAGGTATGTGACCTCGATAACCAGTACCCGTAAATACGATAGCTTGTAAACTATCAGATGCTTCAAATACTTTATCAGTTACATATTCAACACCACCTAGAATATAGCCAACTTTGTCTTTAACTATTTCTATCAGCTCGTCTTCTGCTGTATCTGGCTTTTCCACACGGACTACTTCATAGCCAGCATCTGTGAGTTGTTTTTCGTGCTCATCAAATATAAACAAAGAATCGGTTACAAGAATTTTACCTTTTGACATAATTACATTATACCAAAGAAAAAGACTCCTATTACGGAGTCTTTAAGCATAAGCGATATGGTGTACCCGACAGGATTCGAACCTACGACCTTCGGCTCCGCAAGCCGACGCTCTATCCAGCTGAGCTACGGGTACACAATAACTTGTATGCACTTTACAGGACTGTAACTTTAAGCGCGGTCACTGCAATTGCAACAGGGGTAATTCTATCATATTACAGAGATAAAATCTAGAGGACGACTAATCTGTTAAAATATACGGCAACGGAGAGGTGACCGAGTGGTTGAAGGTGCTGCTCTCGAAAAGCAGTGTCCCGAGTGATCGGGACCGAGGGTTCGAATCCCTCCCTCTCCGCCATTTTAATGAATTATCTTACGGTCATTAAGTGCTTGGAGAATGAATGAGTCCTCAAAAAATTATCAAACAATACCTGCAAGAGCAACACGTTATGCAGTTAGCAACAGTCCGTGACGGTCAGCCTTGGTGTACGTCTGTATATTTTATACTGGGCGACGATGGAAACCTGTATTGGGCCAGTATTCCTAGTAGGCGACACAGCATAGAGATTGGTGATGATGCAAGGGTGGCGGCGGCCATAGCCGTAAAGTCCGAGATAGACAAAAAAGTCGCGGGTATCCAGATCGAGGGAACCGCTAAACAGATTATTACTAAACAAGACATTCATCCAATAGCAATTAAATACGCCGATCGATTTAACAGAACAGCGCAGTGGGTGGAAGATTTTAGTTCTGGCAAAACAGAACATTGCCTTTATGTTCTATGCCCGACTAAATATGTGCTGTTCGATGAGTCGAATTTCCCGGTTGACCCAGTCCATGAATTTAAAGTGATTTAAGCTAAATCAGCCGAATCCTCGGATGGTGGTACACTCTTTGGCTTGTCGTCTTTTGCCATCGCATGAAGCATAGCCATATACTCTTCCATGTTCATAAATATTACGCCCGTTCAACAAATTACAAGTGATTTAAATTAATACGAAGGTAATTATAGTCCCGATACAAACAGCTGGCTGTTATATATTTCGCACAAGACAAACAAAAGTATTGGTTGTTGGATCGCAAAAAAAGCGTTGTAAGAATATTAACAGCTTGAATTCCGAATAATATATATGATTGTGATACAACCAAAAGAAGGGGGTACGAGGTTATGACAAGGACAGAACCAACTAGAACGCGAGTTTCCGGACAGCGCAACGCTTGGTGGCGCCAGTACTTAATGTATTAGTATTCGGTTTTTAGCCGCTCAGCGGCACGCTTATCACTCGGTGTCGGGTTCGTATCACTTAAACTGCGTGGCCAATCAGATTTATCACTCACGGCTGCAATTTCGACGGCAATAAACACAATTTGCGCCTGTAAATATATCCAAAATAACAGCCCTAGAGATAGTGCGAAATAACTATAGAGCTCGTCTAATTTACGTAATTCTCCCGTTATAAACATTCCGCCTAATGTTTGGAGTGCTACTAGGCCGACTGCTGCGATGACAGCTGCAATCGAAGTATTTTTTAATGCAACTTTGCGAGGTAAACAGATCTTTAGAAGCAGAGTGAACAAAAAGAACAGTAATGCTACGTTTATAATGGCAGCTAATAGCCTATAGCCAAGGCCAGAACCGGCAGAGGCGGCTATTCCTGTGCTGATTGCCGCAATTAACAACCCTAAGCCTCCTATTATGATAACTAACAGACTGTTGGTGGTCGAATGTGGAAACCCGGCTCGTTTTACTTTTGGAATGCCCCATATATGCTGTACGCCGTGCTGGAAGGCGGCACCGACGCCCCTGGCACCATATAACGTAAAAAGTAAGGCTAGCAGTAAAGCCGACCCCGATTGCCCCAGTCCGCTAATATGATCAGCTATTTGCTGGCCGAGTACAGGAAAATAATCGGTTGCTGCTTGAACCACATCAGTTTGAATATCGGGGAAATACCTATCAGCATAGGTTGTTAGAGTAATTAGTATCAACAGCAAAGGAAACAGTGATAGAAATGCGTAATATGTAAGCAGGGCAGCTTTGTAGCCGGCCTCGTCTTCGCCGTATTTTTTGATTACACCGTAGCTGAAGGCAGTTAGTTTATGTCGTCTCTGAAACCGGTCAAGCTTCTGTATATTACTTTGAATGAAATTCATCTATGCTCCCTATATTCCCCCTATTCTATATCAGAATGTTAGAAAGTTTACAGCTTGGAGTGGTGCATAAGCATAATAATAGAGCTTGGTTACAGATAGTAGTAAGTCCAAAATAAAAGGAGGGCACGATGTCCAACGAAGAAGTAGATAAACTTATGGAAGATTTTGAGAAATGGGACGTTAAACACGCTAAACAGGGCTTTATAAGCAAGATGGAGCGAAAACTCAACCTTAAAGAGCGTTCGAATTACAATTAACGACAACTGATAAACAATAAACTATAAGCAATAAGCGTATTCGCAACAGTGACGTTATCGTTTATTGTTTATTGGTGATTAGTGATTGGCGTCTAGAAGCGAATTTTGTGCATTAATTTATCGACAGCGTCTTTTTTGTGCTCTTCAAAAGGCAGGGTCATTGATAAAATCTTAATAATCTCTGCCTCGTTTTCTGGAGCAAAATATAGAGTAGTTAGTGGAGCAAAACGTTTGAGGGGCATCAATACTATGCTCGAGAAAGCACCTTCCTGGGCAACCGAAAAAGACTTAAATTCACCGTATCTAAAATATTTAGTACCTATACTAAGACCCGAAGCGTCCAGCTGATAATCCAGCTGCTTGGGTTTACGCGCACCATAAAAGCCAAGCGCAAATGCGGCAACAACCACAACAACTGCCGATATCACATCTTTGGTCAATAAATATACAGCTCCTGCGATTAATACGCTCACTCCACCTAATGCTGCGTACCAGCCGGCAGCCTTTTCGTGATGAACAAACTCCGAAGCAGTCCAGCTGGTCGGTTCGGTTTCTTGCTTTGGCGTCTGGCCAGCATCTATTTCTTCATCATCAGCCCTAAACAGGCTTTTTGGGGCTTCTTGCTCAGTTGCTTGCTCAGACATCGCTAGTGTTGGCTCTGTTTGAGCAAGAGGGGGCTGTAATTCTGGTTCTGGCATAGCTGGTGCAGGATCTGTTTGAGCAACTGGGGGCGCTACAGCTGGTTCTACCAGGGGGGTAGGTATGGGCTGGGCAACAGGTGCTACGGATTCCTCGACCGGTTTTGGTGCAACAGGAGGTGCTGGTTCGGGTGGTTTGACGGTTAGGGGGGTTACGTTTTGAGGCGGAGGCGTGGGTGCAGGGACTGGTGCAGCAGCACTTGGAGCAATTACTTGGCCTGGCTCGTGCGGAATGTTCACCTCTGTTTCTGTAGCTGGTTTTGTCTCTTCTGGCATAAGCGCTATTGTACCCCTTATTATCAAGTGAAGGAAGTGGCGCAACTTAAAATGTCTTTTAATCATTGGGCCTAACTGCTATAATCACCTCTGTTAGTTGCATGGAGAGGTGTCCGAGTGGTTTAAGGAACTGGTCTTGAAAACCAGCGTGCCGGAAACGGTACCGTGGGTTCGAATCCCACCCTCTCCGCCATGATTGACTGATGGCTTTTAAGTCGGCAGTCGA
>Ga0105047_10008282_pt1 | contig 17339 bp, 13 predicted proteins | sample MAT04_FD_78384 | JGI IMG/M metagenome (GOLD analysis project Ga0105047, IMG submission 78384) | Freshwater microbial communities from Lake Fryxell liftoff mats and glacier meltwater in Antarctica - MAT-04 (megahit assembly) | ecosystem: Environmental > Aquatic > Freshwater > Ice > Liftoff...
ACCCGCGCTTCGGCGTAGGCGTCTTGCATCCGCGGCTGGTCAAGCACGATCCAGCCGACTAGGGCGACCATGCCCGCGCTGGCCAAAAGCGACACCTTGAGCAAGCGCCAAGCCAGAATCACCCAAATCAGCAGGACCAAAGCAGCCGCCAGTCCAAGCGCAAACGGCGGCGTCTGGCCGCCCAAGCGGGTCAGATTGACCGCACTCAGCGCTTCGGGTGCGAACTGCATCGATTGTGCCGCTGCGGCCCGAAGCGCCGTGGATACGCTCGCCTGCATAAAGTCGGCAGCAACAAACAAAGTGTCGCGCGGGACTGCAGCCGGTGAGTATTTGAAAGCAATCGGCCCCACCGCGAGCGCTATCTGCGCGGCACTTGGATCGAAACCGTCCAGACGCGCTAAATCAATCCAAACCGAACCGCCAACGGGCACGCCGACTTCGGCTCGCGAGGCGCGCGTCTGGCCCTCAACCAGCCACGACATCTGCACGCGGTGGGTGGCGGGGAAGTTCTCAAAGCGCAGGCGCAGATAGCGGTAGCGGGCGAGATCGCGCGCGCGGGTATCCGGGAACAACAGCACCTGGGCGCCTTCAGCATTGAAGCGATCCAGCCGAACCGCGCGCCCGGCAAGCGTAGGCGCGCCCTGAGAATCGCTAAATTCTGCCCCGTTGATGCGCAGCGAATCGTTCGACCAGCGCCATCCGCCGGCCAGCGTAAGCCCCAATAAAAACGTCGCCAGCGCCGCACTCAGCAGCGCCCACAGCAGGAACTTGGCCCCATTTGCTTTGAAAGAAGCTTGGCTCACAGCGCGTTCAGCCCGGCCATTTCGACCGCGCTGAAGCCTGCGCGCATCCGTGCTTCCAGGTTAAACGGCGGTTTGATGCGGTTGCTTGAATGGATCTGAATCAGTTCGAGAAAATGCTGGTCTGCGTCGAGGCCGCGCTCCGCGCACAGCCATTGAAACCAGCGCGAGCCGATCTCAACGTGGCGCACTTCCTCGCGCAAGATCAGCTCCAACACCGCCACCGTTTCAAGATCGCCATGCCCGCGCAGGCGCGCAATCATTCCTGGGGTAACGTCCAGCCCGCGAGCCTCCAAAACCCGCGGCACCAAGGCCATGCGCAGCAGCACATCGGCTGAAGTCTTGAGGCACATTTCCCACAGTCCGTTATGCGCATCAAAGTCGCCGTAGGCGCAGCCCAGCTGCGCGAGCCGCTCATTCAGCAGCGCAAAATGGCGCGCTTCGTCCACCGCCACCGAAACCCAGTCGTGGTAGTACGCAGCGGGCATGCCGGTGAATCGATGGGCGGCGTCGAGGGCGAGATTGATTGCGTTGAATTCAATGTGAGCGACCGCATGCACCAGCGCGGCGCGGCCCGCGGCAGTGCCCAAGCCGCGCTGGGCCAGTTCACGCGGCGCAACCAAAACCGGGCGCGGCGGGCGCCCGGGCAAATCAACAGGCACAGCGTGCGGCGGCGGCTGAAAATCAAATTGGGACGCGCTCAACTGAGCGGCAAGATCACCGACCAAGCGCTGCTTGAGCGCAGGCTCAGCGGCAGCCAGCGCCTCCCTCAGCGCGTCAGAAAATGCTTGAACGTCGTTCATGCGGCGGTGCGGCGCTTGCTCTTGGCCTGGTCGGAGCGGGCCCGGCTTAAGCTGTCCAGATAGCTCGGGTCAAGCCCCGTCACGTAGCGTCCGTCAAAGCAGCTGGTGTCGAAATCCTTGATTGATTCATTGCCCTCGCGGCAGGCCGCGATGAGGTCGCTCAAGTCCTGATAAATCAACCAATCCGCGCCCAGCGCTTCCTGAATTTCTTGATCGCTGCGCCCGTGCGCGACCAGCTCAAACGCAGCGGGCATGTCGATCCCGTAAACGTTCGGATAGCGCACCGGCGGGGCGGCAGAGGCGAAATAAACCTTGCGTGCACCCGCGTCGCGGGCCATCTGAATGATTTGCCGCGAGGTGGTCCCGCGCACGATCGAATCGTCGACCAGCAGCACGTTCTTGCCGCGAAACTCAAGCTCGATCGCATTGAGCTTGCGCCGCACAGATTTCGAGCGCTGCTGCTGGCCGGGCATCATAAAGGTGCGCCCGATATAGCGATTTTTGACAAAGCCTTCGCGGTATTTGAGATCGAGATGGTGCGCCAGCGGGATCGCCACCGTGCGTGAGGTATCGGGAATTGGAATCACCACGTCAATATCGTGCTCGGGGCGCAAACGCAGGATTTTTGCAGCCAGCTTCTCGCCCATGCGCAAACGCGCCTTGTAGACCGAGATCTTGTCCATCATCGAATCCGGCCGGGCCAGATAGACGTGCTCAAAAATGCACGGCGTGTGCGCCTTGGGGTCGGCACACATGCGCGAGTGCATGCGCCCGCTGGCGGTGATGTAGAGCGCCTCACCCGGCGCCACGTCGCGACTGACCTTGAACCCGAGCACATCAAGCGCCACGCTTTCAGACGCCACCGCATATTCGACGTCGCCGTTGTTATCGCGCGAACCAAACACCAGCGGTCGAATGCCGTGCGGATCGCGCATGGCGACCACGCCATAGCCCGGCACCAGCGCCACAACCGCGTAGCCGCCGCGGCAGCGCCGGTGCACGGCTGCAACCGCGGCGAAGACATGCTCGGGTTCGAGCTTGTGCCCGGAGTGCCCGTTAAGCTCGTGTGCGAATACGTTGAGCAATACCTCGGAATCTGAATCGGTATTGATGTGGCGGCGGTCTTCGTCAAACAGCTCGGCCTTGAGCTGCGCTGAGTTGGTGAGGTTGCCGTTGTGCGCAAGCGCGATGCCAAACGGTGAGTTGACGTAAAACGGCTGGGCTTCGTCTGAACCCTCCGAGCCCGCGGTTGGATAGCGGCAGTGACCAATGCCCATGTGTCCGCGCAGCCGCGCCATGCTGTCGGCTTGAAAAACCTCGCTGACCAAGCCGTTGGCCTTGTGCAGGCTCAAGCGGTCGCGCTCGACCGTGGCAATCCCGGCGGCGTCTTGGCCGCGGTGCTGGAGCACAGTCAAACCGTCATAAATACTTTGCGCGACTTCGTCACGGCCAACAATTGCAATGATGCCGCACATGATCAGGAGTCCTTGGAAAAATAAGAGGGAGGAGCCGGTCGTTCAGGAGGCGCCGGCTCTGCGGGTTGGGTGGACTTGAGAACCTTTTCAACCGCCGCTTGGAAATCCAGGTGCTCGCGCATCAGATCGGGAAGCCGTGCAGCAAGCAGGTCCGCGCCCGCGGAAAATCCGGGAAGCAGGCGCGATTCCTGCCACCACGGGTCTTTGGGCACAGGCGTGAATCCGGCCACCATCACCAAAAGCAAAATGATCAATCCGCCGCGAAGTGCACCGAACAGCATACCGAGCATGCGGTCGGTTGCGCTCAGTCCGGTTTTTTTGACCAGCAGCTGGACCAGCCAGGAAATTACGGCACCGGTCAAGAGAACCAGCAAAAACAGGCCCACATAGGCAATCATCAAGCGCACCGAAGGCACGTCAACGCGCGCGCCAATCAGCGCAGCGACCGGATCGCCGAATGTCAGGGCGACAAAACCGGCGCTTATCCAGATGACCAAACTCAAGACCTCGACCACAAAGCCGCGCAGCAAACTCATCAACGCAGACAGCGCAACCACGCCCAAAATGACGTAGTCGGCCCAGTTCACGGGTGTGCAACCACAAATCCCTGGAGGGTGAACTGGCGATTGACCCGGTCTTTGAGCGCAGTTGCGCTTTCGCGCTTGAGCTCGGGGCCCACTCGCACGCGGAAGCTCTTGCCCTCGGCGCCGGTGATCTCGCTCACGAATGCGGGGAACGCGGCTGCGACCAAGCGATCCCTGAGCTTGTTGGCATTGTCAAGCGACGAAAAAATACCGACCTGCACCGCCCAACCCGAACTCAGGCGCGCGCTTTGTGCGACTCCGGGCGCGGGCGCGCTGGCGGGCGCGTTGCCGCTCGGTAAATTGATCAAAGCCAACGGCAGGTTGGCCGCATTCAGGGTGATCTTGGCCCTGTCCGATTCGGCACTCGCACGCGATGCATAGGGCCCCGCGCGCAGGCGTTTTGCGGACTTGCCATCGAGCATCACGTCTTCCTCGTAAGTGGCGACGCCCAGTCCGCGCAGCTGCTCTTTGATTTTGCCAAGGTTGGCCAAATTGGCGTAAATCCCAAGCTGCAGCGCGTAGCGGCCATCCGCTCGCGGCAAAGGTGTGGGTGTCGGCTTTTGCGCGGGAGCGACAGGCACAGTCGGTTTGGGCGCGGGCGCTACGCTCACAACCGGATCAATTGGCGCCGTCGCGACAGGTTCTGGGTCTGGCGCAGGCTCAAGCGCCGTTGGCTGCTCGATCGGCGCGGGACGCGGATTGGCATCGACCGCCACCAGCGGCAGCGGGGTATCAATGCTTGCATCAACCGGCAGCAGGCGCGTGCTGGCCGGCGGCTCAGGCTCAGCCGGCATCTCGAGATTGACTTCGCGCGTCGCACCCGATGGCTTGGGGCCATCCAATAGCATCGGAATAAAGATGATGCCAAGCGCGATCAGCACCACGGCACCAATCAATCGCTGTTTCAGTGCGCTGTCCACAGGGAAGCAACCTCGTTGGGATTTAATCCGCGAAGTATAAGCCGTCGAAGCGCGACTCCCTTCACCGCGGGTTGATTCGAAGCGGCACACGCTTAACGCTTAACCTCGTTTCGGAGCAACACCCCCATGTCCCTGCGCATTTATCTGGCCAGCCTGGCCCTGTTTGCCCTGCCGCTCTTAGCCCACGCCGACTGCGGCACCTTGCTCAACCGCGAATTTCGCCCGCTTGCCAAGAAAACGCCGATCAACCTGTGCACCCTGACCGAAGGCAAGGTGGTTTTGGTGGTCAATACCGCGAGCAAATGCGGGTTCACGCCCCAATACGAAGGCTTGGAAAAACTCTACGCCGCACGCCAAAAAGACGGTCTGGTGGTGATCGGTTTCCCGTCCAATGACTTCATGGGCCAAGAGCCCGGCTCGGAAAAAGAAATCGCCGAATTCTGCACCCTCACCTACGGCGTGAAGTTCCCCATGTTTGAAAAAACCGCGGTCAAAGAAGGCGCTGCAAACCCTTTCTTTGTCGATCTGGCGAAGGTGGGCGGCGGTTACCCGCAGTGGAACTTCCACAAGTATTTGATCGGCCGCGATGGGAAAATGATCGCTGGTTTCGGCTCACGGGTAAAACCCGACGACGCCGCACTCGCTTCGAAGATTGATGCGGCTTTGAAAGCCAAGGGCTAACGCGCCCTCAGCAAGCGCGGACATGGCGCCGGTAAAGCGATTCAAGCGCAGCCAAATCTGCGCCCTGTGCGCCGCCCAAGGTCGGTTGAACCAGCGCGTAGCGCTCTAGTTCTGCGCGCATCCATTCCTGCCAAGGCAGCGGCAGCAAATGCCTTTCGCGCTCACCGATCGCGGATTTGTGGCGCATTAACTCCTCAATGTCCGCGAGCAGAGCCGGCCCGAGGTCGAGCCCAGCCATGAGGTCGGCAAACGCCGTCGGTGGCTGGCTGCGGTGGCGTTCGATAAACCGACACGCAAGCACCGCGCGCAGAAAGTAGAAGAATTTTTTGAGCGACACCTGCGGCGTTTGCAGATGCGATTCGTAAGCACCTCGCGCCATCGACAGGTAGTGATGCATGGCTTTGGCAGGATTGAAAAAAGCCGGCAACAGGGCGCGCAATTCGTCGGCAAATGAGCCCTCTTGACGGTAGACGATGGGCGAACCCAGCCATTCGTTCAGCGCGGCGTTGGTCCCTGCATAAAGCTTCAGCGCTTTTTTGAGCTCCCAACCGCTCAAATCCAGATCGCCCGGCAGCATTTGCTCAATCACATCGCGCCGCTCGCGCAAAGACAGGTGCCAGTCGAGCGGTTCCACGTAGATAAAGCGCACATCCCAATCGCTGTCGGGAGAGGCGAAGCCCCACGCGCGTGAGCCGGATTCCGCCGCAAAAAGCACGCGAACCCCGCGCATGCGCGCCAGATCGACCAATGCCGCCGAGATCTGTTCTTTCATTGTTCCTCCCACCAGCGGGTGATCTCTGCCAAAAGCTCTGATGCGTGAGCCATGTCGCATTGAAAGGGCAACTCGCGCCGCTTCTTGAGCGCTGCACAATCGGCCGCGATCCCTTCACTGAGCGCGATCACCTCCCTGTAGCTAAAGCGCCCTTCCCTCACCGCCATCAAAAGCGCGAGCGACTCGCCTTCAAAGCGAACCAGCGGCAATCCGGTTTCTAAAATGGAGCGCGCCGAAAGGAGCAAACGCACGGTGTGCATGAGGTTTTTCGCGTCGTAGTCAAGCTCACCGGATTCTTGCTTGAGCCAGCGCGCATCGTTGCGCTCGCGCTTCCAGGTCCAGTAGTTGTGGTGTTCGTTTTGCGCCTGTTTGAAGCCTGCTTCGTTGAAGATCAAAAACCCGCTGAAGCGCGCCTCGTCCGTCAACGCGATCGGGCTTACCACCAGCTGCTCGTCCCTGAACACCCCGCTTGACTGCTCACCGAAGTCATAAAGCCGAAAGAGATCACGCGCGTGCTCAACTTTGGCCACCTGAAAGCGCGTCAAATCTAGCGTCATCGCACGCGGCCGGGCCGGGGGGTTGGCGCTCTGATGCTCGCTTAAGATGACGAAGCAAAACTGCTCCTTGCGCGGCGGTGCAAGCGGCCTCGGCTGGTTGATCCACTTGTTTTGTCCACGCGCTTTTTTGATTTGACTGAGGGCGTAGTTCAAATGGGTGTCGACGCACTGCTGCGTCACGAAAATCGCCCGCTTTTCTTCGAGCATTGAAAAGCCATGGGTGCGCTTGCGAACACAATCCGCGGGCATGAAAAGCACTTCGAGCATGTTCGGATTCGCCTGCGCCAGCAGCTCAATGGTGCGCTTGACGGTAAAGAACACGCGATCACCGCGCTCGTCGGCAATTTGTGCGGGCGGCGCAGACAAATTGAGATAGGCCGCGGCGGGCAACGCGAAAATCCCGCGCCAGTCTTCATCGCTTTGCGCGGTGGCGGTGCCGTAGGCGCGCGATCCAGAGATACAGGAGAACAGCACGTTGGGATGATCTGGCGCGAGCAGCGCTTCAAGCGTGTACATCAGCGTCAATCTGAAGCAAACCGGGCCTACCAGTAGATCAGAGCGCGCGCAGCGCTGCGAAGTTGCGCGCGCGCAACAGGCCTTCGTTAATGTTGCGTTAAGCCAACAAAAAAGCTTGACCCCGAGAAATTGAGCGTTTAGTTTCCGCCCACACTTCACTTTTATTGCACATCGGGAGCCACCGTTTTGTCCAATGCCGAGCCTTCGTCAAAAGTATCCGCCGCCGCCCCGGGGCGCACCATCAAGGCCGAATTGGCCGGTATCGTTGAAGCAGCAGCACGCTGGTCACCCGCCCGCAGCAAGCAAGCCAAAATAACCTCCTTCCGAAAAAAACCGCTGCTGCTCGGCTTGGCCATTGCCGGCGTGATCGCCGTCGTCGCCGTGGCCCCGCAGATGGCCGTTGCCGTCAAACAAACCCGCAACGTATTTGGATTAACGCTCCCGCAGGCGAGCGAGCAATCGCGAAGCGCCGCGCTTCAGGAAGTTTCCCTCGCGCTACCCAGTTACGACTCTGTCGCATCGCTAGAAGCCGCCCCAGTCGCGGCTTTGCCTGAATGGCAGCGCATTGTGGTCCGCTCGGGCGAAACGCTGAGCAACATCTTTGAACGCGTCGGCTTGGGGCTTGGCGTGATGAATGCGGTTCTGGCAACCAGCACCGACGCCAAAGGCCTGACCCGACTTTTCCCTGGAGATGAATTTCGTTTTCAGACCGATCAAGATGGCCTAACCAAGCTCAGCGTCGATATCGATGAACGCAATGAGCTGCTGATCGAGCGCGCTGGCGATGGCTTTAAGTCCCGCCAAATCAAGCAAGACCTCGAATTCCGGACGCGCGAAGCGGCCGGCGTTATTCGCTCATCGCTGTTCCGCGACGCCGGTAAGGCCGGGCTCTCTGACCAACTCATCTTGGACATGGTCGAAGTTTTCGGCTTCGACGTCGATTTTGCATTGGACCTGCGCCCGGGCGACCGCTTTTCGGTTGTGTTTGACGAAGCCTGGCGCAACGGCGAGCGCCTTCGCTCGGGTGGCATTCTTGCCGCCACGTTTGTCAACCAAGGCAAGTCTTACGCCGCCTATCGGATGACCCTCGACGACGGCAGCGTGGAATATTTTGGCGCGGATGGACGCCCGCTGAAAAAAGGCTTCCTGCGCACGCCCGTTCAGTTCTCGCGGATCTCATCTGGCTTTTCGATCGCACGCAGACACCCGATTTTAGGCTCGATGCGCGCACACAAAGGCGTGGACTATGCCGCACCTTCGGGAACACCGATACGCGCTGCGGGTGACGGCACGATCACCTTCCGCGGCTGGAAAGGCGGCTACGGCAACGTGATCGAAATTCAGCATTTTAGCGGCTACTCGACCCTGTACGGGCACATGTCGCGCTTTGATCCCAGTTTCAAAAAAGGCAGCAAGGTGAGCCAAGGTGACGTGATTGGCGCGGTGGGGATGACTGGCTTGGCGACCGGCCCGCACCTGCACTACGAATTTCGCATCAACGGCCAACATCGCGACCCGGTCACCGTTGATTTGCCGCGCGCTGAGCCACTCAAAGGCGGCGAGTTCAACCGATTTATCGCGCTCACGCAGCCACTGACAGTGCGCCTGAATCAGCTCGCAGGTTTGCAGGTCGTCGCCTCGGCCGAATAAGTCGGCCCGTGTCTTCGCTTTACCTGGGCCTGATGTCAGGCTCAAGCCTAGACGGCATTGACGCAGTGCTGGTCGATTTCGACCACGCTGTTCCACGTACGCTGGCCTCGCTCACACACCGCTTTGACGGCGCACTGCGCGAGGCCTTGCTCGCCTTAAGCGTGAACCGAGCCGCAGTGACTCTGGACCAAGTGGCGAGCTTGGACGTCCGCGTGGCGCACGCCCACGCCGAAGCCGCGGAAGCGGTGCTGGCGCTGGCGCAGATTGACCGTCAGCGGGTGCGTGCAGTCGGTATGCACGGCCAGACGATTGCCCACCATCCACACGGCGCCACGCCCTATTCCTGGCAGTTGGGCGACGGCAACGCGCTTGCAGAGCGCTTGCGTATTCCGGTTGTTTGCGATTTTCGGCGGCGCGATGTCGCTGCGGGCGGGCAAGGCGCGCCGCTGGTCCCGATCCTGCACGAGATTCTGTTTCGCCATCCAAACGAAGACCGCGCAGGGCTCAATCTCGGCGGTATTGCCAATCTGACGCTGCTGCCGGCCGATCCATTGCGGCCGGTGCTTGGGTTCGACTGTGGACCGGCCAACTCCCTGCTCGATTTCCACGCGCAGGCCAGCGCTTGGGGCCAGCGCGACGACGAGGGCCGCCACGCCGCCAGCGGCCGCGTCATCGAAAGCACGCTGAAGCGGCTGCTTTTGCATCCATTTTTCGCCCAAGCGCCGCCAAAAAGCACCCACCGCGATGCTTTTCCTTATGCCTGGGCTGCGGCGGACGGGCTTGCGCCTCGGGACTTGGCTGCCACATTAAGCGAGCTGACCGCGATCAGCGTGACCCGCTCGCTGCAAACCGCGCTGCCCGGGTGTCAGCGGGTGATCGTCTGCGGCGGCGGAATCCACAACCACGACCTGCTCAACCGGATCAGAGCCAAGCTCGGCCGCTGTCAGTTAAGTTCAAGCGCTGAGTTCGGTGCCGATCCGGATTACGTCGAGGCGCTTGCGTTTGCGCTGCTCGCCAAGTGCAGGCTGGAATTGCGCGCGGGCAGTTTAGCCGGCGTGACCGGCGCGCAAGGAACCCGCGTCCTTGGGGCGCTCTACGCGGGCTGACGCTGGTAGACTTTGCCTCATTCGTGAACAACTCGACCCCGCCTGAAAGTACTTCCCCCGATCGACGCATCACCCAGCGCGAAACCGTGTGCTGGCGTGCCCGCGTGCGCAGGCCATTGAGCGTTATTGAAGTCGAATTCGAAATCAGGGATTTTTCAAATGCGGGCCTTTATCTCGGTGCCGTCAGTGAGGAAGCTCAAGCCTTTGCGCTCTCGGCGGCGCCCGGCCTGCTGATTGAGGTCTTGATCCCCGATCAAGCCGACGAGATCGCCGTCCAAGCGCGCGGCAGCGTTGTTCGCGCCGGGCGAGCGGGCCTCGGCATTCGCTTGCGTGACGCGGGCCGCGAGTGCGTGTCTTTTCTGCGCTTAGTCAACGCGCCAACCCTTAGAGAACCCGAGACAGACCAGCCGCGCCTGACCCCAGCGCAGGGGCAAGCCAGCGCTTTACAGGCGCTGCGTGAGTATTTCAGCGACGCCCTGCAGCGCTATTTTGCAACGCTCGACCAAGACCTGTTCAATGCCGCAAAAAAAGCACGCAATCCCACCGAAGAAGGCGATTTGCTGCGCACACGCAAGCAGCTGATGGCTGCACGTGAAAGCGTGATCGAGAGGTTCTTCGGCGCGCTGATGAGCGCTGAACCCGCAGCGGTGGTAGCGCCCGTGCGCACCCAAACCAGCAGTTCGCCGCTCAAATTAATTGAGCGCGATGAGCTCGAATCCTGGCTCGCCTCGGCTGAGTTGGCGAGTTTTGTTGAAGCCAAACACGGCGAACAGCTAAGCGATCTGCGCGCGCTGCTCAAGCCAGCCGGCGCGAGCGGAGTGGACGTGCAGATCGCCGCACAGCCCGAACGCTTTGTGCGCGCGTTGAACGCCTCATTTGCCGGCCTGAACCTCGAAAGCAGCATGCGCCCGCAGCTGTATCGAACCTTTCAGGACCAGGCGCTTAGCGGCTTGGGGGATCTTTTTGGCAAGCTCAGCGCACTCCTTGAACAAACCGGCATCCGCCGCGACGATGACGCCAGCTCGACGGGTCTGAAACCGACCCATCCCGAAGTGCAGGCCGGCACGCCAGCACCCGCACGACGCGCGCTCGACTATGGCGTGGACGAGCCGACCAAACGCGCTGCGGGCGCGGTGCAGAGCGCGCTGCGGCTCCTCGCGCGGCCCGCGCAAGCGCGCCACTATCCAATTTCTCCAGCGCAGCCGCTGCCCGACGATGAGCTGATCCACGAGCTCACCCAGCTGATCGCGCAAGACGCCCACGCCGGCTCCGCGCTCCAAATTGACGCCTTGGTGGAGCGCTTCGAGCCGAGTTCGCAAGCCGACCGCAAATCCTTAAGCGCAAACCAGTTCGAAGCCCTTGACCTGCTCAAGCGCCTGAGTCGCTCGGTTGGCAGCGAAGTGCTGATGCCGGATGCATTTTTTCGCTGGTATCGGCAGCTGGAGCCGCGCCTGCTGGCGGATCGCCTCAAGCTAAGCGACCCAACGCCCGCGGCGCTGCGCTGGCGCCAAGTGCTCGGCTTGCTCGAGTTTGCCGCGCAACAGCTGCGCGGCCGCTCGGACCCACCCGCGCTTGAGCAGGTCGCCAAGATCGAAGCGCTGGTCGAGGAGCTAAGTCAAGGCACACCCGGCGATGAGCGCCCTTTTGAGCTTGCGGAAGATCTGCTGACGCGGATGTTTGGGCGCCAGATGAAAGCAGCGCGCGCGTCCGAGACGCGGGTTGCAGACGCCTGCAGCGGCCAGCAGCGATTGGCTGAAGCGCGGCGCCAGGTTGAACGCGAGCTCGCCGCCACTTTTGGCGGCCGTCAGGTCGCCGTTTCGCTGCAGGCCCTGATCGATGAGTCCATACGCGACTTGCTGGTGCTGAAGGCGGTCCAGCTGGGCGTGAGCAACCCACTTTGGCAAGAAACTTTTGCAACGCTCAAGAGCCTCAATCTTGCGCTCAGTGCGCAGCGCAGCGACCCACAGTCGCATCGCACTGGCCTTGCGGCACTGGAGCGGCTTACGTTTCAGCTTGCGCAACTCGCGGGCAATGCCAAGGCCCAGTCGACGTTGATCGGGCGAATAGAAAGCGAGCTCGCCGGCGGCTGCGGCGAATTTAGACTGTATGCGCCGCTGCAAGTCACAGACGTCCATGACGCGATGACTGAGGGCCAAGGCAACAAGCGCCTGCAGCTGCTGGACGTGGGTGATTGGCTCGGATTGATTGACGCCGAAGATGAAATACGCCCGGCCAAATTGGTCTGGCGCGCTTCCGACATGTCGCGATTTGTGTTTGTTGGCCAGGCGGGCAAAAAGTCGCACGACTTGAGCGCAACCGATCTGCTGGAACGGCTTGATACGGGCAAAGCACAGGTCCTTGAAGACTGGCATTTGAGCATTGCCGATCGCGCCTGGCGACGCGTTGTAGAAGACCTGCACAACGAACTCGCGCACCTAGCCACCCACGATGAATTGACTGGGCTGCTCAACCGTCGCGAGTTCGAACGCCTGCTCGCGATGAACCTAAGCGCCGCCGTTGACGCCAACGCCAGCGGTGGATTGATCCTGCTTGGCCTCGACGGCTTTGCGCGGATCAATGCAACGATGGATTGGGAAACCGGCGACTACGCACTCAAGGCGGTTGCCGAGGCGCTGGTGATGGCCGCACCTGCGCAGTCACTGCTGGGCCGGCTGGAAAGCGATCGATTCATTCTGTGGCTGCGCGGGTACGACCTTCGGCGAACAACCGACTGCGCCAAAGAGTTGCTGGACGCGGTGCGTGAGCTTAACCCGCGACTGCGCGGCAGCCAGCAGCGCTTGACCGCCAGTGCGGGCGTGGTTGCGCCCTTGCTCGGTGGCGCGCCGCAGGCGCTCAAAGAGGTCACTCTGGCTCTTGTTCGCGCCAAAGAAGTAGGCCGCGACCGCGTCGCCCAGTTGGACCCCACGCAAACCTCGCAAGACCTCTTGATGAGCGCCTACCACTGGCTGGAGCGTCTTGAACAGGCGCTTGCCAATGATCAGATCACGCTCTTCGCACAGCCAATCCGCGACCTCACCCGGCTTGATTCATCGATCCCCACCCATCTTGAGGTGCTGGCTCGCATCCGCAACGGCGCGCAGGTCATCTCGCCGGATTCTTTCCTGCCGGTGGCAGAGCGTTTTAATCGCATGGGCGCGATCGACCGCCACGTGGTGCGCTTGCTTTTGAACGCGCTCAAAACCAACCGCGCGGCCTATGAAACGCTTGAAATTGTGGCCCTGAACATCTCGGCAAAAAGCCTGACCGACGCTGACTTCATCGATTTTCTAATCAATGAAACGCGCGCCGCAGGGCTCGACCCGAGCAAGCTCTGCATTGAAGTGACCGAAACCGTCGCGATCCGCGACTTAAGCATGGCCAAGGTGTTTATGGTCCGGCTCAAGGAGTTTGGCTTCAAGCTGGCGCTGGACGATTTCGGCAGCGGCTGGGCGTCTTATCAGTACCTAAAGCACCTTCCGGTCGATTTCATCAAGATCGACGGCGCTTTCATTCGCGATTTGGGCCAAAGCGCGCAAGACTTCGAAATGGTCCGCTCAATCAACGACCTAGCCCACGTGCTGGGTAAAAAAACCGTGGGCGAGCACGTCTTCGACGAAACCGTGCTTCAGCGCGTGTGCGAACTCAAGCTTGATTTTGGCCAAGGCTATGCGCTCGGCCGTCCTGAACCTTTGGATGAGCTGCTCGCGCGTCTCATGATTTGAGATTCATCCAGGCTATCAAAGCGCCCTGCATCCATTGTTTTGAGGGCAAGGCCATGAATATCCGCATCGTTAATCGACTTTTTCTGGGATGGTTTTTGTTGGGTTTGCTCGCCTCGGTTGTGTTTGATCCCGCGCTTGAAACCGCTTTCGGCGCACTGCGTTTTTGGCTGATCTTGGCGCCCGTCGCGAGCTTTGCGATCTTTAATGCGTCGCGCTTGTGCGAGCTCACCGGCTATCTGCTGGTGCGCCGCTAGCCACCCGATGATCGCCCTGCTCCAGCGAGTCACCCGCGCCCACGTCGAAGTCGCCGAGCAAACCGTGGGCGCGATCGGGCCCGGCATGCTGGCCCTTTGTGCGGTGGAGCGGGGCGACGGCGCGGCGCAAGCGGATCGTTTGCTTGAACGAATCCTCAACTACCGCATGTTTGCCGACGCAGCCGGCAAGATGAATCTCAATCTGCGTCAGATTGAGGGTGGGCTGCTGTTGGTTTCGCAATTCACCTTAGCCGCGGATACGACAAGCGGCAATCGACCCTCTTTTACCAAAGCCGCCGCGCCGGACGAGGGCAGACGCTGGTTTGACCACCTGCTCGCAAACGCACGCTGCGCGCACCCCAACGTAGCGACCGGGGTTTTCGGCGCCGACATGCAGATTCACCTGATCAACGACGGGCCCGTCAGCTTCTGGCTGAAGGCTTAAGCGCGGCCGCAATTGCTTGAGCGGCAGACTCAGCTTCAATCCAGACCGCGTTGCGCTCCGCGCGCAGCCAGGTCAACTGGCGCTTGGCGTACTGGCGGGTCGCAAACAGCACGCGCTGTCGGCATTCAGGCAAGTCATAGGCGCCGTCGAGATGCTCAATCACCTGCCGATAGCCAACTGCGCGAAAGGCGCTGAAGTGTCGGTCAAAGCGCGGCATGCCCATCAGCGCGCCGACCTCCGCGACCAAGCCCTCTTCAAACATCGCCAAAGTGCGCAAACCAATGCGCTCATGCAGCAGCGCACGCGAAGCCGGGCTCAATACAAACTTGTGGATGTCCAGATCTTGCGCGCCCAGATCTTGCGCGCCTTGGTCTTGCGCGCCTTGGTCTTGCGCGCCTTGGTCTTGCATCCGCTTGCGCGCGGCGAGCAGGCTGCTGAAGGGCTTTCCAGTCAGCGCGATGACCTCCAGCGCACGCGTGATGCGCTGCGGATCATGCGCGTGGATGCGCGCGGCTGAAACGGGATCAAGCTCAGCCAAACGGGCGTGCAGCGCAACCACGCCGTGGGTTTTAAGCGCCAGTTGCAGCTCGTCGCGCAGCGCCTGATCCCTGGCTGGTAAATCCGAAAGCCCGTGTTCCAGCGCCCGAAAGTACAGGCCGGTGCCGCCGACCAGAATCGGCAAGCGGCCCTGCGCATGGGCGTTTGCGATGGCTAAAGTCGCATCGCGACAGAAATCTTGCGCCGAATAGGGCTCCCAAAACTCGCGGATATCAATCAGCGCGTGTGGCGCCTTAAGCAGCAGCTCAGGCTTCGGTTTGGCCGTGCCGATATTGAGGCCTCGGTAAACCATCATCGAATCGACGCTGATCAGCTTAAGCGCAAATCGCGTCGCCAGTTCGAGCGCCACCGCCGTCTTGCCGGCGGCGGTGGGGCCCATCAAAAAAACAACCTTTTGCAAGTCGACTACAGCTTGGGTTCAAGCCCCATTTCGGTGATCAGATTGTCCGCGCCATCTACCGCGTCCATGATCCACAGCATGTAGCGCACATCAACGTGGATCGAGCGGGTCAGCGTCGGATTGAAGGCCCAGTTGGAGCTGATCGCCTCGTAGTTGCCGTCGAACACGACGCCGACGAATTCCCCTTTGGCGTTCATCGTCGCCGAGCCTGAATTGCCGCCGGTGATGTCGAGATCGGCGAGGAAATTAACCGGAACCGAATCGATAGACGCCTTTGCATACGGCCCGAATTTGCGCTCTCGCGCGAGCTTCAACAGCGCGTCCGGCGAGTCAAATGGCGCGACGCCGGTTTGTTTCTCCAGCAAGCCATTGAGCGATGTGAACGCCGCATTTTGCACCGCATCACGCGGCGCAACTTGGGTGACTTGGCCGTAGGTCACGCGCAGCGAGGAATTGGCGTCTGGATATACCACCTCACCTTGGCTCGCCCTGAACGCAATCTCAGCGTCCATCTGGCGCGCCCGAATCGCAGTCGAGCGGCCATCCAGCGTCTTGCGCGCTTCTTCCATCGCGAGCTCGTCAGCAAACACGGCCAACGCAAGTTTCACGAAGGGGTCGCTCGACGCACGAAACGCCGCCGGTTTGGCGTTGAACAGGCGCATGCGCGCGTCGGCATTTCCAAGCTCGGATTCCGCATACATTTCGGCGAGCTTGGCGTCTAAGCCTGCCGGAATGGGAAGGCCAGCGACCAGCCCGAAGGCGCGGTCAAACGAGGCAACGCGCTGGTCGGCGGGAAGTGCGTGATAGCGCCCGATCCGGTAGCGCCAAATCTCTTGATCCAGCTGGGCGTCGAAGCGCCGATCAATCGTTGCAAGCGAGCCTTGGATGCGCACTTCATCACGGGCCTGGAAACCCAGCTCGCGCTGGGCATCGGGCTTTTCGCGCTCAAGGCTCAGCCGGTATAAGTTTTTGGCCAACGTCAGCAGCTGCGGCCGCAGCGACCCGGGCGCGCTGGAATTGCCACCGGATGCGGATTGGAAAACCGTACGCTGCGGAAAATCATAGAAAAAGTCGCGCTGGTGCGTGCGCCGCTGCTCACTTAGCAGCGCTTCAAGCTCTGCAATCACATCGCCATAGCGCTTGCTGCGCGGCCGATCGGCCTTAATCCACGCCGTCAAGGCCTGCTCGGCCTTAATGCGATCGCCGACGATATCGGCACGGCGAAATCCGTAAAGCGTGCCCTCTGCGTTTTTGAGCGTGTTGTTCAGGCTCGCGGTGGTGTTCGCATATTTGAGGGCCACCGCAGAATCGGCCTTGCTTGCCTGATTGATCAGATCAAGCGTCGCCCGATATTCACTGATCACCGTGGGGAAACCCCAAGCATTGGCGTGGCGCACTTCGCTCGAAATCAGCTTGCGCTGGGTCCGCCCGGGGTAGCCCGCCAGCAACACCATATCGCCTTCATTGAGACCGGCCGGATTGACCTTGAGATAGTCTTTCGACTTGTAGGGCACATTGGCTGGGTCAAAAGCGCGGGGACTGCCGTCGGGGCCGACATAGGCGCGAATAAACGTAAAGTCGCCGGTGTGGCGTGGCCAGATCCAGTTGTCCACATCGCCACCGTATTTGCCGATCGATTCGGACGGCGCGTAAACCAGCCGCACATCGCGAATTTCCAGCTGCTTGATCAGCTGAAAACTCAAGCCACCGTGGAAGGTGTAGACGTCGCAGCGATAGCCCGGCGCGCGCTCGCATTCGCCGACCAGCGCCTTGCGCTTGGCATCAATGCGATCAAAGCGCTGGCGCGGGGTGATCCCGGCGGGAATACCTTCGAGCACGGCTTTGCTGACGTCGGCAATCGACTCGGTGACGAAGATCCGCGCGGTGGGCTCGGACGGCAGCTCCTCGGCCACGGTCTTGGCCAAAAAGCCGTTGGCGAGCAGGTTGCGCTGCGGGGTTGAATTAAATTGAATCGATCCGTACGCGCAGTGGTGGTTGGTCACAACCAATCCGTTAGGCGAGACAAAAGCAGCTGAGCATCCGCCCAAGCTCACGATTGCGCGCATCGGGTGTTTGGTCAGGTCAGTCAGCGTGGC
>Ga0105047_10008283_pt1 | contig 17337 bp, 18 predicted proteins | sample MAT04_FD_78384 | JGI IMG/M metagenome (GOLD analysis project Ga0105047, IMG submission 78384) | Freshwater microbial communities from Lake Fryxell liftoff mats and glacier meltwater in Antarctica - MAT-04 (megahit assembly) | ecosystem: Environmental > Aquatic > Freshwater > Ice > Liftoff...
ACAGCCTGGCGCGCGATTGCCAAAATTCTCGGGCAAACTGGCGACCTCAAGCAGGACTGACATGACCCAGGAACACGATACCGACCATCGCATTCAGGCAATTCTGGCCAGTGGCATCAAGATTCCACCGATGCCGGAGACCTTGCTGCGTTTGAACACGCTTCTGCGCGACGCCGACGCCGGGCCAACTGAACTCGCTGCGTTGATCCGCGACGATGGCGCGCTCAGCGGTGCGGTATTTCGCGTTGTTGGATCGCCGGTTTTCGGTTTGCGGACCAAGGTCGATTCCCTGCCGCGCGCCATCAGCCTGCTCGGCATGAGCAACACCGGTGCGCTTTTGCGTACCGAAACCCTGCGCGCCGCACTGAACGACCCGCTGCACGCCAAAGCGCTGGAACACTTGTGGAATCGAAGCGCCCAAATCGCCGCGCTATGCATCGTGGCGATCAAGAAAGCCCGCCTGCGAGACATCAACACCGATGTCGCCTTCATGCTCGGCATGTTCCACGATTGTGGCCTGGCGCTGCTGTGCAAGCGCTTCCCGGCTTACGCCGAAGCCCTCGCCGAGTCGACAACCTGGCCGGACATTCCGGCACTGGATGCGAGCCTGCAAGTCAGCCATACCGTGATGGGGCAAATGGTGGCGAAAAACTGGGGTCTGTCGGACGAACTCGTCCTCGCCATTCGGCATCACCACGAACTGAGCGGCGGATTTGAAACGATTGCCGCTGACCTGAATGAAAAAGCGCTCAGACTGTCCGCAATACTCAATTTCGCCATCCATTTGTACGACCAGCAAAACGCCCTCGACGACCAGGCATGGGAGACCGGCTGGCGCGATGAAACCGCTCGCCGCTTGCTGATAGATACAAACACACTGGCGGACTGGGAGTCGGATGTTCAATCGGCCAACGACGACGATTAATGTACGCAGGATCAATCCACACGGGTTTGCGTCACGGGTTTACGTCGACTCTCACCCGCCTCAACGGATTCATCGCAACCCTGCCAGCCTCATTTCCACCTACCATCCCCCCATGAAAACCCTGCACCTGAATGCCGACCAACTCGGATTGAACTTCGATCAATCACTCAAACTGGCCAACGCGGCGGCGGACCATGTTCTGCATAAACAGGGCGGCGGCATGCTGCTCTCGTTCTACGACCGCGACCGCGATCTGGAATCGCCGAATGGCGTGTCTGAATGCCATCTCAATTGCGCCATTCCCGGCTGGCAGGACTATGCGGAGAATCGCGGCGGCGCGTTGATCGTCAACTTCGAGCAAGGCCGCTTTGTCTTCTGTTACCGGCCACTGGATTTCTAGCCATGAACCTGAGCACACCGGACACGTTTCGCCAGAGGTGTAGGTACGATTTCATTCACAGTTTGAAACGCCTTTGTGCGAATGAATTCGCACCGACAGCCAGGTTGATGGCGAAATTCGGCATGAAATATTTGCTGCCGGTTTTGCTTGCCCATGCCCTCCCCGCTTTCGCCTGGGAGGCGAAGCCGCTGCGCGAGATTGCGGTTTATCCCGAGCGCAGCGCACAAGCGCAGGTGGTCAGCCTGAACGAAAGCCGGATCGCCGCCGAACTCGCGGCGCGCATCGCCAAACTGGCGGTGGAACCAGGACAGCGCATCGCGCGCGGGGCGTTGATCGCGCAACTCGATTGCCGTGATTACGACCTCGCCACGGAACGCGCCGAAGCCGCCAAAGTCGCCAGCCAGGCGCGCGCCAAGCTGGCTGAATTGCAATATGTGCGGGCGCAGAAACTGACCGCAGAAGGCTTCATCAGCCGCGAAGCGTTGGACAGCCGCGCCGCCGAACTCGACTCGGCGCGCGCCGACGTGGCGGTCACCGCGGCGGCGGTGAAAACCACCCGCTCGGCGCAGGCCAAATGCAGCGTGCGCGCCCCCTTTCCGGCCATCGTGCTGGAACGTCTGGCGCAGGAAGGCGAAATAGCGACGCCCGGCACAGCGCTGGCAAGCCTGATCGACACTTCGCGCATCGAGGTCAAGGCCGAAGTGCAGGCTGCCGATGCCGCCGGCTTGAAGTTGGCCAGCAACATCAACCTGGTCGCCGGCGAAGGCCGCTTCGGCTTGCGCCTGGTGCGGCTGTCGCCCGCGCTGGTGAAAAACAGCCGCCTGGCCGAAGCCCGCCTGCGCTTCACCAGGAGCGCCGCCGCGCCCGGCAGCAGCGGCCGCATCGTCTGGGCCAGCCCGGAAATGCATGTCGCGGCGACCTTGCTGGCGCGCCGGCAAGGCAAGCTCGGCGTCTTCGTCGCCAGCGACAAGACCGCCCGCTTCCATCCCCTGCCCAACGCGCAGGAAGGCCGTTCGGCCAAGGCCGAAGGTTTGCAACCCGACAGCCGCATCGTGGTGAGCGGCTTCGGCGCGCTGTAACCCAGGATGTTGAAAACGTGAACAGCCTCAATAGAACCGTCATACCGGCGCAAGCCGGTATCCAGAGGCCGTCGACTTTATTGATCTTGTCTTACTGGACCCCGGCCTGCGCCGGGGTGACGGCCAGTTTTTCAACACACCGGTAATTTTCAAGCTCCGCGAAAGTCCACCGCATGCGCTTCTATCAAGCCCTGATCCGCAATCACCCGCTGGCCAACATCACCTTCGTCGTGGTGTTGCTGATGGGCGTCATGGCCTATCTCAACATGCCGCGCGAGCAAGACCCGGAGATCAACTTCAACTGGTTGATCGTCACCTCGGTTCTGCCCGGCGCCGCCGCCGAGGATGTGGAAAAAAAGGTCACCCAGCCAATGGAGGAAGCGGTCGCCAAGATCGGGGATATCCGCTTCATTTCCAGCGTCAGCCGCGAAAGCGTGTCCACCGTGCTGGTCCGCTTCCGCGATATTCCGGCCGCGGTGTTCGACAAGCGGGTCACCGATCTGCGCCGCGAAGTGCAGGCCGCAGCCGACCGCGACCTGCCGCCGGAAGTCGACGATCCACGGGTCGATGAAATCACCACCAACAACGGTTTTCCCAGCGCCATGCTGTTGCTGCAAGGCCCGGCCAACGACGAAGCGCTGCGCGACACGGCGCGCCGGATCAAGGTCGATCTGGAGCGCATGCCCGGTGTCGACAAGATTTTCGCCACCGGCCTGTCCAACCCGGAACTGCGCGTCACCTTCAATCCGCAAGCGGTGGCTGCGCGCGGTCTGAATGCCGCCGATGTCGCCGATTCGGTGGCGCGCTGGTTTCAGGACACGCCGGCTGGCCGTGCCCGCGTCGGTGATGAGGAATGGTTGTTGCGGGTGTTCGGGCAGGACGTATCGCCGGATCACCTGGCCCGCCTCAGCGTGTTTTCGCAGAGCAACCCGAGTCGGCATCTGCCGCTGGAAGATGTCGCCGAATTCAGCCGCGCGCGCGAAAAGCCGGCGACGCTGGTAGCCAGCCAGGAGCGTCCCGGCGTGCTGCTCGCGATCACCAAGAAAAGCCGCGTCAACACGCTGGAAATGCTCGCCCGGGTCAACGCCTATCTGGCTGTGCAAAACCCAGGCCTGCAAGCCGAAGGCCTGAAAATCTCGCTGCTGGACGACCAGACCGTGCCGACCCGGCAATCCATTTCGATCATGCAGAACAACGCGCTGACCGGTCTGGCGCTGGTTTTCCTGACCACCTGGCTGTTCCTCGGCAGCCGCATGGCCGGGCTAGTCAGCATCGGCATTCCGTTTTCGCTGGCCGGCACCTTCTGGCTGCTGTCGGCGATGGGCTACACCGTCAACATGACCGTGCTGCTCGGCGTCATCATCGCGCTCGGCATGCTGGTCGATGACGCCGTGGTGATCCTGGAGGACATCTACTACCGCATGACGCGCGGCGCGGCAGCGGTGGAAGCGGCGACGGCGGCGATCGCCAGCGTCGGCCTGCCGGTACTGGCTTCGGTACTGACCACGGTGGCGGCGTTCCTGCCTTTGATCCTGCTGCCCGGCATCGTCGGCAAATTCATGATGGTGGTGCCGCTGGTGGTGACGCTGGCGCTGTTGATCAGCCTGATCGAAGCGTTCTGGATGCTGCCGGCGCACGTTGCCGTGCTGAAGCCCGACTTCGCCCGCCCGAGCCGTTTGCACGGCCGCCGCACCCGCTTCACCCGCAAGCTGCGACTGAACTATGCCCGTTTGCTGCTGTTCTCCTTGCGCCATGCCTGGGCCTCGTTGCTGCTGCTGGTCGCGGCTTTCACGCTGGCGCTGTATGCGGTGACGGGCGGCTGGATCAAGCAGCAATTCTTTGCCGCCGACCCGATCCGCATCTTCTACGTCAACCTCGACATGCCGCCCAGCACAGCGATCGACGTCACCCTGGCGCGCACCCAGGTGCTGGAGCGCGCCGTCAGCCAACGCCTGCAAGCCGGCGAACTGCGAGCCGCCGCCAGCTACGCCGGCCTCAAATTCACCGAAACAGAGCCGTTCTATGGCGATTCCTACGGCCAGGTCGCGGTTTCACTGTTGCCGCGTGAACATGCGTTCGGCAAGCCGGAAGGCCGTACATCGGACCAGATCATTGACGCGATGCGCAGCGAGATCGAACAACTGCAACTTGGCGGCCGCATCAGTTTCACCGTCATTTCAGGCGGGCCGCCGGCCGAGAAACCGATCAAGGTGCGTCTGCGCGGCGATGATTACGACCAGTTGCGCGCCGCCGCCAACGCACTGAAACAAGTCATCATCGCCATTCCAGGCAGCCGCGACGTGGTGGATGACGACCTGCCCGGCCGCCGCGAATATGTGCTGCGCGTCGATGCCGACGCGGTGCGCGCCGCCGGCCTCGACCCGGCGCTGGTGGCGCGCCTGGTGCGGCTGCACACGGAAGGCGAGATCGTCGCCGTGGCACGCGACAAAAGCGAAAGGATCGAAGTTCGCGTGCGCGGCCCGGAACGCAGCTTCGACGACATCCGCGCCGCGCTCGACGATGCCGTCAGCTTGCCCTTGCCTTCTCCCGCTGGCGGCACGACCACGCTGGCGAATCTGGTCAGCGCCGAGGCGCGTACCGGCAAGGGCGTCATCAAGCGTTACGACCTGCGCCGCGCCATCACGCTGGAAGCCGAGCTGGATAAAACCCGCATCGATACGCTGGCCGCCAACGCGCAGGTGAAGACAGCGTGGGACAAGATGGCGGCGCGCTTCCCCGGGGTGGCGGTGGATTACTCCGGCGAACTCGACGATATCCAGGAAAGCCTGGATGCCATGCTCGGCCTGTTCCTGCTCGGCATCGGCCTGATCTACCTGATCCTGGCGGCGCAATTCCGCAGCTACTGGCAACCGCTGATGATTCTGGCCACGGTGCCAATGGCGTTCACCGGCGTCGCCTTCGGCCTGGTGATCTCCGACAACCCGCTCTCGCTGTACAGCCTGTATGGCGTGATTGCGCTGACCGGCATCGCCGTCAACTCGGCCATTGTGTTGATCGACGCCGCCAACCAGCGCCGCCGCGAAGGCATGGGTGTACTGCATGCGGCGGTGTATGCCGCGCGCCGCCGCGTCGTGCCGATCCTGATCACCACCAGCACCACCATCGGCGGCCTGCTCTCGCTCGCCATCGGCCTGGGCGGGAAATCGCTGATCTGGGGCCCGGTCGCCTCCGCCATCGTCTGGGGTCTGACGGTTTCCACCGTGCTGACCTTGTTCGTCGTGCCGCTGTTGTACCGGCTGTTCATGAAAGATCAAGCAAGCCATGACGCCGCGTGAGTTGCTGATCGGCGGCTTTCATGCCGCCATCGCCGCCGTACAGGCCGATGCGGTGTTGCCGGCGTATTTGCCTGAGCCAGCACAGGGTCGATTCATCGTGGTGGGCGCCGGCAAAGCTGCCGCGGCGATGGCGGCCTGTGTCGAAGCGCGGCTGCCGGATGCCGAGTTGTCCGGCCTGGTCATCACCCGTCACGGCCACGGCGTGCCGACACAACGCATCGAAGTGATCGAAGCCGGCCATCCGCTGCCCGATGCGGCAGGGTTGGCTGCCGCGCAACGTCTGCTAGACCGGGTACGCGCGGTAAAGCCGGAAGACCACGTGCTGGCATTGATTTCCGGCGGCGGTTCCAGTCTGCTCAGCCTGCCGGTTGCCGGCGTTTCGCTGGCTGACTTGCAAATCTTGAGCGCTGCACTGTTGAACAGCGGCGCGCCCATCGCCGAGATCAACACGCTACGCAAACATCTGTCACAAACGCTGGGCGGGCGCCTGGCCGCCGCCTGCCAAGCGCCGATCACTGCGCTATTGATTTCCGATGTCAGCGACGACGACCCGGCAGTGATCGCCTCCGGCCCGTTCGCGCCGGATGCGTCAATTTACGCCGATGCACTGGCGATATTGACGCGCCGGGGCATTGCCGCGCCGGCCGCCATCCAGCGTCATTTGATTGCAGGCGCGGCAGGGAAAACAGACGAAACCCCCAAGCCGGGTAATGCCTGCTTCGCCCGCGTCACACAGCAGGTCATCGCCAACGGTCGCACCGCCTTGCTGGCGGCGGCTGACTATTTCCAGGCGCACGGCATCCGGCCGGTGATATTGGGCGACACCTATAGCGGCGAAGCGCGCGAAGTGGCGCAGGTTTTCGCCGCATTGGCGCGAGAAATCCGTCAGCATGGCAACCCCTGGCCGACGCCGCTGGTCCTGCTATCCGGCGGAGAAACCAGCGTCACTGTGCATGGCCAAGGCCGTGGCGGCCGCAACAGTGAATTCCTGCTGGCGCTGGCGATTGCGCTGAACGGTCTGGCCGACGTGCATGCGCTGGCGGCGGATAGCGATGGCATCGATGGCACGCAGGACAATGCCGGTGCGATCATTGCGCCAGACAGTCTGGCGCGCGCCGCCACGCTGGGCATCGAGGTGCAGAATAAACTCGATCAACACGACGCCTACACATTCTTCGCCGCGCTGAACGATCTCGTAATGACCGGCCCGACCCGCACCAACGTCAACGATTTCCGCGCGATCCTGATTGTCTGAAGCGTTTCATGGCTTGCGCAACATACCCCGCCTAGCCCGTTTGTACTGAGTCCAACCGCTTTATTGTGCAGCGCAAGATCATGGCTATAATTGCACCCCGATTTTTCAATTCTTCCACCGCCATGCAACGTAACCTGCTCAAGTCCAAGCTGCACCGAGTTCGCGTTACCGCCTCCGAACTGGAGTACGAAGGTTCGTGCGCGATTGATGAACTCCTGCTCGAAGCGGCGGATATCCGCGAGTACGAGAGAATCGAGATCTACAACGTCAACAACGGTGAACGCTTCGCCACCTATGCGATTCGCGGCCAGAAGGGTTCCGGCATGATTTCGGTCAACGGCGCGGCGGCACGCAAAGCTGCAGTCGGCGACATTCTGATCATCGCCACCTACGCCAACTTCAGTGAAATCGAACTCGCTCAGTTCGAACCGAAGTTGGTCTACGTCGACGACAAGAATCGCATCAAGCGCATCGGCGCGCAGATTCCGGCGCAAGCGGCCTAGCGTTTTGTTGTAAGGTCTCCCCAAGAACACGCTTTCTTGGGAGAAATGCATGACGATAATCAACGCCGCCGGGCTCAGTCAGCGCTTGCTCACCGACAACAGCACTACCGCCCGGCATCGCCCATCAGATCGCGACCATTCCAGCCTGTTCAGGCTCAGTGACGCGCAGCAGACAAAGCTGCAGGCGGAAAGCGATAACGAAAAACAACTCAGAAAATCGGCGGGTAGCGTTTCCGGTCAATCCGGCCAGGCCGAAGCGCTGAAACGACAAATGCTGCATGAACGCCTCAAGCTGCTGCTGCAACAGGTGGCGCTGATGGACAAGCAAGCAGCCAAAGCGGCCATGGCTGAAGTCAAACGCATTGCCGGCGAATTGCGCCAGATGTCTGCACAAATCGCCACCAATGCCGCAGCGGATACCCAAACAAACACCCCTGCCGTAGCAGCCCAGAGTGAAACCAGTCAATCACCCCCCACTCAAGCAGCGCCAACAACCCCCGTCATAGCTCCGGGCGCGCCAGCAACGGAAAAAACCGGCCAAAGCGAGCAAGACAGCGCGCCCCAAAATTCAACCTTACCGGCACCGAAAGATGCCACCGGAAAAACGAAGAGCGGCGACGAATTGGATGAACTCAAGGAAATGCTCAAGCGCATCCTCCGCGCTTTGAAAAAACGACTGGAAGACGCGCCCGACAACCAAACCAGCCCAACGAACGTCCCGCGAACTCAGGAACCGTCTGAGATGGGTTTTATTATCGACATCAAGGTGTAGCGAACCCGCGCACCCGACTCCAATCAAAGCAAGGCCCCGGGTCTGTCTTGCGGCCGGGCGCAATATCCGAATGACCAGCCACATCGGTCAGCGACGGATAAGCGGCGCGTAAAGCGGCAATCAATGCGTTCAAGCGCAGGTACTGCGCATCGCTAAACGGCGCTTCATCGCCACCCTCCAGTTCCACCCCGATCGAAAAATCATTGCAGCGCTCACGTCCACGCCAGCTTGATGCGCCGGCATGCCAGGCGCGTTGGCGGCACGGCACGAACTGCAGCAGTTCTCCATCGCGGCGGATGAAAAAATGGGACGAAACCCGCAGTGTGTGGATCGTCGCGTAATAGGGATGTTCTTCCGGGTCGAGTTGATTGGTAAACAACTGCTCGACGCCCGGCCCGCCGAATTCGCCCGGCGGCAGACTGATGTTGTGGACCACCAATAGCGAGATTGCGGCATCCGGCGGACGCACGTCGCAATTGGGCGAGACGATGTGCCTGGCGGCGACATGCCAGCCGGCAGTGTCGATTCGATGCTTCACGGTTCTTCCTCGGCCGGTCGTTGCAGGGCTTGATCGATGGCGGCACGCAGCTTCGCCGGTGTCACCTCGCAATTCAAACGGGCATGGTAATGGCCGTCGAGATAAAGAAACAATGTCGGCAGGTGAAACACTTCGAACGCACGTGCCAAGGCGGCTGCGACCTGGACATCGACCTTGAACAATTGCGCTGCCGGCGGCGCGCTCGCCGGCAAATTTCGCTCCACCACGCGGCAGGTACCGCAGGTCGGGCTGGTGAACAGCACCAAGGCCAAGGCACGCGTTTGTGCCAACTGACTGTAATAGGTGACTTCGTCGAGCGGGTGCATGACAAACGGCTCCTGGTCGAAAACGCGGCCTCGATTTTGCGGGGTTTCCGCATCTTTCCTCAACTTTTCCCTTTAGCTACCGTAAATACCAATTCATAAATTGACAGCACAGAGCCGACCAACATGAAACACCCCACCACGCCCACCAGCGTGCAGCGTCCGATGCGCGAGGACGATTTCATCGTCTCCAAAACCGACCTCAAAGGCCGTATCACCTACGGCAATCGCATCTTCATCGAGTTTTCCGGCTATTCCGAAGCTGAACTGCTTGGCGCCCAGCACAACATCATCCGCCACCCGGACATGCCGCGCGCGGTGTTCAAATTGCTCTGGGACACGATTCAAGCCAAGAAGGAATGCAATGCCTACGTGAAAAACATGGCGAAAGACGGCAGTTTCTACTGGGTATTTGCCAACGTGACGCCAAACGTTGACAACAATGGCAATATCACCGGCTATTTTTCGGTGCGACGCAAACCCCGGGCATCCGGCGTCGAAACGGTCACCGGCTTGTATCGCGCCATGCTGCAGGCAGAACAACGCGTCGGAGCCAGAGATGCGATTGCCGCCTCGACTCGAATTTTGACCGATCTGCTTGCTGCGAAAGGGTTGAGCTATGACGAACTGGTCCTTGCAATCTAGGTTCTCAACGCTGCTCTGGGGATTTTCCGGGCTGATCCTGGCGACCATTCTCGGCGCCTGGCTGCTGCATGGTTTTGACTGGTTGCTGCTGGGTTTCCTGCTAGCAGGGATGGCGCTTTCAGCCTGGGGACAGATGCGGGTTCGCAGTTGGTTGCTGCCCTTGGCCAAACTGGACGAAATCACCACCGAAATCAGTCTCGGGAAATTTGACAAGCGCATTACCGGCGTAAACGACAAGGATGAAATTGGCCTTTTGTGCTGGCACTTGAATGACATGCTGGATCAGGTGGAGACTTATTTCAGGGAGGAAACAACCACTTTTCGTCTCCATGTGGCGGGAAAACATGATCGCAAGACCTTTTCGGAAGGCTTGCATGGTGGTCTCAGAAAGGGCCTCGAAAGTCACAATATTCTGCTCAATGGCATGGCTGAACAGCAGCGTGGCCAATTGCGCATTCGGCTGATCTCGCAAGTCCACCATCTCAACACAAGCAATCTGCTGTCCAACCTGGCCTCCAATCAAAACGACCTGAACCAGGTCACCGATGAAATGCAGATCGTGCTCGATCTGGCCTCGCGCACCAGCACCGATGCGGCCAGCAGCAAGGGGATGGTGCAACAGGTCATCGAGCGGCTGAACGAGATTACCAGCCGGATCAACCATGTCGCCGATGCCGTGGTTGAGTTGAATGCGCGGAGTCAGGAAATCAACGCCGCCGTCGATTTGATTACGGGCATCGCCAATCAGACCAATCTGCTAGCGCTCAACGCCGCCATTGAAGCGGCCCGAGCTGGCGAGGCAGGCCGCGGCTTTGCCGTGGTGGCGGACGAAGTGCGCAAGCTGGCGGAACACACCAAGGATGCGTCGGAATCGATTGGCTCGATCATGAAAACCCTGAATACCGAGGCCTCCATCATGCTGTCGGACTCGCATGCCATGCGCGACATGGCAAGCAATTCCAGTCAACTGGTCAGCGAAATGGAGGGCTTGTTCAACGGCTTCGCACAATCCGCCCAAGCAACAGAAGGCCACGCAGCGCGGGCGCGCGACATGAGTTTTGCTTCGCTGGTGAAGGTGGACCACGTGATTTACAAACAGCGCGCGTACATGGCGCTAACCAGCGGCGGCGACGCCACCTTCATACAACCGATCTCTGTCGACCATCACAATTGCCGGCTTGGCAAATGGTATGAAAACATCGGCCGCGAACGTTTCAGCAGCTCACCAAGTTACCGTTTACTGGAAAAACCGCACGCGCAAGTGCATGACAATGTGCACCGCATGGTGAAATTCCTCGGTCAGGACTGGGAAAACGACATCGAGATTCAACAGAACATTTACCAGGCGTTGCAAGCAACGGAAACCGCGAGCTTTGAAGTGATTCAACTGATCGACAAAATGGTCCTCGAAAAACATGGCTGAGCCCGCTGCTGCGAGGGGTCATTCCATGCCCAGACGTTCCATCCGGTAGCGCAATGAACGGAAGGTGACGCCAAGCAGGCGGGCGGCGGCGGTCTTGTTATGGCCGGTCTTGGCCAGCGCCTCCTGGATCGCCTGTTTTTCCAGATCATCCAGATGCGCCTGCAGGCCGGCATTGCCTTGCATGTCGGTCATACCGCTGCCTTCGATTGGAATCAGATTCAAATCAGCGGCATCGATAATCTGGTTCTCGGCCAACGCCATGCCGCGTTCAAGCATGTTTTCCAGTTCCCGCACATTGCCGGGAAAGTCATACCGTTGCAGCGCCTCAATGGCGGCGGGTTGCAGCATCGGCGCCTGGCCGGAGTGGCTCTCGGATAAGCGCTGAAGGATGAATTCGGCCAGTTCGGGCAGATCCTCGCGGCGTTCACGCAGCGCCGGCATGCAGATTTCGATCACGTTGAGGCGATAGAACAGGTCGTGCCGAAAACGGCCAGCACTGACCGCGGCTTGCAAATCCTGATGCGTTGCACTGATCAGCCGGACATCGACCGGCTCTTCATTGACGCCGCCAACGCGGCGCACGCTTTTCTCCTGGATCACGCGCAGCAGCTTGACCTGCATCGGCAACGGCAAATCGGCGACCTCATCGAGAAACAGCGTGCCGCCATGCGCGGCCTGGAAGAAGCCATCACGTTCCGTATCGGCGCCGGTAAATGCACCTTTTCGGTAACCAAAGAACTCGCTTTCCATCAGGTTTTCCGGAATGGCGCCGCAATTCACCGCGATGAACGGCGCCGTTGCACGCGTGCTGGCGTGATGGATCAAACGAGCGGCCACTTCCTTGCCGGTTCCGGTCTCGCCAGTCATGAAGACCGGCGCCTGACTGCGCGCGACTTTCCCGATCAGTCCAAGCACTTGCTGCATCGGCTGCGAACTCCCCACCAAGGGACGAACGCCACCTCGCGGCGGTTCAGCTTCGGCCGCTTTCAAGGCTGAACGCACCAGGCTGCGCACCTTTTCCGGCGTCACCGGCTTTTCGACGTAATCGAACGCCCCGGCCTTCAAGGCGGCGACTGCATTTTCGGTGGAACCGAAGGCGGTAATCACCGCTACGGGCGTCGCTGGCGCGTGTTCGACGATAAATCGGACAATGTCGAGACCAATGCCGTCCGGTAGTCGCATATCAGTCAGACAGAGATCGAAACTGCCCTGTTGCAAGCGCATTTTGGCTTCTGCAACGCGGCTGGCGCGCTCACTGTCCAGGCCCATGCGGGCCATATCCATTTCCAGCAAATCGAGCAGATCAGTCTCGTCATCAACCAACAGGACGCGTGGACGCTTCATTCGGTTTCTTTCTGCTCAATCAGGAATCAACAGGGGGGTAGCGAACAGCGCAGGCGGAACAGCGCGCCATCGGGAATATCGACATAGCGCAGCACGGCGCTGTTCGCTTCCGCCAATTCGCGCGCAATGTAAAGGCCCAGCCCGGTACCCTGGTTATCGGTGGTGTAGAACGGTTCGAACAAATGCGCCTGCACATCCGGCGTGATCGGCGGGCCATCATTGATGATTTCGATCTCGGCCTGACTGCCGTTCATTGCGAAACGGATCTGGATGCTGCCAGGTTGCCGCAGGCAATAACGCCAGGCGTTGCGGATCAGATTCCAGAGGATTTGTTCGAGATGGCCGGCATCGAAACAGACATGTTCCGCGGCCTTCAAATTCACTTGCATCACCCCCGCCGGAAGGGATTCACGCTGTTCATATTCCTGGATGAACGCGGGCAGAAACAGTGCTGGATCAATTTCGCTGCGCTGCATGCGATCGCGCCGATTCAGCGACAACACATCTTCCACCAAGCCGTTCAGGCGCACCGCATTGGTATCAATGATGCGGGTCAATTTGCTGGTCATCGCGTCATGCGCGTCTTCCTTCAGCAAGCCGGCGGCATGACGGATGGCGGACAGCGGATTGCGGATCTCGTGTGCCAGATTGGCGGTCAGCAAACCAAGCGAAGCCAGCTTCATGCGTTGTGCCTGCATTTCCAACTCGGTCATATCCTCAAGCACCACCACGGCACCTTCATTGCGACTCGGCTCCAGTTCCATGAAACGCGCGCGCAAGCGTTGCCCATCAACGCCAGTCTGGAACGGGTGAATCGGCAACGGCTCACCTTGACGCCACAGCTGCCAGAGGTACTCGAGTTGCGGCGCACATTGCGCCAGCGTGCAACCGCTGAACAAACGCGCCCCCAGCGTCGCCTGGGCATGGGCGTTGTATTGCAGGATTTCGCCATTGGCGCCAACCGCCATCACCGCATACGGCAGTTCCTGAATCATGCGTTCATTGATACGTTCAAAACTCTCCGCCTGGCGTGATTTCTCCTGCGCCAGCGCGCCTGCTGCAAGCGTGCCTTTGGCGAGCAGATTAGAAAGCAGCGCGACACCAAACAAGCCCAGCGACAGCAAGCCAGCTCGGACAAAGCCGCCGGCGCCGGTCTGGCCGTGCAAGGCATGCAGTGTTTGCTCAGCCAAGATGACGATGGCGGCCACCGCCGCCCACAGCAGGACATTGCGCGTTTCCGGCAACATGCCGACTGCGGCCAGGGTCAGCATCAACAACAGCCCCAATCCTGAGCTGTTACCGCCCGCGAGGTACATCAGCACCGCCAGGCAAAGGATGTCCACCATCGCCTGACGCACGACCAGACGTTGAAAATCCGCTTCCTGGCGCTGCATCGGCCGGCCAAACAGCCAGGCGGAGAGGAAATAAACCAGCCCGCCAAAAGTAAACAGATAGGGGTGTTCCAGCTGCTGTTGCAGGAACTGCTCGGAGAGCAGACCGGCAACACTGAGAAATCCGGCCAGGAACAGCCGGAAATGATTCAGATGCTTGATCGATCGCCAGAAACTCTCCGGGATCGTCAGCTGCGAGGCCGCTACCAGCCCAACCATAGCCTGCACAGGCGGTGCTTCAGGTATCGGATTGACGGTGTTCATCACAACAATAAATGCGACCTCGACTCAGAATTGCTTCTGAACGCGGCAGATTCACGCCGCAGACCTGGCAACGCACCATGTCTTCCACCGTCTTATTTTTCGCATCTCTTGGCGGCTGAATGCTTTTGTCGCCACGGTTCTGTGCCATGCGACGGAACAAATAAACCACCAGCACAGTGACCAGAATGACGGTAATGATCTTACTCACGCGAGAGCCCGTTCTTGTGCGCCGTATTGATCACCACCAGCAATTGCTTGAACGGAATCTCTTTGCCATAGCGATTGAGAAACTGCATGTAGGGCAGGTCTTTATCGGTCGGGAACTGGTACTTGTCCGAAATCATGTCGTCGTACAACTTACGCAAGACGCCATCAAGTTGATCCAGCATCGCCGACCATCGCTCGGCATTTTCCGGATCGTAATCAATGCCTGCACGCATCTCGTCCACCTCGTAGACCGCCTGGTGCACCAGGTCGACATATTCATCGTAGGTTTTTGGGCCTTTCATTTCTGTTCAGACTCGCTTCAGTGGCAAAGGTCGTAACGATACACGAGGCCTGGCAATTGAGTCGCCCGGCAGTTGTGCCCGCAGGGCCTGTTCTCGTATTACCCGCCCCCTTCTGCCTGCCGTTTGACCCATATCAATGTTTACAGTGTGTCTATTGGCCAAGATGAACACGCTGCCAGCGCGTTGCGCTGTGCACACCGTCACTTCCCCTCTCCGCCCCGTAAAGGAAATCGTCATGCGTAAATCTTCCCTGTACCTACTTGCCAGCCTGCTGACCCTCTCGACCAACGCAGTTCAGGCCGCGCCAGCCGACGACGCCTGCACCGCCATGATGGAAGTACGCGGCCACCTGGTTGCGATGCTGGGTTCCACCGAAAAAGCCGTCAACGATGATTTGAAAGCCAAGATTGCCACCGCCACCGGCAAGGTCGATGCCACTGTCAGCGTCATGATGAAAAACGCCAGCGACGCAGCAATGGCCAATGCCTTTGCCCCGGTTTGGGAAGCGTTCAAAAAGACCCGCGATGGCGAGATCGTTCCTCTCGTGTACGCCGGCAAAAACGCGGATGCCAAGGCGATTGCTACCGGCATTCAGGCTGAACGCATGAAGCAGATGCGCGGCGCCTTGGCTTGCAAATAAGGGTTCTGTAGAGAAACACTGCTGGCCGAACACCATACACAAACAGAAACAGGGGCCACAGCCCCTGTTTCTGTTTTACAGAACGGCGTTATTTCGCGGCGAACTCTTCCAGCTTGCGTGCGCGCACCACGTTGCCCTTGAGGCCGGCTTCCTTGGCGCTGCCGCCGTAGGCCAGGGTCATCAACTGCGAGTAGTACAGCACCGGAATGTCGAACTTGGTGCCGTACTTCTTGTTGATCTGACCCTGATACACCTCGACGTTGGCCTGGCACAGCGGGCACGGCGTGACGATCATTTCGGCGCCGCCGTCATAGGCGGCTTCGATGATGTCCTTGATCTGCGCCTGCGACTTTTCCGGCTCGGAGAAGGCCAACGCGCCGCCGCAGCAGGTGACTTTCTGATCGTATTTCACCGCTTCTCCGCCTACAGTTTCGATCAGGCGGTCCAGGTACAACGGATTTTCGAACGATTCGCCATTGATGCCGAACGGACGGTTGGTCTGGCAACCGACATAGCCAGCGAATTTCATGCCGTTAAGCGGTTTTTTCACCGGCTTGGCCAATTCGTCATAGCCGAAGTCTTCGATCAGCACTTCCACCATGTGCTTGATTTCAGGGATCACCTTGATCTGCAAGCCGGCTTCTTTCAATGCGGTCTGCGTGTCGGCCATCAGACTTGAGCTGTGTTCCAGACGTTCTTTCGATTCACGCGAACCCAGCCAGCAGGCTGCGCAGGTGGCGACGATGTCCTGGCCCGGCAGATTGGTTTCGGCCAGCGCGAAGTTGCGTGCGTTCATGACATGCCGTGGAAGTTCGCCGGCTTCGGCATAACTGACCGAAGCGCCGCAGCAGTTCCAGTCCGGAATCTCGGTCAACTTGATATCCAGCGTCTTGCACATGGACTCGACCGAAACCAGGTAGTTGGAGGCCGATGCGCCCTTCTGGGACGAACAGCCGGGGTAGAAAGCATATTCCTTGCGTGCCATCTTTTATTTCTCCTTAGCCGGCCGGGGTGGCATTAATGGCTTTAGCTGCCTTGCGTTGAGCTTCAAGCTCGTTCGCCTTGGCCAGCATGGCATGGATGCCCTTGACGTCTTTGCACTTATGGCCGCCGCCGATAGCTTCCAGCAAATTCAGGCGTCCTGCCTTGACCAGACCCAGCGCCACGGACTGCATTTCCATCGCTTTCTTGATGCCGGAGCCGATGCCGTCCTTGAAGTACAGCGACTGCGTCAGTTGGACTTCGTTGACGCGGCCATATTTGGTGGCGTTGTTCCAGAAGGTCTTGGAAAGATGCTGCGTCGGCTGATTCTTCGGCGCACGACCAATGCGGTAGGCATATTCGGCGATGCCGTGCATGACGTGCGTCACCGGCACTTTGCGCGGACAACGCACATAGCAGTTGTAGCAGGAGGTGCACATCCACATGGAGGTGGACGCCAGCACCTCGTCGCGCTTGCCGGCACGAATCATCATGAAGATTTCCTGCGGCGGGTGATCCCACCCGGCCTGGAAATGGGTCGGACAGGAACCGGAACAAAGGCCGCACTGCATGCACATCTTGACCCAGTCGCCCATCTCTGCCTGCTCTTCAATTTCCTTGAGGAAATTGTTTTTGTAGCGCTCGGCCATCTGTGTATTGATATCGCTCATGGTCGATCTCCTTGAGGTGGCCTAAAAACCCTTGAACGGGGAAGGCGGGAAGGACTTGATCAATGCGGCGTACTCATTGATCTTCTGCGGCAGCGTGGCCATGTCGGTAATCGCGACTTCGATATCCTTGACGCGATCGGTTTCCAGATTCATGCCCTTCAGCGTATCGCCGACTTTCGACAGACGATAACGGCCGAGTTCGGAACCCTTGACGAAGTGACACTGGTAATCCTCGCCGTGCTTGCAACCCATCAGCATGACGCCGTCATAGCCGCCATTCAGCGCGTCGGTGATCCAGATGGTGTTGACCGAGCCCAGACAACGCACCGGGATGACGCGGACATAGGGGTCGTAGTCGTGCCGGTTCATGCCGGCCAT
>Ga0105047_10008284_pt1 | contig 17337 bp, 16 predicted proteins | sample MAT04_FD_78384 | JGI IMG/M metagenome (GOLD analysis project Ga0105047, IMG submission 78384) | Freshwater microbial communities from Lake Fryxell liftoff mats and glacier meltwater in Antarctica - MAT-04 (megahit assembly) | ecosystem: Environmental > Aquatic > Freshwater > Ice > Liftoff...
GATTAAGCTGAAGACTTGGCTGGTATGAACAGTGTAGTCCAGCCTGATAGACAGAGTAGGCAATTAGAGAATCCTCACAGCTTAATAAACCTCTTCCTCGGCGACTTAAGATCAGATGTTTAGGAATTTTCTGCAATACCTTTAAATAGCTTTGAGTAACGCTCCTGCGAATAACAGAACCTGCTGTTGGCGGCTCCCATATTTTCCAATCATAGATATCTTGACAATACCCAGCTATGACTTGCTCCCCAGCATCTTTAATTGCCAAGTATGGCAGAATTGGTTCTACCCAACTCGGATACTTAGTATTTTGAGGTAGCAATAACTTACCTCCACACATACCAATTTCAGGATAGTTTTGCAAAATAGCTAAAGCCTTTTCTAGGTAGTCTGGGTGTAATTCGTTATCATCATCTACGAACACAATAACTTCGCTAGAAGTTACCCGCATTGCTAGGGTTCGGGCAAAAATTATGCCGAGTTGTGGTTCTCTCAGAATTTCATACTTGATTCCAAATTTAACCAAGGGAATAAGACTAGATTCTTGAATTGGTGGACATGAAGCGTTATCAATGATCCAAACTTTATAAGCAGATTTATCAAGGGTTTGGTTAGCGATCGCTTCTAAGACTTTTGAAAATAACTGAAGCTTAGGGTTATGCGTGCAAATACAAACGTCAATATAGAAATTCTCTGCCATTTATCCAAGAGGTAATTAAATCAGTTGTGGGAGAATATGATCTTGTCTGCAATTTCTTGGGCGATCGCTTCTCCTTGGAGCAACTCTGGTAACTTTAAGGCAAATATTGTTGCGGTTCCTACTGCGCTTCTACTAGTGCCAATATTACCATCAACTACTATAGGATCTTCTAAGTACTCTATTCACGGTTAGCATCTGTGCTAAAATTACACTGTCTTCAGGTTGAAATGCCGCAGATACAGTGAAAATTCTACTGAAATAACGTAGCACCGTAGAACTGGAAATAATATAGACAGTGGGTAGCGAAAGCCACGAAAAACATAGCTGAGGGGACTAATGTAAACCCAAATCCAGAAAAGTTAAATACTCAAGTTCAAAAAAGTAAGGTGGGGCACATCTTAACTCTAGGTAAATATCCTAGTAAGCTCACGGAGATTAATCCCTCTGGGACTGCCTAAGTTAAACTTACTAATTGATTCAATCGAACAGTTAGAGGGTTTAGGTACTGCTCATAAGAGCTAGGAAGTTTTAAGGTGAATCGATGAACTGAGAATCTCGCGATTTATCGATGGGAATGTCAAAGTAATTAATTAAAATTAAAATTAAAATCTTTAGATATTTTTAACTATGTCACAACGTACTAAGCTCGGAGATATACTCAGACCTCTGAATGCCGAATATGGTAAGGTCGCTAGGGGCTGGGGAACTACACCTTTAATGGCACTGTCAATGTCACTTTTTCTAGTATTTTTACTAATTATTCTGCAGCTATATAACTCTTCTTTAATTTTAGAAGGCGTTAATTTAAATTGGGGCGGTTAATTATCGTAGATACAAGTAGAATACTTACCAAAGATGAGTGGTGATTAATTTACTGTTCATCTTTTTGCTTAGGCTGGTTTGGGGTTTTTATTGATCCTGCTGGTATCTAGTCGATTTGAAATTAGTTTTGGAGAATGTGGATGAATATTTTTGGGCTAGGATTACCAGAAATGATGGTAATAACTGTAGTTGCGCTGCTGATTTTTGGACCTAAAAAACTACCAGAAATAGGGCGTAGTGTAGGTAAAACTATCAGAGGTTTTCAAGACGCTTCCCGTGATTTTCAATCCGAATTTACTAAGGAGGTAGATCAGCTCGAAAAAGTTACTCCTGCCAAACCTGAAATCAGTTCCGATGAATTAGCGGTTGATGATAAGTCCTAAGGAAGTTTCTGAAATTAATTTAATTGTGGGGTTGGGAAATCCTGGTACTGAATACGATCGCACTCGTCACAATGTTGGATACTTACTCATAGATCATCTCGCACATATATGGGGTATTAACTTAAGCCCTGAGCGTAAATTTAAGGGTATATATGGGGAGAAAAGACCGATACGCTTGCTTAAACCCACAACATTTATGAATTTATCTGGGCAGTCATTACGTTTGTGTTGTAACTGGTATAAGCTCGATCCTAGCTCAGTTCTGGTTATATATGATGATATGGATCTACCCCTAGGTAAAATCAGAATTAGAATATCTGGATCGGCTGGGGGACACAACGGAATTAAGTCTATTATCCAAGATTTGGGTACCCAAGACTTTCCACGGTTGCGCATTGGCATTGGTAATAGCGAAATTGGTGGCGCAGTTAATCATGTGTTAGGGAAATTTACGGCGGAAGAAATGGTGAAATTAACGGAAATTTTTAAGGTTACTGAGCAAGCGATCTCGGTGATGAGAGCGAGTGGTATCGCCAAAGCCATGAGTTTGTATAATGGCATATCCGTTGGTAGTCCTTAGCTATGACTAATATTGCCATTCTTCTGGATCAGGTGTACAAGCGCTATAACCAAGTTCCAGTGGTTAATAATCTGTCTTTGCAAATCCGCCAAGGTGAAATGTTTGGTTTACTAGGGGCTAATGGTGCGGGCAAATCTACAACAATTAGGATGCTAACAACCTTAACTCGTCCCAGCCAAGGCAAAATTCTCGTTAGTGGTTTAGATGTAATTAAACAGGCACAACAGGTAAAAAGACTGATTGGGGTGGTTTTGCAGCAGATTAGTGTGGATTTGGATTTAACTCTATGGGAAAACATGGAGTACCATGGCAGGCTACATCATTTACCATCTATGGCACGAAAAGACTTAATAAAGCGTTGTTTGGACTATGTTGATTTAAGCGATCGCTCCCAAGTCTTAGTTAGAACCCTATCAGGCGGAATGAAACGCCGTCTCCAAATTGCTAGAGCTCTACTACATCAGCCGCAGATTTTGTTTTTAGATGAGCCAACGGTGGGACTTGATCCACAAACTAGAAGACGATTATGGGAAATTATTCAAGACTTAAAAGAGCAAGGCATGACAATTTTGCTAACAACTCATTATATGGAAGAGGCAGAATTTTTGTGCGATCGCATCGGGATCATGAATAACGGCAGTCTAATCGAAATTGGTACTCCTACAGAGCTAAGGCAAAAATATGGTTTAGCGGTGGTGGTCAGTCAAAACGATCAACATATTGGCTATAAATTCTTTGAGACCTTTGATCTAGCTCACAGACATCTGGAACAACTATCTGATAAAAGAGGGATTATGGTGCGGGATTCTAACTTAGAAGATATCTTTGTAGAGCTAACTGGACGCAAATTAGAGTAAATCAAAGCAAAATTTAAAGAGGAGAATTGATTAACAAATGAAAGCCATGATTCTTGCCGCAGGTAAAGGCACTAGAGTTAGACCTATTACCTACATTATGCCTAAGCCCATGATTCCAATTATGCAAAAGCCCGTAATGGAATTTTTGGTGGAATTGCTTAGACAACACGGATTTGATCAAATTATGGTCAATGTTAGTCACTTATCCGAAGAAATCGAAAATTATTTCCGAGATGGTCAAAAGTTTGATGTGCAGATGGGGTATTCCTTTGAAGGGAAAATTGTCAATGGGGAATTAGTCGGTGATGCCCTAGGTTCGGCAGGCGGATTAAAGAAGATTCAGGATTTTTCGCCATTTTTTGATGATACTTTTGTGGTGCTATGTGGCGATGCCTTGATTGATCTAGACTTAAAAGCGGTAGTAGAGTGGCACAGGGCTAAAAAATCCTTGGCAACGGTGGTGATGAAAACTGTACCCAAAGAGGAAGTTTCGAGCTATGGAGTTGTAGTTACTGATCAAGATGGCAAAATTTTAGACTTCCAAGAAAAACCTAGTATTGAAGAAGCCCGCAGCAATAATATCAACACAGGCATTTATATTTTTGAACCAGAAATATTTAACTACATTCCGTCTGGAGAACAGTTTGATATTGGTGGGGATTTATTTCCGAAATTAGTAGCTGCCCAAGCTCCTTTTTATGCGATCGCCATGGATTTTCAGTGGGTAGATATTGGTAAAGTTCCCGACTATTGGCAAGCCATTCAAGATGTCCTTAAGGGTAAAATCAATAATGTTAAAGTTCCTGGTCACGAGGTCAAACCGGGTATATTCACAGGGCTAAATGTTTCTGTAAATTGGGATAAAGTTGATATTACGGGACCAGTTTATATTGGAGGCATGACCCATATTGAAGATGGCGTAAAGATTGTGGGACCAACCATGATTGGACCAAACTGTCATATTTGTACGGGCGCAGATGTGGAGCGCAGTGTAATTTTTGAATATTCGCGTCTGGCTGATGTGCATTTAGTGGATAAATTGGTGTTTGGTCGCTACTGCGTGGATAAAACTGGCGCAACCATAGACTTACAAGCTGCTGCCCTTGATTGGTTAATTACCGATGCCCGTCATGAGAATCATACCAATCCTTCCCCCTAAGCCCCTCTCCTCTATAATTTAGAGGTTTAGATTATTAAACAATACAAAATTAAGAACTATGACTACAGCAACTTGGCATAACGTGATATTGGCAGAAAGTAATAAATGCGAAATCGTCGAAGGCAATAAATATTTCCCTCCCGATGCCATTAAATCTGAATATTTCAAGGAGAGTTCCACCCACACAAGCTGCCCGTGGAAGGGTGTTGCCAGTTATTACACCATAGTTGTAGAGGGTAAGGAAAATAAAGATGCCGCTTGGTATTACCCCAAAGCTAAGGATGCCGCTAAAAATATAGAAGGCTATATTTCTTTCTGGAGAGGAGTACAGGTTTCGGACTAATGATTAAATTACCTGATACCTTAGAAGATTCTACTGAACAGGCGATCGCTGCCACCATGAATGCGATTAATGCAGGTTGTATGCGTGTGCAAATTGATATGCGCTTTCCTGAATTGGCACAACTCCCGACCGCCCTAGCTTTTGCCCAAGCCTTTACAGAAAAATATGGTCAAACTTGGCAAGCTTTATTTGCTGACGCGGGAACGGCTGCCTTGGCTAAACGAGATTGGGCTGAATCGGACATTTTGCGAAATATTTCCATGCGGGGCGTGAATGAGGGTAGGGCTGCTGCTCGTCCAGAATCTCAGGCATTTTTGTTAATATCCCCCACGTCAGTCGAGGTAGATGGCATCGAGAAACTATTACCTCTGATTGGCGATCGCCCCTTTGTCATGCTCAATCCTAAATTAGAAAATAGTGAAGTGGGATTAGGGTTAGCGGCTAGAAGAATGCGCGATCGCTTTTTAAGCGTGTTTGAAATTAGCTATTATATTCAGCCCGTAGATGGTGGAGCAGTATGGCGGTGCTATCCCCAGCTTTGGCAAGTGTGGCAGGAGAAAAATGTAGGCGGAAATCCAGATCAAAGTCCAAAAATGGAACTAATTCATGAAGGTACAGAAAGACCCGTTGGTGACGATCTAAATCGCATTATGGGTAAAGCCACAGGTAAAAAGCCATCTTTGATCGGGCAAATGCAGCAATTTCTTAATGCTTTAAGTCGATAGGTTAGGCTAGTAAAGAGACCCCACTGGTAATTCTATTAGGTTAATATAATGTAATAAAATATTTTCCTTTGAATGGAGCATGAGCGGTGAAAGATAAGAACAGTAATAAAAAATGGAAGAATATAGGCTTGTATGCACTGCTAGGAATTGTCGTTATTACCTTGGGTACTGCCCTAATTGATAATCAACCTCAACCCCAAGAGCAGTGGCGTTATAGTCAGCTCATAGAAGCAATCGAAAGCAAACAGGGTGTTTCTCGGGTAACCTTAAGTAGCGATCGCACCTATGCCGAGGCAACTATTCCTGGTGGCACAAATGGCAATAAAAAAGTTAGGGTTAATCTTCCCAACGACCCAGATTTTATTAAAACTATTACCGATAATGGCATAGAACTAGATGTAGCCCCCCGTCGTAATGATGGTGCATTCTTGCAAACTCTAACTAGCTTTTTCTTGCCTGTACTGCTATTAGTTGGCTTATTCTTTTTACTGCGCCGTGCTCAATCAGGACCTGGTAGTCAGGCGATGAACTTTGGTAAGTCTAAAGCCAGAGTGCAAATGGAGCCACAAACTCAAGTTACCTTTGCTGATGTTGCTGGAATTGAGCAAGCAAAATTAGAATTAACAGAAGTTGTAGATTTTCTTAAAAATAGCGATCGCTTCACAGCCGTCGGTGCCAAAATCCCCAAAGGCGTGCTATTAGTTGGACCTCCTGGTACTGGTAAAACCTTACTAGCAAGGGCTGTAGCAGGGGAAGCAGGCGTACCATTCTTTAGCATTTCTGGTTCAGAGTTCGTAGAAATGTTTGTTGGGGTAGGTGCCTCCAGAGTTCGTGATTTATTTGAACAGGCAAAAACTAATGCCCCCTGTATCGTATTTATCGATGAAATTGATGCCGTTGGTCGCCAAAGAGGAGCAGGACTAGGCGGTGGTAATGATGAGCGTGAACAAACCCTAAACCAACTCCTCACGGAAATGGATGGATTTGAAGGTAATACAGGCATCATTATTATTGCGGCAACCAACCGACCCGATGTTTTGGACTCAGCTTTACTCCGTCCGGGTAGATTTGATCGCCAAGTGGTAGTAGATCGTCCAGATTTTGCGGGACGTTTAGAAATTTTGGGTGTCCATGCTAAAGGTAAAACCATTGGGCAAGATGTTGATCTTGAAAAAATTGCCCGCCGCACACCAGGATTTACAGGTGCCGATTTAGCCAACTTGTTAAATGAAGCGGCAATTCTCGCTGCCCGTCGCAACCTCACTGAAATCTCGATGGATGAGATTAACGATGCTGTGGATCGGGTGTTAGTAGGACCTGAAAAGAAAGATCGAGTGATGAGCGACAAGCGCAAAAAACTAGTGGCTTATCATGAAGCTGGTCATGCTCTGGTTGGTGCTTTGATGCCCGATTACGATCCTGTTCAGAAAGTCACAATTATTCCCCGTGGTCGTGCGGGAGGATTAACTTGGTTTCTACCCAGTGAAGAAAGAATGCAAAGTCGTTCCTATCTGCAAAATCAAATGGCTGTAGCTTTGGGTGGACGATTAGCAGAAGAGATTGTGTTTGGCGAAGAGGAAGTAACGACAGGGGCTTCTAGTGACTTACAACAGGTTTCGCAAATTGCTCGTCAAATGATTACCAGATTTGGAATGAGCGAAAAACTAGGTCCTGTAGCTTTGGGTCGGGCTAATAATAATATGTTTTTAGGTAGAGATATTGCTACCGAGCGTGACTTTTCTGAAGAAACCGCAGCCCTAATTGATCAAGAGGTCAATATTCTAGTAGAAAATGCTTACCGAACCGCCCGAACCGTTCTAGTCCAAAATCGGCTGATCCTAGATAAAATTGCCGAAATGTTGGTAGAGAATGAAACCGTTGATTCTAGTGAATTGCAAGAGATTTTAATAGAGAACAATGCTCAACTGGCAAGTGTTAGCTAAATCTTAATTTGTATTTTCTACATGTATAGAATTTTGGGGAGACTTTCGGATCAAACTTATAATCTTTTCAACAAGTTCAAAATAAATTAATTCATCCGAAGGGCTTAGATCGAAACTAAGTCCTTTTTTTTTGGTACGGAAAGCCGATCTAGGGAGCTAAGGATTTTGCAGTATATTGGCACTCAATGAGGTAGAGTGCTAAATCACTGATTACCCCAAAATTCAAAGTTTAATTCATGGAGGATTAGTCATAGTGGCTTCATTGACGGTACAGGCAAGTGCGCTCAAACCATTGGGCGATCGCATTTTAATTAAAATCGTTGCCAAAGAAGAAAAAACATCTGGTGGAATTTTCTTACCTGACACAGCTAAAGAAAAGTCCCAAATTGGTGAAGTGACTGCGGTTGGAGTAGGTACTCGAAATAGCAAGGGCGATCGCATTGCTTTAGAAGTTAAAGTTGGCGACAAGGTTTTATATTCCAAGTATTCAGGAAATGAAATCAAAGTTGATGGTTCGGATTATCTACTTGTTGTCGAAAAAGATATTTTAGCGATCGTTGAATAATTAATCAAAATAATTAACCGATCCAAATTCATAGACTTAAATTATTTCACTTAAATTCAGTACTAAAGAGAAAAATCATGGCTAAGAAAGTTGTATTTGACGAAGAATCAAGACGTGCCCTTGAACGTGGCGTAAATGCCCTTGCTGATGCAGTGCGGGTTACTCTTGGACCAAAGGGACGTAACGTAGTTCTAGAAAAGAAATATGGCGCACCCCAAATTGTGAATGATGGTGTAACTATTGCCAAGGAAATTGAACTAGAAGACCCACTAGAAAATGCTGGAGCACAATTAATTCGTGAAGTTGCCTCTAAAACCAATGATGTAGCTGGAGACGGCACTACCAGTGCGACAGTTTTAGCTCAAGCAATGATCCGTGAAGGGTTAAAAAATGTGGCGGCGGGTGCAAATCCTGTGAGTATTCGTAAGGGTATTGAAAAAGCGGTTGCCAAGTTAGTTGAAGTCATTGCCGCTAGTGCTAAGCCTGTAACTGGAGATGCGATCGCTCAAGTTGCGACTGTCTCTGCTGGTAACGATACCGAAGTTGGCGAAATGATTGCCAATGCTATGCATAAAGTTGGTAAAGATGGCGTTATTACCGTCGAAGAATCTAAATCTTTAACTACGGAACTAGAAGTAGTAGAAGGGATGCAGTTTGATCGTGGTTATACTTCTCCTTACTTCGTGACCGATTCAGAGCGCATGATCGCCGAGTTTGAAAATGCCAAGCTTTTAATCACTGACAAAAAAATTAATGTCATTCAAGACCTAGTTCCTGTTTTGGAAAAAGTCGCTCGTTCTGGCTCACCTTTAGTCATTATTGCTGAAGATGTCGAAGGCGAGGCTCTAGCAACCTTGGTTGTGAATAAACTGCGTGGTGCTTTGAATGTTGCGGCAATTAAGGCTCCTGGATTTGGCGATCGCCGTAAAGCCATGCTTCAAGATCTTGCTGTTTTAACCAATGGTCAAGTCATTGCCGAAGAAATGGGCTTAAGTCTTGATACAGCTACCCTAGAAATGCTAGGTACTGCTCGTAAAATCACGATCACCAAAGAAAAAACCACAATCGTAGCTGATAGTGAAAATAAGGCAAATATTGATAAGCGCATTGCCCAAATTCGCAAGGAATTAGACCTAACTGATTCTGAATACGATAAAGAAAAGCTCCAAGAACGCCTTGCTAAACTTGCAGGTGGAGTAGCCGTAATCAAGGTTGGGGCTGCCACTGAAACCGAACTTAAAGATCGCAAACTTCGCATTGAAGATGCATTAAATGCAACCCGTGCCGCAGTTGAAGAAGGAATTGTTCCTGGTGGTGGAGCTACATTAGTTCACTTAATTAAATCCTTAGATGCAATTAAAGCTGGACTAGAACCTGAAGAAGCGATCGGTGTCAGCATTATTGCTAAAGCTCTAGAAGCTCCTTTGCGTCAAATTGCTGATAACGCTGGACTAGAAGGCACAGTAATCGTTGAGAAAGTGAAGGAACTAGAGTTTAACTTTGGTTTTGATGCTCTTAACGGCGAATTTGTTGACATGATTGCTAAGGGAATTATTGACCCTGCCAAGGTTGTTCGTTCTGCTATTCAAAATGCTGCTTCTGTTGCTGGTATGGTTTTGACTACTGAAGTTTTAGTAGTTGATAAGCCTGAGAAGAAAGGCGCTGCCCCTGACATGGGTGGTATGGGCGGTATGGGTGGCATGGGCGGAATGGGTGGCATGATGTAATTGCACCACTTAAGCTACGCAAATTCATGGACTCTCTGCTTTAATCTGATTTATTTAATCCGATTTAACTGCCAGAGAGTTTTTTATTTTGGCTTATGCCTTCTGGCTTCTAACCATTGCTGCAAAATTAGGGCGGCAGCTTTGCGATCTATCAATGCCTTATTCTCTCTCGGCGAAATTCCTGCATTCTGCATCATTTGCTCTGCTTCAAAGGAAGTTAGTCGCTCATCCATAAATTCCAAATCTAGTCCTAGGTGTTTAGCGGCACCATAGGCAAATTTTTGAACTTGCTTTGCTTGATAGCCAATACTGCCATCCATATTGAACGGAAGTCCCACAACTAATACATTCACTTCTCGTATGACTATAAGTTCCTGTAGTGCTGCCATGTCTTGATCCCAAGATTTACGGATAATAGTTGTGATGCCATGGGCAATTAAACCTGTGCGATCGCATCCTGCTACCCCAATCCGTTTTCGCCCTACATCTAAGCCTAATGCTGCTACGATCAATTACTTTTCCAGATATTTTGAACAACTATCATGCTTCTGCAAGAATACCCTTGATTTACAGCTTTTTTTCTGGTTATTTTTTAATCTGCACTAAGAGCTTGGCGATCGCTCAGACCAAGGAGCAACTAAAAATAATAAAAGCATTCCAGGGATAGAAAAGGCGATCGTACTGGCAAAAAAGCTTGACCACCCTAAGACCTTGACTAATTCCCCAGCAGGCGCAGACAGAATATCATTACCTGCTGCCATTAAGCTTGAGAGCAGTGCAAATTGTGTAGCCGAAAATTTGGGGTTGCACAGACTCATCAAATACGCCACAAATACCGATGCCACCATGCCTGCACAGAGGTTTTCAATACTGATTACGCCTAATAAAGCCGTCTCATTTTTACCAATTAAAGATAATCCCAAATAACTAGCATTACTTAAGGCTTGGGATATGCCCACCACCCACAAAGCTCGATTAAGTCCAATTTTAGTTAAAATTGCTCCGCCTAAAACCACTCCAACTGTAGTTGATACAAACCCCCAACCGCCTTGAATGGCACCAATTACTTTTTTGGTAAAGCCAATATCAACTAAAAATGGAGTTGCCATATTGCCCAGTAAGGCATCACCAAATTTGTAGAGCAAAATAAAAGTTAGGACTGTAGCTCCAAGGATTATGCCTTTACGCTGAAAAAATTCTCGAAAGGGTAGATAAATAGCATCAACTAATGAATCGGGCGATCGCTCTTGATCAATAGGTTCAGGCGCAAAAAAGGCAGCTATAATTCCTACACCCATGAGTACAGCCATTAATAAATAAATTACCGACCATGGTAAATCTTCTGCTAGTACTAATGCCACGGAGCTTGTAGTCAAAATTGCCACCCGATAGCCCAAAATCCAAGTAGAAGCCCCTAATCCCAACTCCTCAGGTGCCAAAACATCTGTACGATAGGCATCACCCGCAATATCTTGAGTTGCACTTAAAAACGCAATAATCAAAGCATTAATCGCCAAAATATTTAGAGCTTGTTTGGGATTCTGTAATGACATACAGGCGATCGCTATCATTAAACCAACTTGGGTGATCACTAGCCAGCCCCTTCTGCGCCCCAGAAAAGGAGGGACAAATCGATCCAAAAATGGCGACCATAAAAATTTCAGGGTATAGGGCAACCTTACTAAGCTAAGCCAGCCAATCACACCTAAATCTACACCTGCCTCTGTCAGCCAAACTTGTAGGGTACGACCAGTTAGAAATAAAGGTAAGCCTGACGAAAATCCTAATAATAATAATGATAGTAACTTTCTACTTTTGAGAACTGTAATTAATTCCATGTTTCCCGAGAAATAGCCGTTAATTGTCTATAAATATTACGACATAGCAGTTAAACTCATCAGCTAACCTTAAAAAGCCTATATTTTTATCAAATATTTTTTGCTTAGGAATAGAAATTCAATAAATTATGTAATTAAAAGTTGCCCACGTAACGGAACCAGTGCCCTAATCTTGCATGCCCACAAAATTAGAATTGCTGAATTGCTAAAAAAAGTTTGATCTAATCTCAAAAATTAGTTAAGATAGTGGACTGTCATAATTAAAGCTTTAAACTAAACATGGCTAAGAAAAGCATGATCGAGCGCGAAAAAAAGCGCAACAAGTTAGTAGAGAAATATGCAACTAAACGGGCAACTCTAAAAGATCAATTATCCGATCTAACACTATCTCAACAAGAACGAGTGACACTACACCGAGAACTACAACAACTACCTCGTAATAGTGCGCCAACTAGACTCAGAAACCGTTGCTGGTTAACAGGTAGACCCCGTGGTTATTATAGAGATTTTGGTCTATCTCGTCACGTACTCAGAGAAATGGCACACCAAGGACTTTTACCTGGTGTCACTAAATCTAGTTGGTAAGTTTGGGATGAATAAGCCATGCCTTTCGGATTGGTTGAGATAAAGTCTTAATTAATGGTGAAAGCTGGCTAATTTCTTGTAACCCATGATCAGTTTTAACTTCAATCCCTTGCTGATATAAGGTATAACCCTTAGTTAGAGCTACTCGGACACCACAGTAATATCTGGGATCAAGTCCGATCTGTTCTAATTTTTTTTGCCAATTTTGAATATATGCTTCTCGATTTTCAATATTAGTAATATCGCTACCCTTAAATAAGTCTCGATCTTGGATGCGGCGACATAGATCGGCTAAGATTTTGTCTTCGTGATTTTGCCACAGGTGAACGTGATACATAAATACAGTGTCATCTGCTGCTAAGTAATCTTTAATATCTAGGGTTTGAGGATTTTGAGTTAGCCAAGCTGTGACTGTTGGATCTGCTTGAATTTTGGCTTGTACTAATAATTCCCGAGCCCGCTCAAAAATTTTGCCTAACCCAAACCTTGCTGCCAAATTTTTAGGATGGTTATATACCTGCACATACATAAAGTAGCGCACAGTTAAATAATGCTCGATCGCTACTAAACCTTTTTGGGTAATCACTAAGTTCTGAGAATCTGGATCATAGTTCATTGCCATAAGAATTCGATCCATATCCAAATGTCCATACTGCGCCCCTGTAAAATATCCATCTCTTTGCAGATAATCTAGGCGATCGCAATCTATTTGACTAGAAACTAACTGGGAAATAATCGGAACGGGATATTTTTTTGTAAAAACCTGTTCTAGATATATCGGTAATTCAGAGTCAAATTTTTTAAGAATATTGTTAATGCCAGATTCCTTGATTAGTTTGATTGTCCAAACTTCGTGTTGACTGCCAAATATTTCTTCCCCAGCATGGCTAAATGCCCCATGCCCAATATCGTGTAACAAAGCGGCAACGAGGACTATACTACGGTGAACTTTAAGATTAGAGTGCTGTTGAGATAAATAATCAAATGCTCGTCTAGTCAAAGCCATAACCCCAAGGGAGTGGGTAAATCTTGAACCTTCGCCACTATGGAAAGTTAAATTAGCTGTATCTAGTTGCCGAATCCGCCGTAGTCTTTGGAACTCTGGGGTATCGATTAAATTGATTAATAGTGCCTCGACTGGATCAGATCCATTTAGAGTAATTGCCCCGTGGACAGGATCATGATAGGTGCGCGATTTGGTTGAGGACATAAATCTAGTTCTTATAGCCAGAAGTTAAAACTGATCTTAAGATTAATAATCGATTTAATTGGGGACAAGGATGTTGATCATTTGTTTGAGGTTCTCAATTAACTGTTGAGGAGCTTCTTCGGTTTGAGCTTGATTGGCTTCACTCACAATTGCTTCCATTTGTTGGCGCAATAAATCAATAATGTCTTGGACGGGTTGGAGGATTTTTTGATTTGTGCTAATTTCTGTGTTTAGACTGACTTTATCTCTTAAAGCAATCTCAGCTTGGTCAAGTTCTTGTTTTTGCTTTTCATATTCAAAGGAAAGTCGATTAAAAGCTTCTTGCTTTTGCCTATAGATTGCTTTGGCATTTTCAAGCTCGTAGTTGGTTTCTTTAAGTTTAGATTCTTGTGTGAGTTTATCGGCTTCAATGGCAGCGAGAATAGGCATGAGTTTTTTAGCGGGATTGTCACTGGTGTCTATGCCTTGACGGCGATCAAGAATGGCTTTTTGTTGATTGAGAATAGCTTGGCGTTCCAACATATTTTCTCGCATCCCAGATACACTAGCTTCTAGAAAGTCATAGTTTTCTTGGGCTAATTCTTTGGAGCTTTCTAGTTCAAAGCGTTCAGCACCACTGGCATTGTCAATTTGGATTTGAATGTCAGCAATATCTCCTTCTAGGGCGGCTAGTTCATCTTCCTGCTCACCAACTGCGGCAGCACCTTTATCAAACTCATGCTGAAGTTTAGTTATTTCCATTTCTAAATCGTCCGTTGACATTTCCTCTAGTCGCTTAACTTCGGCAGGATTAAGGACTTCTAAAATGGTGCCACCATAACCAGCGATTAAATTACTGATTTGAGCAGCCAAGCGTTGTTGAGAATCAATTTGCGATCGCAGGACGGCAGTAGTTGTTTCCTTAGCAGCTACTAAATTTTGCTCTGCTTTCAATTCAGCCTGAAAATCTATGACTCGGGATTGGGTTTGCTGGATTTGTTGCTTGCTATAGTTAAGCTCTTGAGTTTCACTGGTTAAATCTGTTTGTAGGTGCCGAATAGCTTCTAAGTGTTGCCAAAATCCGTTTAATATTTCTTGGCGGCTGCATAGAGTATCTAAACAGGAGCCAATCTGATGATATAAAAAGTCCGTACCTATAAAAAAGTTGGAGATGCGGGTAGTTATATCCTTGAGATAGTCTCCTTGCTCTTGGGTGATAACGGCGGATTCAGCATCAAATTCTCGCCTTTGAATTTCTAGCTCTTGACGTAATCGGTCAACTTCGAGGCGATCGCGTTGGGCAATAGTTTGAGATTCTTCAGCTTCTTTGCGTCTAATATCTATTTGTTCTAGTTCTTGCTCACGATCTGCAAGTTCGACTTCACGCCGATGGAGTTCTTGACTTTGGTAGTTTAGGGATTGCTTCCACTGCTCAATTTCTTCTTCGCCTTGTTTGAATTTATCTTGGAGGCGAGAGAAGTTTTGCAATAGGAGTACTAGACGTTTGGACGCGTCTTGGATACTTTGGATATTTTTATTGTTATTAATATCCACCAAGACCATCTGACCATCTTTAAGATCTCTTGCTTGGTTACTATCGGGAACGGGAACAGTTTCATCGTTGCTAATGCTTTGCCAATTGTTGTCAGAGGTGTTTCTAGCTAAAAGTTTAACTTCTGTTTTTACACCAACAAATGCCTTTTCTTTTTTGAGTTCCGCCAAGTACTGCACGCTACTTAATTCTCCTATCTTTGTTATCGTGGGAGTAGTTACATACTAACCAATGTTGGTCTATTTGTACCACTCAAATTTTATCTAAGGTTTCTTGCTTTTAGCGTAAATCCATTGGATTAGGCAAAATATTAGTCTTAATTAAATTAATGAAACCAATTAAGACTTATTTGTTGCCCAGTTTAAGATCATTTGTCCATTTAAAAAAGTTGTATCTGAACTTGATGTGATTTTAGTATTAGCGATCGCTAGACTTTGAATCCGATTTTGGAAAATATTTAGGGCTGGTTGCAAGGTTAAGAGGTTATGTAATTCATGGGAATTTAGGTAAACGAGTCCATTTTGGGTACCAATAGCATTGGCGATTGCTTTAAATACGAGATCAGTTTCTAAAATAGATGTGTTACTTAGCGCATTTTCAATATTACTTACTGAATTTGAAAATAGTACATATTTCTCTATTGACGTATGGGCAAGGGACACTGTTCCAGTTACGGTTCTATTGGTAGCACTGGGATTAAGTTTTGTCCACAGGGTTACAGGTTGCTTATTGCTAAAGATTTCCCCTACCGTAAATTTGGATTTAGTTCGAGCATCTTGATCTAGTTGGGTCAGGGCTGAGATGGCTTGTTCAGGATTTTTATTTTCCACCACTAGTAACCAACTGGATAGCCAATTAGAGTCTTTGGTCTCGGTGCTGGCACTTGCAGGTATGGCGATCGCATATTGATCTGTAATCCAACTTAAAGTTTCTGGAGTCAGGGTAAAGTCAATACTTTGTTTTAGGTTGGTGATCGCCTGTTGTAAAAATAGATGTCCTGGGCGATCGCTTTGGGTAATACTTTTGATGGTTTGGGCTAAGTCATTGCCGATGATAACGGAACTACCTCCTTGGATGTATTTGAGGATATCAATGCCTGCATTAGGATTAGATGGGATCAATGATGATTTTGCACTCAGGGCTAGAATAGTTTCTACTTTTATACCCAAGTCACTGGACTTAAAGCCCATGGTCAAGGTTACGGGTAAATCATCCTTAGTGGAGTAGTCTATTGCTAATCCGATAATTTCACTGGGGTTGAGGTAGGCGATCGCCCATCCTTGATTTGTAAATTGTTTAAGACTATTTTGATATTCAGGACTGCTAGCTAAAGCTAAATTGGGAACTTGTAGATTATTAATGGCATTGCGGATCACACTTGGCTCATTGGCAAAGAGAATAAATTTCCCAACTCTGGCATTGGCGATCGCTTTTAAGGAAAAATCATCTGAATCCTCAGCAGAAAGCTGCGTAGAGACTAAAGATACGCCTTGATACTGTTCAAAAGTGAGGTCTGCTCCTGTCTGTGCTTGCTTTTGCCAAAATCGTTCCAAATACTTCTGCGCTAAATCTGGTTTTTCTGTAGCAAGGGCGATCAGGTATCCAGGTTGTAAGCCGTTGCTGGGATCTCGATCTAAATCTGTTGCAGTTACCGCAAAGGTGGCTTCTTTCCCAATCCAAGGTTTAAGGTCTTGATCGTAGTTTAGGTGCCAAGTTTGCTGAAGCTGGGTTTTTAACTTGCTTAGTTCTTGATTAAAATTACGGCGATCATCTACTTTTGTTGCTAGTTTTGCCGCTAGGCTCAAATCATCAGGATTAAATAGAAATGAAGCAACTAGGGGCGATCTCTTGGGTAAAAATTGGGCAGCTTGGGGCTGAAGGTTAGTGACTAAATTTTGGGGATTGGCACTAAATACCTTTGTGACGGCAGCTAAGCTCAATATTGATAATACAATCGCTGCGATCGCCAGACCGCCAAAAAATGATTTTTGTTTCATCTTATTTGCTTTGATCACCATTAGTCAGACATTCACCTAATACTAGTTTAGGTTGATTTGGTACTGATTGCCCTTATAAACTGATCAACTCTAATTATTACTTTTAAATTAACTATAAACCGCCTAAGCTATAAAAATTAGAGGAAGGCATAGGCTTTTCAAGGTCAGCTATTGGGGGCAATATCAATAATATTAAAAAATTGATACAAGTTTTACATAATTAGAATTGCTGTTACAAACTAAGCGAGAATAAATAAATATGGGTTTTGCTGATCTATCAATAGAAGAAATTGCCGAGGACTATAACCTCTCTGTAGAGTTAGTCTGTGAAATTTGCGATCGCCTTAACATTACTTATCAAGATCCCAAAAC
>Ga0105047_10008285_pt1 | contig 17336 bp, 14 predicted proteins | sample MAT04_FD_78384 | JGI IMG/M metagenome (GOLD analysis project Ga0105047, IMG submission 78384) | Freshwater microbial communities from Lake Fryxell liftoff mats and glacier meltwater in Antarctica - MAT-04 (megahit assembly) | ecosystem: Environmental > Aquatic > Freshwater > Ice > Liftoff...
CGCAACATCCTGAACCGGGGCGGACAGCTCCGTTGGTCGTCAAGCTCGCCAGTAGGCGGGTTGGGCCAAGAAGCCGCCGGGCTGTAGCCCGTGCGGAGTGTCACGGTGATTACCGAGGCGTGAGGTGGTCTGGGGCAGATGGATTTCTCTCGGTGCAACTTTTCACCACAACGGGTGCAGGTGAAAGCCTACGGGCACACTGGCGGCTGAAGCCGCAGGCTGCGGCGTGCAAAGCCCGCTGGCGCGGGCTCGCGCAGGCCGCGCAGGCGGCCTTGGTCGGGGGAGCCGGGCCGTTGACGGCCCCGGCGGGGTGCGGCACGAAACAATACGCCGCACCCCCCTTGAAACGTAGGATTGACAGGTATGCTATGCTCAACACCATACCATCAGGTCAGGCAGACGCTAAATAACCATCCCTGCACCACTTCTCTTTACTCCAATCGCTGCACCTATTCTAGCGGTTGGCGTGGATTGCCCCGTGCGTTGCAGCCATGGCTCGTGCTGTAGGATGCAGAGCTCGCCCGCATAGCTGTGAAAGGAGCGTCGTATGCCACAGTCGTACACCTATCCCGGTGTCTACGTCGAGGAGCTTCCCAGCGGTGTCCGCACAATCGCGGGGGTCAGCACATCCGACACGGCGTTCGTCGACTTCTTCAAGCAGGGCCCGGTCGACGACCCTGTGCGAATCACTTCGTTTGGCGATTTCGAGCGGGTTTTCGGCGGGCTAGATGCCCGCAGCGCCGCTAGCTACGCTATCCAACAGTATTACCTTAACGGCGGCAGCATCGCCTATGTGGTGCGTGTCGCCGAGCGCAACGGAGCGGGGGTGAGCGTCGCCGCCGCCGCGTCCCTAACGCCGACCGGCGGCGCGCTGCGGATCGACGCCAGCAGCCCCGGCACATGGGCAAACAGCCGCATTCGCGTGAGCCTGCCGAGTGGCGCCGCGACTGGGCTGTTCAATCTGCGGCTCGAGTTGCTGGCCGACATCAGCGCCGGCGCGGCTGTCGTCGCAACCGAGAACTTCCTCAGCCTGAGCATGGACCAGGCCAGCGCCCGCTATGCGCCACATGTGCTGGCAGCCAACTCGGCGCTGGCTCGCGTTGTCCACACCGATCTGACAAACGTCGGCGTGCCGACCGCCGTGGCAGCCGCCCCCGCCGATCGGCTGGCGAGCGGCACGGATGGCGAGGCGCCTGGGGGCAGTAGCTGGCGAACAACCGCTGGGGCCGGGGCCGTCCAGGGTGCGCCCGGTGCCAAGACCGGGCTTTTTGCGCTGGAGAAGATCGCGCCATTTGTGTTCAACATCATGTGTCTGCCAGGCGCCGCCGATCTGGAGACAGCCGACATGGAGGCGGTGTATAAAGCCGCGCTCACATTTGTGGAGCAGAAGCGCGCCTTTCTGCTGATCGACGTGCCCGAGAACACGGCCTTCAGCGCCATGAGCACCTACCTGGCCGACCGAGGCTTTGCCGGCAAGAATGCAGCGATCTACTTCCCACGCGTGCGCGTGCCCGACGCGCTGCAAGGCAACACCGTACGCGAGATGGCATCCAGCGGCACAATCGCCGGCGTGTACGCTCGCACCGACGCGGCGCGCGGCGTGTGGAAAGCGCCGGCCGGCACCGACGCGATCATGCGCAACGCCAGTGTTGCGCTGAAGCTGAACGATGACGAGAACGGCGGACTGAATCAGCTGGGTGTGAACGTCCTACGCAGCTTCCCGGTGTATGGCGACATTGTGTGGGGCGCACGCACGATCGATGGCGCCGACCAGAAGGCCAGCGAGTGGAAGTATGTGCCGGTGCGCCGGGTGACGCTGTTCATCGAGGAGAGCCTGTATCAGGGCCTGAAGTGGGTGGTGTTCGAGCCGAACGACGAGCCGCTCTGGTCGCAGATCCGGCTGAACGTCGGCTCGTTTATGAATGGGCTGTTCCGCCAGGGCGCGTTCCAGGGCAAGACGGCGCGCGAGGCGTACTTCGTCAAGTGTGACCGCGAGACAACGACGCAGAATGATATCGACCGCGGGATTGTGAATATTGTGGTCGGCTTTGCGCCGCTCAAGCCGGCCGAGTTCGTCGTGCTCAAGATCCAGCAGATCGCGGGCCAGCTGCAGGTCTAGCGCCACCCGCGCTAAGGAACGCACGCGCCAGGCAAGCCTTGGTCGCTTCGTGGTCATGTGAGGAGGACGTGTCGTGGCAACATTCGAAGTCAACCAGTCACGCTTCGACCCCTACAAGAACTTCAAGTTCCGCGTGAAGTGGGACGGGCGCTACGTCGCTGGGGTCAGCAAGGTGAGCGCGCTCAAGCGCACCACCGAGGTCGTCGAGTTCCGCGAGGGCGGCGACCTAAACTCGATGCGCAAATCGCCGGGGCAGACCAAGTTCGAGCCGATCACGTTGGAGCGCGGTGTGACCCACGACCTTGAGTTCGAGCGATGGGCCGCCAAGGTCTGGCAATACGGGCGCGGCCTTGGCGCCGAGGTCAGCCTGAAAGATTTCCGCAAGGATATCATCGTCGAGCTGTACAACGAGGCCGGCCAGCTGGCGCTGGCCTACAAGATCTACCGCGCCTGGGTCTCCGAGTATACAGCGCTGCCGGAGCTGGATGGCAGCGCCAACGCGGTCGCCATTCAGTCGCTGGTGCTACAGAATGAGGGCTGGGAGCGAGACCTCGACGTGACCGAGCCGACTGAGCCGCTGATCACGTAGGGTGCGAGCGATGACCACGCTTTCGGCTGCCCGGCTGCTGGATGTGCTGGCGCAGGGCGCTGACGCGCCGCCCTACGCGCGGGCGCTGCTGCTGCTGGCTACAGCTTCGCCATCCACGACGCAGGATGCGCTGGCGGATTGGAGCCTGGGACGGCGCGACGCGGCGCTGTTCGACCTGCGCGAGCAGCTGTTCGGCAGCACAATCGAGGCGCTGGCGGTATGCCCGCAGTGCGGCGCGCAGAGCACGCTGAACTTTCAGACCGCAGCTATTCGCGCACCTTTCGCCAGCACCGATCTTCGCCAGCTTCAGGCGCAGATCGATGGGCACGCATATAGCCTGTGGCTACGCCCGGTCAGTACGGCGGCGCTGATCGCCGTAGCAAACGACAGCCGGCGCGAGGCGCTGCTGCTGGAGTGTATCGTCGAGGCGCAGCGCGACGGTGCGCCGCTACCAGCGACCGACCTGCCAGCCGAGCTGCTGGCACGCTGCGGCAACGCGCTGGCCGAGGCCGACCCGCAGGCCGACATTCAACTTGCGCTTGCGTGCATTGAGTGCGGTGAAAACTGGAACGCGCCGTTCGACCCGGCCGGGTTCCTGTGGAGCGAGATCGAGCGCTGGGCTGAGCGGTTGCTGCGCGAGGTGCATGTGCTGGCGTCGGCATACGGATGGAGCGAGGCCGACATCCTGGCGCTAAGCGCCGTGCGCCGGCGGCGCTACCTGGAGATGGTGACGGCATGAGCGACTTTCTCGATCTGGTGCTAGCGCGCAGCTATGGCACGACGTCGGGCGCGGTTCGCCCACGGCCAGTGGCGCACTTCGAGCAGCCGGACAGCATACCGCCGGACCACGAGACACCGCCAGCAGGGGTGCCGCCAGGCCCAGCACTCGCTATGGCGCCAGCGGTCACACCATCGGCTGCACCCGCGCCGCCAGCGCCACGCATGGTGACGCACGAGTTGAGCACGACCCGCGACCTGCTGACCATTCGCGAGACGACGATCAGGCCAGCGCCACTTAGCGTTGAGCCGCCAACCGCGCCGATTGAGCCCAACCAGACGCCAAGTGTCGTCGTCCAGCAGATCACTAGGCCATCGGCAGCGCCACGCGGCGATCCAGTAGCGCCAGTTGAGGCGCATGTTTTGTCCGCAGCGCCTGCGCGACCAGCGACGCCGCAGCCGGTGGCGCCGTTAGTCGCTCCGCTCAGACCGCAGCCACAGGCCGAGCCGCCGCTTGCGGTACGACCGACCATGCCGGTCGTGCATGTGCGGATCGGTCGCGTCGAACTGCACGGCCCGCAGCCTGCCGCCAGCCCGCCCCGCCCGCCGACACCGCGCAGCGTGCCCGCGCCAGTCCGGCCAGTTCGCTCGCTGGACGACTATCTGCGGCGCCGTAACGAGGAGCGCTGATGAGTGGAAACCTAGCGATCGCCGCTGTCAGCGCGGTTATGAAATATCTGCTACAGAACCCGGCCAGCGGCGATAGCATCGCTGCCGTGGTGCCCGACCTGGCGGTGACAGTCGTCCCGCCGCATCAGGTTGACGACGACACGCCGAGTCTCAACATCTTCTTTTACCGTGCGCTGCTCAACAGCGGCTGGGCACAGAACAACCTGCCCGCACGCAATAGCCAGGGCGCACGCGTCAGTAACCCATACCTGGCGCTCGATCTGTACTACATCATCAGCGCGCACACGGCCCGCGACTACCACGGCGAGATCCTGCTCGGCTACGCGCTACAGACCTTTCACGAGAACCCGGTGCTGCCGCGCGAGACCATCCGCGACGCGCTGAGCTCGGCCTCGCTGGTGACGACCGACACACCGGCGAGTCTGCTGGCGGCGATTGCCGCGACCGAGCTGGCCGAGCAGTTCGAGCAGATCAAGCTGGTGCCGCACTTTCCAAGCCCCGAGGAGGCCGCCAACATCTGGTCGCCGCTGGGCGCCAACTATGTGCCGACGATGTATTACAAAGCCTCGGTCGTGCTGATCGAGAGCCGACGACCGGCGCAGGCCGCGCCGCCGGTGCGGAGCTACAATCTCTACGGCCTACCGTTCCAGCAGATCCGTATCGACGACGTGATCGCCGAAGCCGGCCCAGGCCAGCCGATCATGGTCGGCGCGCGGGTGCTGCTGCGTGGGAGCAGCCTGCGTGGCGACGATACGCGGGTGGTCATCGGCGGCGTCGAGGTTGCGGGCGTGGCGCTGGAGGTGCGCAGCAGCCAGATCGGGCTGAACCTGCCGACAGGGCTACAGGCTGGCCTCGTGGGCGTTCAGGTTGCGCATATGCTGAGCATCGGCACACCGCCACAGCCGCACCAGGGCTTCGAGTCGAATGTCGCGGCGTTTGTGCTACAGCCGCAGATTCGCAAAACCGGGCCGAACTACGAGCTCCAGATCGTCGCGCCTGGCGGCGGCAACCCGCGCGCGCTGCGAACGACGCTCGACCCGCCAGTCGGGCCGACGCAGCGGGCGACGCTGCTGCTGAACGAGCTGAACGCGCCCAGCAGTCGCGCCGCGTTGTCGTTCACGTTCAGCGCCCAGACGCGGGCGCCCGGCTCGCCGCCAGCCAACCAGCTGACGTTTTTTATCCCGGACGTGCCGGGCGCCAGCTATCTGGTGCGCGTGCGGGTGGACGGCGCCGAGTCGCCGTTGGTTTACCAGGACCCGAGCGGCTACGTCGATCCAGCGGTGGCGCTATGACCGCCGCCGTGCCATCCGGCTGGCAGCAAGCCAACCGGCGCGATCTGGCAGCGCGGCTGTCCACTCTGCATGCGCTGCTCGAGCAAGCGTTGGGCCGCACCCCGGAGCCGCCAGCTGCGCCGCCCGCCGCAGCCGATCCGTCACTGGCCGTGCCGAGACTTGCGAAGCTGTTCGGCCTTTCGAGCTTCGAGACCGAGCTGCTGGTGCTCTGCGCAGCGGTAGAGCTGGACAGCACGATCGCCGGGCTATGTGCCGAGCTGCACGGCGACCCGCGCCGGCCGCGACCGAGCTTTGGCCTGGCGATGACTGCGCTGCCGAACGCACACTGGAGCGCGCTCACGCCGGCGGCGCCGCTCCGCTCCTGGCAGCTACTGGCCCCGAGCGGCGGCGAGCTGCTGGCCCGTGCGCCGCTGGCGATCGACGAGCGCGTGCTGCATCTGATCGGCGGCGTCGACGAGTTCGACGTGCGCCTGTCGGCAGTTTTGTCGCCGCTTGACCACGCGCTGCATCGGAGTGCGCCGGAAAACGCAGGCGACCTGGCAGCGGTCGCGCGGGCGCTGGCAGCTGGCCCGCTCGTCGCGCTGTGCGGCGCCGATCGGCACACCCTGATCGCGCTGGGCGTCGCAGCCGCTGAGCGCGCCGGGCTGCGGCCGCACCTGCTGCGGGCCACCGATGTTCCAGACGAGCCAGACCAGCGCCGCCAGCTGGCGCGGCTGTGGGAGCGCGAGACACTGCTCGGCGCACATCTGCTGCTGATCGACCTTGCGGACGACGGGCGTGCGAGCGAGCGCGCGACAACCTTCGTCAACCTCCTGGCCGCCCCGGCGCTGCTGCTCAGCGAGCAGCCGCTGAACATCCCCACGCTGCGACCGATTGTGCGCCACACACTGGCGCCGGCGAACGCCGCCGAGCAGCGGCGCATCTGGACGCAGGCGCTCGGCCCGCACATCGCGGCGCTGAATGGCGCGCTGCCACGGCTCGCCGCCCAATTCAGCCTGCCGCCCTCCGCCATCCACGCCGCCACAGCCGAGGCGCTGGGAGGGCCAGACCCACTGGGCGGCGACGAGCTGGCCCAGCGGCTGTGGGACGCATGCCGTCAGCAGGCGCGCCCGCGCCTCGACGACCTGGCGCAGCGCATTACGACCCGCCACAGGTGGGACGACATTGTGTTGCCTGAGCGGCAGCTCGCGATGCTGCACGAGGTGACGGCGCATGTTGCGCAGCGCCGACAGGTGTACGACCTGTGGGGCTTCGGCGCCGAAGCGCGTGGCAGCGGCACAAGCGTGATCTTCGCCGGCGGAAGCGGCACCGGCAAGACACTGGCGGCCGAGATCCTTGCGAACGAGCTGCGGCTCGACCTGTATCGCGTCGATCTGTCGGGCGTGGTCAGCAAGTACATCGGCGAAACCGAGAAGAATTTGCGGCGCATCTTCGGCGCGGCCGAATACGGCGGCGCGATCCTGCTGTTCGATGAGGCCGACGCGCTGTTTGGCAAGCGCTCTGAGGTAAAGGACAGCCACGACCGCTACGCAAATATCGAGGTCAGCTATCTGCTGCAGCAGATGGAAAGCTACCGTGGCCTGGCGCTGCTGACCACCAACATGCTCGAAAACTTTGACCGGGCCTTTCTGCGGCGGGTTCGCTTCGTGGTCCAGTTCCCGTTCCCGACGCTCGACCAGCGTGCGGCAATCTGGCAGCACGCGTTTCCCGCCGAGGCGCCGACGCACGCGATCAACGTGTACAAGCTTGCGCGCCTGAACGTCACTGGCGGCAACATCCGCAACATCGCGCTGAACGCCGCCTTTTTAGCGGCCCATAGCGGCGAGTCGATTGGTATGCGCCACCTGTTGCGCGCCGCAGTGAGCGAGTACGCAAAGCTGGAAAAATCGCTGCCCGATGCCGAGATCAAAGATTGGACGCATTGATGGTGCCGGGGATCGAGATCGACATTGACGCGCTGGTGCTGCGCGATCTGCCCACCTTTGACGCCGAAACGTTCGGCGCGGCGCTCAGCGGCGAGCTCGCTCGCCTGCTGAGCACTGCCGCGCCTGGCGCCGGCATATGGCAGGTCGAGGTCGTCCATGTCGAACTCGCCGGCGCGCTTGACTCGGCGCCGCTCGGCGTACAGGTGGCCCAGGCAGTCTATGCACAGCTGCTCGGAGGCGGGCCATGAGCAGCCGCCACCGCGCGCCCACCAGCGATGTCGCCGTAGCCGAGCGCCCGGCCGAGTCGCGCCGCCGCGCCGATCGTGCGCGCGGCGTAACCTTCGTGCCGGCGCCCGAGTCGGCCACTGAGCAGCCGGCCGCCGAGCAGCAGCCAGCGCAGGCCCCGCGCCTCAACTACGGCGTCGACAGCGTAGCGACCAGCGCCCCCGCCGCGCAGGCTGAAGGCCAGGCACCTGCCGGTATCCCCGCGCCGGCCGCCCCCGAGCCGGGCGTCAGCGCCGAGCAGGTGGCCCAGCGCGAGGCGCAGATCGCCGCCGCCCAGGCCGCGCTCGACGGTGCCGCCGACACGCCCGGCCTGATGAACGCCTTCGCCGCTGCGCCGCCGACGCTCAAGGCCCAGGTGGCCGGCGAGCTTGGCAGCCGCTTCGACAGCACGCTCGGCCAGGACAGCCAGGCGCTCCAGCAGGAGACGCCCGAGCTACGCGCCGAGCTGCAGGGCAACACCCCTGCGCCGGCCGGCGAGATCGTCGCGCCGGTAGCCGACGTGACGCTTGAAGCGCCGCCGACCGAGGCGCCGTCCGGCGAGGAGCTCGTCGGCGCGCCAGTCGGCACTGCGGAAGCGTATGGCGCGAACGGCGCAGTGGTCAGCCAGATCGCGCGCAGCTTCAGCGCCGAGGCCGGCGCAGCGGGTATCGACCGGGCGCTTGGCAGTGTGCAGACCACAGACCCGAGCATCGTGACCAGCCCTGGCTCAGCGCCGACCATCCCGCTCGAAGGTGAGACCGACCCACAGCGCATCCAGAACCAGATCGACGCCGGCACACAGCAGGCCCAGGGTGTGCTCGCAGAGCAGCAGGCCCAGGCCCAGGCCCTGCCCGGCGCCGAACGGGTGCAGCTGGCCGATATTCACGAGAGCTACCCGCTTGGCGCGCTGCAGGTGCCCAGCGCCGAGCATGCCCCAGCGCCAGAGGGCGCGCAGCAGTACCTGGAGCTCGGCCAGCCGCCCGAGGTCCAGACCGCCTTCGACGATCTGACCGGCGCAGCGATGCAGGCAAGCATGGGCGAGGCGCGCGGCCAGATGGATCAGGCCGCCCAGGACCGCGACCAGCAGCACCAGGATACGATCGACCAGGCCCAGCGCGACAGCGAGGCCACCGAGCAGCAGGCCCGCAGCGACCAGAGCAACGCGGTCGGCAGCTCGCGGCGCGAGATCGAGGCGCAGCGCCAGAGCACGCTCGTGCAGCAGCAGGCCGCCGTCGCCGATGTCGAGCAGCAGGCCAGCGACCGCAGCGCCGACGACCGTCAGCAGATTGACGACCGCGTGCGCGACGACCAGCAGAAGCTAGACGGCCACTACCGCAAGGCCGAGGCCGACTCCGAGGCCGAGGTGCGCGAAGGCGAACGGAAGGCCGAGGAAAAGCGCCAGCGCGCCGAACGTGATTCCCAGGACAAGCACTGGTGGGAGGCTGCGCTCGATTTCATCACCGACCTGTTTGACGCACTGGTCAGCCTGATCAACGATATTTTCGACGCGGTGCGCACGGTAGTGAACGGCATCATCAACGCGGTGCGCGCCGCCGTGCTGGCTGTGATTGACCTGGCCGCCACATTTGTGAAGGGGCTAATCTCGGCGTTTGGTGTTATTCTCAAAGGGTTAGTGCAAGGCCTGCTGGGCAAGGCGTTCCCTGAGTTGGCCCAGAAGCTGTCCGCTGGAATCGACGAGGCCGTCGAGCGGGCCAACAGCGCGATCGATACTGTGGCCAACGCGCTGAAGAGCGCGGTCAACACGATTCTCGACGTGCTCCAGAAAGCCGTCAACCTGGTGCTCAACGTCTTCCAGGGTGCAGTCAACATCGGGCTGGCCCTGGCGCGGGCGGCGATGACCGGCGACTGGGGCGCGTTCATCATCCAGCTGATCGAGTCGGCCTGCCGGGTGGCCGGGCTGAATTCCGAGGAGGTGTTTGCGTTCATCGGCCGTGCCCAGGACACAATCCAGCTGATCGTCGACGACCCGGGCCAGTTCCTATCGAACGCAGTCGCCGCGCTGACCGGCGGCATCCAGCGCTTCGCCGATCATTTTCGTGAGCACCTGCAGGCCGGAATCATCGCCTGGTTGACCGGGGCGATCGGCGGCGCGGGGATCACGCTGCCCGAGCAGTTCGACCTGATGGGTGTGATCAGCCTGGTGGCGCAAATCACGGGCCTGACCTGGCAGAACCTGCGCCTGCGGCTGGTGCGGGTGATCGGCGAGCGCGGCGTGCAGGTGCTGGAGTTTGTGGCTGGCTACATTCAGACGCTGATCGAGGGCGGCTGGGATGCCCTGTGGGAACGTATCCGGAACGACCTCGGCACCCTGCGCGATATGGTGCTGGAACAGATTCGTACCTACCTGGTCGAGCGTGTTGTCATGGCGGCGATCACGCGGCTGGCGACCTTGTTCAACCCGGTCGGCGCGCTGGTCAACATCCTGATCGCAGCCTACAGCTTCTATACCTTCATCCGCGACCAGCTGCAGCGGATCATGCAGGTGGTCGGGGTGATCGTCGACGCGATCGGCAACATCGCCCGCGGCGTGCTGGAGCCGGCGCAGGCCAGCGTCGAGACCTTCCTGGCCGGGCTGCTGCCGCTAGCGCTCGATTTGCTGGCCCGTATCCTGAGGCTGGGCGATGTCAGCGCGCGGGTGCGCGAGATCTTACAGAGCGTCCAGAACCTGGTCTGGGGCGCGATCGACCGGCTGATTAACTGGGTGGTTGGGCTGTTCCGCGGCGGCACGGGCGAAGGGGGGGCGAGCGAGCCGGTGTCGGAGGGGGCAGAGGCGGCGGGCACGGCTGTTATGGGCGAGCGTATTCCTGTACGCCCTGTTAACCAACCAGTTCACCACCTCTATATTACTATCGCTGGGCGTGATGCCACGATCACGGTCGAAAGCGACCCCAAATCAATCGGCCAGCTGCGCCAAGTGTGGAACCAGCAGATCGAGAGGCTGCCGAACGACGCGCCCGACTTTAAACGAGACACGGCGCGCGGCCTGCTCCAGCAACTGGAGAGCGGAAACACTGAGGCCGAGCAGGCGGCCGAGCAGCAGGTAGCACAAACTCCGGCGGTAGCCACGACGGCGGGAGCAAGTGCGGCTAGTCGCCGACCCGCTCCTAGCACAGCCGCAGGCGGCGTAAGCCCAAATACAAATGTGCTTACCTACGAGCAAAATCTGGTCACGCTGTTAACACGATTGTTTGAATTATTCGAGGGACACGCCAAGCAAGCGCCGACGGCGGCCTCGCGTGAGCTGCTGGAGCGCTTCGACTTTGAGCTGCGGATCGCGGAGCCGTCGGCCTCCCAGCAGCTGTTCGACGACCTTGCCCAGCAATCAGCAGATCTTCAGGATGTACGTTCCTGGAGACAGGTGCTTACCACGCTGGCTGAACGCGACACATTCTACAAGCGGCCACTGCGAAGCGGTACCTTCGCTAATGCGGTGCACGGTCGAATCCAGAACGAGGGCGCAAGCCCAGGGGGAAACAGCATCACCGAATATTTTACTGACGCGAAAGACCAGTACGACCGGCGCAAGGAGATCGAGCGCGAAGCCCGACGCTACGGCTACACCGTGGACACGATCACAACCGCGATCACGCTGCCAGAAGACGTCAATGACTTCATCGTGCGCAGCGTAAGATTGATCCACACTGAGCCGCCCCGGCCACCGTTCGGCCACTCGCTCCAGGCCCTGCGCGACTGGATCGTGGATCGAGCTCGCCAGAACGCGGCGATGAGCACTGTGATGCTGGAGTACGCCGACTCGATCGCATACTACTACCGCTCCGGTGCCCCGGCTCACCGCTTCTTCGAGCCGGTGATGATGAGCGACTCCGCCTACCCGACGATCCGGTATCACTACCAGGAGCTCGCCGGCCCGCAGTTCGAAGTCACCGTCCACGCCAACAACGCCGGTCGAAAGATCCGAGGCACCAATCTCCAGCTCACCTGGGCGCGCTCGGAGATCCCGCGCAGCAGCCAGGGTGTGCGCGAGCCGACCTACAGCGAGAACTTCGACTTCAATGCCGCGCACCTTATTGCCGATCATTTTCTTGGCTCTGGCTACAGAGACGCGCTGAATACGGTGACGACTAGTGAGCACTATAACCAGGTTGTGATGCTGGGTGTCGAGCACCAGATATCGAACTGGATTCGCAATTACCGCACCAACGCCGTCTCGCTGAGCAGTGTAACCTTCGACATGAGCGTGACGGCAAACTGGGGACCGCCCGTGCTGGGCGATGGTATTCTCGATCAGATCCGAACCCAAATCCTGGCGCGTCTGCCGGCTAATAGCCCCGAACGCCAGCAGTTTGTCGCAGATTTTGCCGCTACGCACCGCCAGATTACGGCCGCAGGCAGCGCTATCAACCGCATTCTGTCAGTCGAATATCAGGTCCAAGTGTTTGTGAATGGCGTTGCGCAGGGCGCATCCCTCTCGTTCAGTATCGGACCGGATATCTACTTGGGTATGGACGCAGAAGTCCTGAGACGGCTGTTCCCGCGTTCCTAGCATAGAAAACGAGCACCCCATGACCGTCTTCAACGTGCCGCGCCTGCTCAAGGGCGCGCTGGTTAGCCTGGATCCGCCCAACCCGACGCCGCAGGTGATCGTGTTCCAGTACAACCCGAACACGCTGACCCGCACGCTCGAGGCCCAGATTGCCGAGGACGAGGGCAAGAGCGGCTCGCCGCCGCGGCTCAAGGGCGCGCCAGTCGAGACGATCAAGCTCGATGTGGAGATCGACGCCTCCGAGCAGCTTGAGCGCGGCGACGCGCTGGCGGGCGATGTCGGCGTGTTCCCCCAGCTCTCGGCGCTCGAGCTGCTGATCTACCCGAAGAGCGACCTGGTGATGGCGAATGCGCTGCGGCTCAAGTTTGGCACGCTCGAGATTATGCCGCCGACCGCGCCGCTGACGCTGTTCATCTGGGGCAAGCGCCGGATCTTGCCGGTGCGCCTGACGGAGTTCAGCGTGACCGAGGACGCCCACCACCCGAACCTCAGCCCCATCCGCGCCAAGCTCTCGCTTGGCCTGCGCGTGATCAGCTACTCGGATGTCAGCGGCGACAGCCCGGCCTGGAATCTGTTCATCGCGCACCAGGTGCTCAAGGAGACGATGGCCGCCGTGGCGACCACCAGCAGCGTGAGCGCGGTGGTTGGTAGCAATATCAAGCTGGTCTAGGAGGCACGCCATGTTCGATTTCACGAGCCGCTACGCCGGCCTTGCGACCACGACCTACAGCGCGCCCGATGGCCGGGTGATCGCGTATGTGCGGCGCCGCTTCCTGCCGCCGGGCGCCGCCCTGCCGCTCTTGGCCGAGGTGGCCGTCCAGCCACGCGAGCGGCTCGACCTGCTGACCCACCGCACGCTCGGCGACCCGCTCCAGTTCTGGCGCGTCGCCGACGCCAACGACGCGCTCAACCCCTTCGAGCTTGAGGAGGACGGCCGCACGCTGCGTATTCCCGTGCCGCAGCCGGGGTAGAGACTAGGGGACAGAGAACAGAGGTTGCCATGAGCTTGCTGGGATTACAGCTAACCGTGCTGATCGGCCCGACCCTGCCGCTGCCTGTGCCAGGGCCAGCGCTTGAGATGCTGGAGAGCGTCGAGGTGAGCCACAGCGATGAAGGCCGCTCGGGGTTTCAGCTCGTGTTCAAGGCCGCCCGCAGCAAAAAAGATTTCGTCGACTACCTGCTGTTCGCCAACCCGCAGTTCCGGGCCGGCAACCGCGTGGTGCTCAGCGCGTCGTTCGGCGCACTGCCGCTGGTGCTGATGGACGGCATTATCACGAACCATCAGCTTCAGCCCGGCTCGCCCGGCGGCGAGTCAGCCTCGCTGACGCTGACGGGCGAGGACGTGTCGATTATGATGGACCTGCAAGAGAAAAACGCGGAGCACCCGGCCCAACCGGATAACGTGATCGCGCTCAAGCTTATTCTGAGCTACGCCCAGTACGGCCTGATCCCGCTGGTCATCCCGCCGATCAACCTGGAAGTGCCGCTGCCGACCGAGCGCACGCCGGTGCAGCGCGCCACCGACCTGGCCTACCTCAACGAGATCGCGCAGCGCCACGCCTATACCTTCTACGTGCTGCCGGGGCCAGTGATCGGCACCAATACCGCCTACTGGGGGCCGCCCATCCGGATCGGCATCCCGCAGCGCGCCCTGACTGTCGATATGGGGCCGGACACGAATGTCGATAGCCTGAAGATCGAGCGCAACCCGGCCGACGCGACGACCGTGCAAGGCAGCGTGCAGGACCGCACGACCAACCAGCGCGTGCCGGTGCTCAGCTTTTTGACCACCCGGCCACCGCTGGCGCTTAACACGCCGCTGCTTGATCGGGCGCTGACCCGCACCGAGACCTTCGGCGGACGCAGCGGCCAGAGCGCGCCGCAGGCCACCGGCGAGGCCCAGGCGCGCACCGACCAGTCCATGGATGTGGTCAAGGTGGAGGGCGAACTGAATACCGCCAAGTACGGCATGCCGCTTATGGCCCGCGGTCTGGTTGGCCTGCGCGGCGTCGGCTTCAGCTATGACGGCCTGTACTATGTAAAAAAAGTGACGCACGCGATCAAGCAGGGTGAGTACAAGCAGAAGTTTACCCTCACCCGCGAGGGCACGGGGTCGACGGTTCCATTGGTGCTGCCATGACCGCACGACAGGCCTATTACGGAAAGTACCGCGGCAAGGTCGAGAACAACGTCGACCCGCAGCAGCAGGGTCGGGTGCAGATCGCCTGCCCGGCGGTGCTCGGCGATGGCCAGCTAAGCTGGGCGATGCCAAGCGCGCCTTACGCCGGCAGCGGCGTGGGCTTCTTCATGATCCCGCCGGTCGGCGCGAATGTGTGGGTGGAGTTCGAGGGTGGCGACCCGGATTACCCGATCTGTGCCGGTTGCTTCTGGGGCACTGGCGAGGCGCCAGCCGCGCCGGCGGTGGCCGAGATGAAGGTGATCAAAACTGATAGCGTCACAATCACGCTGAACGACCTGCCAGGCGCCGCCGGGATTACGATCGAGACGGCGCTAGGCCTGAAGCTCACCATGAACGCCGGCGGGATCGAGCTTACGACTGGCCAGGGCGCAAGTGTCAAGCTCAGCGGCCCACAGATCTCGCTCAACAACGGCGCGCTGGAGGTAACCTAGCAATGCCGGGTTTCATCGTCACCACCAGCAGCAGCGCGATCTGTCAGCACGGGGCACAGGTCGCAATGCTCTCGAGCAACACCCGCGTGAAGATCGCCGGCTCGCCTGTCGTAGTCCAGAACGACCGGTTTACGGTGAGCGGCTGCCCGTTCCAGGTGCCGGTCGGCGCCGGCACGAAGCCGCAGCCGTGCGTCAAGCTTCAGTGGATCGCGCCAGCCACGCGCGTGCGCGTCGGCGGGCAGCCGGTTATCCTGCAGTCGAGCGCCGGCCTGTGCCTGAGCGCCGAGCAGATCCCGCAGGGCGCGCCCACGGTGGTGGCGACCCAGCCCCGCGTGAAGGGGACGTGATGAGCAGCAACATCGACTATCCCTATCAGTTCGACACGCGTGGCCGCACCGCCACCACCGGCACGGACGAGCACATCCGCGACCTGATCATGCAGGTGTTGTTCACCGCGCCGGGTGAGCGGGTCAACCGGCCCGACTTCGGCAGCGGCCTGCTGCAGTTGCTGTTCGCGCCAAACAGCGACGAGCTGGCGACGGCGACGCAGTTCCTGGTGCAGGGCGCGCTTCAGCGCTGGCTCGGCGACCTGATCGTGGTCGAGGCGGTGGCGGTCGAAAGCGACGAGAGCCTGCTGCGCGTAACCGTGCATTACACCGTGCGCCGCACCCAGCAACGCCGCGTCGACCAGTTCACGCAGGTGGTGCCAACATGACGATCATGTTTTGCTGCGACGAGGACCGCCGCAACCTGGTGCGCGCACACCCAACAATCAACGGGATCGACTTGCTTGAGGTGCGCGACGAGCCGAGCCAGGCCCTGGCCGACCGGCAGCGCTTTCTGCTCGTGACGCTGCTCAAGCCGCCGGGTGCTCCGCTGACGGTCGACAACCTGCGGATCGAGGGCGGCGAGGCGGTGCGCGAGATCCGCGTCGTGGCCGTCGGCGCGGCCGGCCCGTCGCTGACGGTCGAGGTCGATCAGGCTGGTGATTTCAGCACCTACACGCTGCGGCTGGTCGCCACCGCCACTGCCGACGACCCGCCGGCCGGCTACGACCCGCTGCTTTCAGCCGTCGACTTCTCGTTCAAGGTCAACTGCGCCACCGACTTCGACTGCGACGACGATGACAGCTGCCCGCCGCCGCTGTTCGAGGAGCCGCAGCTCGACTACCTGGCGCGTGACTTTAACTCACTGCGCCAGCTGATGCTCGACCGGATGCGGCTGCTGGCCCCCGACTGGCGCGAGGATCACCTGGCCGACATGGCTCAGGCGCTGATCGACCTGAAGGCCTACGTCGCCGACTACCAGCACTACCAGCTCGACGCGATCAACAGCGAGGCGTATCTGTTCACGGCCCGCAGCCGCGTCTCGGTGCGCCGCCACGCCCGCCTGGTCGACTACCGGATGCACGACGGCTGCTCGGCGCGTGTCTGGGCGCAGCTCCTGGTTGATGCGGGCGTGGCCGGCGGCGTGAGCCTGCCGCAAGGCACGCAGCTACTAACTGGCGTGCCCGGCCTACCGCCGCGCCTCCTCGCCACGAGCCAGGCCTACCGCGATGCGCTGGCCTACGCGCCGGAGTTCTTCGAGACGCTGCACGACGCCACGCTGTTCGCCGCCCACAACACGCTCTGCTTCTACACCTGGGGCGATGGCCGCTGCGTGCTGCCGCGCGGCGCGACCCGTGCGACGCTGCGCGATCACCTGCCTGACCTGCAGGCCGATGATGTGCTGATCTTCGAGGAGCTGCGCGGCCCCGAGACCGGCGACCCGGCCGACGCCGACCCGACCAAACGCTTCGTGGTGCGCCTGAGCGCGGTGAGCCTGAGCCGCGATGAGCTGACCGCGAGCGATGTGACCGAGATCCGCTGGTACGCCGAGGACGCTTTGCCAGCGCCGCTGTGCCTCTCGTCCGCCGTGCCACCCGACACAAGCCTGCCATGCGATGGCGCGATCAGCGTGGCGCGCGGCAATCTTGTGCTGGCCGACCACGGCCGCACGCTCCCGGTCGAGGCGCTTGGCGTAGTGCCGGCCAGCACGCTGTCCTATGTTTCCCAGCACCAGCGCTGCGAGCAGCCGACATCCGATGCGGTGCCGCCACGCTTTCGGCCACAGCTGCGCCAGCCGCTGATCGCCCAGCAGCTGGCCTACGACCACGCCACGGCACGGACGCGCTCGGCGGCCTGGGCCACGCGCCTGAGCCCTGCGGCGGCGCTGCCCGCCGTCCAGCTGGCGCTCGACTCGGCCTTCGCAGGCGAGATCTGGCGCCCGCAGCGCGACCTGCTCAACAGCGCCGCCGACGAGCCGGAGTTCGTGCTGGAGGTCGAAAACGATGGCCGGGCGCACATACGCTTCGGCGACGACGAGCATGGCCGTCGGCCCAACGCCGACGAGAACTTCTACGCTCGTTATCGCACCGGCGAGCTGCTGGCCGGCAACATCGGCGCCGATGCACTGGCCCACGTGGTGCTCAACCAGCCGGCGATTGTCGGCGTGCGCAACCCCCTGCCCGGCAGAGGCGGCGCCACGCTCGAGTCGATCGAGGCCGTGCGCCAGAACGCGCCGCAAGCCTTCCGCACCCAGGAGC
>Ga0105047_10008286_pt1 | contig 17335 bp, 12 predicted proteins | sample MAT04_FD_78384 | JGI IMG/M metagenome (GOLD analysis project Ga0105047, IMG submission 78384) | Freshwater microbial communities from Lake Fryxell liftoff mats and glacier meltwater in Antarctica - MAT-04 (megahit assembly) | ecosystem: Environmental > Aquatic > Freshwater > Ice > Liftoff...
AGTGTTTTTTAATTAAAAGAAAGAGGCGTCAGCTTTGTTAAATACATAAAAAATTAATGTACTTAAAAAACTGATGCCTCTATTTTAAAGTTGCTCGTAATTAAAGATGCGTCGAGTAGTAAAATACATTATTATTTTTTCATTACCTGTTTTCTTACGGTGGTGGCACCGGCTTTTACTTCTACTATGTACATACCACCTGCCATTTTATTGCTTTGTATGGTTGCAATACCTGTACCCCTGCGCAGTGGTACGTTTTGGCTGTAAACAATTTGCCCCACAATATTATAAATAGTTATCATAGCTGCCAATGCTTTAAAATCTTTTAAATTAACAGTAAAAGGATTTAATAAAGGGTTCGGATAAATCTCAACGATACCTTGCCCATTATTGGATGCTGCATTGTTATTTAAATTAGTATTTGGTAAACTTAAAACAGAGCAGGCTCCATTGTTTACCGGCGGATCTTTTAATGTAGTATTGTTTTTTGTAACCAACCACAAATTTGGATCTACCAGTACAGTATCTGCTGTAAAACCAATACTGCTCATAAACATTTCTCCGTTTGCAACATTATTAAGTACAATAGTTTTCTGTTGCGTAGCATTTTTAAAAGTAAGCTGTAACGGTAACCTAAAAAATGGAGTAATGCCGGGCATAGAAGTGGTTTGCAGCAGTTGAATATTTGCACAGGTATTATCCAACACATTCCATTTTACCTGATAACTGGGGTAACCTTCGCCAGTGTACCATTGGTTAAAAAAGTAAGTTAAATCCAACCCGCTTTCCGCTTCTAAATTTCTTTTAAGATCTGCATTTGTTGCATTACCATAAGCCAGTAAAGGATCTGCCTGGTATCGTCTTAATGCACTTAAAAAAACGGCATCTCCCATAATAAAACGAAGCATAAATAAAAGGTAACTTCCTTTATTGTAACTAAGCCGTTGGCTGAAGATCTGGTTAAGGTTGGTGGTATCTACCACTTTTAATCTACCACCTGGTTGTGAAGTAATGTTGTTAATAACATTGCGTCTGGTGGTTAATGCAGTTAACGGATATTTTGTTTCCATATTAAAAGCTGCGAGGTAAGTGGCAAAGCCTTCGTTCAGCCAAATATCTTCCCAACTGTTACAGGTTATTTTATTGCCAAACCACTGGTGACCTACCTCATGCGCCATCAACGATTCGTTGGGACTCACAATAAAAGTAGATGTTTGGTGCTCCATACCGCCACCCCAGCCAAATTGTACATGTCCGTATTTTTCATTTATAAATGGATAGGGCCCAAAATTATTATGAAACAATTGCAGGGCTTCCAGTACTAAAGGGGTGTTTGTTTGAAAGGATGCAAGACTTTCGGGATAACAATAAGTAAGCATGGGAAGATTAACCGCACCCAATTGAACACTGTTATTAAATACCGAATAATTGGTAACGGCCAAACAAATTAAATAAGTTGTAATAGGGTAACGGTGTTTCCAATGTGCTTTTATTTTACTTCCTGCAAGAAGTGTTTCCGATTGTAACATTCCGTTGCTTGCTGCCTTGTATATATCTGGATTTGTAATAAAAATATCTATCGAATCTGCCTTATCATTTAAACCATTTTTACATGGCCACCAATCTCTGCTACCATAAGATTCGCTCAGCGTCCATAATACCGGCGTGCCTGCATGGGTATCTTGTATAAATGAGCCAAAGCCTGTGTTAGCGGGCACTCCCTGGTACCAAATACTTACCGAATCCAACACATTTGCCGGCAGGATTATGCCAAAATCTATCACCAAAGTGTTGGAAGGATTGGTATAAGTAAGGGGTGTTCCATTTCTTTTTATACTGTCTGCTGCCAACGTCATCATCATATCTAAAGTGATGGTAGTCGTAGGTTCAATTGGTTTAAAATAAATAGTTACTTTGCCATTTATGTAACGGATAGCAGGATCAACTTCCCATTCGCATCTATAATATTTTATATCAAAATTATCTGAAGCTGCAGTTTGCACAACCCCGTTTAAAAATTGTTGTCTGTGTGCATCCATTTCCATTTTGGCAATTGATTGCGCATCTGCTTTTTCTTGTGCGTAACAAAAATTTACAGAAAACAACATCAACAGTAAAAATAATTTCATGGCAATTGGTATTAATTCTTATACAAACTTTAAAATAAACATGATAATAAAAATGTAATTAAGTAACGGTAAAATAGCTTAAAAAGTTTTCTTAAAGGTAAGAACGAATTGTAGGATTTTAAGGGGGATGATGGGCGTTTTAATTTTTTTAACCTTACGTATAAAAATCAGGTTTTAAGAAATTAAATCATGCCGGTTTGCCTCTAGTTTTATTAATTTAAATGTGGGTAGTTATTCTGTGTAGCCAGATATGAAGAAGAAGGCAAGCGCATAAACAATTGCTTCACTATTTTAAAAGTAACAGATAATAAAGCATTATAAAATGAAGTTATATTTTCTAGATTTTAATTTACCTTGTCATTAAAAAATTGAGTATGCAAACTGCGTATGACCATTTTGATGCTATTAAGCTATTAATTAAGCAAAAAAAACTAATTCCTTTTGTGGGGGCAGGTTTATCTATGAACCTTGGGCTTCCATCTTTTGCCCAACTTATTGATAAAATTGCCGAGGAATTAGACTACGATGCGGCGGTTTTTAAGATCAACGGAAACTACCTTCAACTCGCTGAATATTATGTAGCTATGAAAGGTGCCGTTGGGCCACTGCGTAGTATATTAGATCGTTCATTTGATCCGACAGACGAACAAATTAAATCTTCCATAGCTCATACAGCGCTGGCTCAAATGAATTTACCCATCATTTACACAACCAACTATGACGATATTATTGAAAAGGGTTTTGAGTTTTTAGATAAGCCTGTTTGCACCATCGCCAACATTGATGATATTACTGCAGCGCCTGATAATACAACACAGGTGGTAAAGTTTCACGGCACTTTTACGGATGATGCAAGTTTGGTACTTACAGAATCAAATTATTTTGAAAGACTTTCGTTTGAATCTGCCTTAGATATAAAGCTTCGGGCTGATATGCTTGGTAAATGTCTGCTGTTTATTGGCTATAGTTTAGATGATGTAAATGTGCGGTATATGTTGTATAAATTGTTTAAATTAAGGCAACAGGTAAAAAACAGCAAAATTAAAAGTTTGCCAAGTGCATATCTCACCACTTTTGGTTCTGGTGAAATTCAAAAAACACTCTTGGCACAATGGAATGTTTCCATCATTGAATTGGATCCCTTAAACAAAAAAGAAAGTATTGAGAACTTTTTAAAAGAATTTGTATGAAAATTTATTTTGTTACAAAGAATGAAAATAAGCAGGCTGAGATACTGGCACATTTAAACAGCATCGAAATGAAGGACAGGTATCCTATTGAATTGGTATTTGCAAACAACGATTTACAGGAAATTTTAGATACAGATATTAATAAGATAGTGGTAGCCAAAACGCTGGAGGCTTATAAATACTTGGGTGCGCCATGCGTTGTAGAGCATGGTGGAATTTTTATTGAGAGTTTAAAAGAATTTCCGGGCGGTGTGGGGCATGTAGTTTGGAATGCTATCGGAGAAAGAATGTGCAGCTTTTTAAACGAGAAAGATTCGAGGATAGCAACTGCCCGTTCTGTTATTGGTTACTGCGATGGTAAAAAAATAAGAACTTTTGCAGGCGAAACTAAAGGGCAAATTGCATTACAGCCTAAGGGTAATTATCTTTTTAACTGGGACCCTATTTTTCTACCTGAAGGAAGTGAGCAAACCTATGGCGAAATGGGAAGAGAATTAAAAAGAGCTACATCGCAGGCCATTAAAGCATGGAATAGTTTTTTGGGTAGCCTTAAGAATAACGAGTAGGATTTTCGAGTTCGGGTGATATGTTTTAGAATGTTTGCTGTTGCTTTCTTTAAACTGAAGTAAACTCATAAAAGGGTATTTCCTTAAACTTCCTAAGAAAGAATAAAAGCATCAAATTATATAAATAGATTAATTAAATAGAAGTAATATTAAATTTCATCATATTACATTCCCCAATAACTTAATTCAACTAACCCAGCATCTAACTATTACTAAGTACTTTTGTACCCATGCCCGATTTTAATTTTAACGATGCAAAAAATTTTGCCAGTAAGCTTACGCCCGCCCGTGTATGGAATGGGTTAAAGGTGCTGAGCAGTTTTTATTTAAGCAAACTCATAGATAAACCTGTACAATGGGGTTTCCCCGTTTCTATTTCTTTTGAGCCTACCACCAGTTGCAACCTGCGCTGTCCCGAGTGCCCCAGTGGTTTACGTTCTTTTACCAGACCAACCGGTATGTTGCAAAAAGATTTTTTTACAGAAACGATAGATGATATTCACAAAGAACTTTTATACCTTATCTTTTATTTTCAAGGTGAACCATATTTAAATACTTCGTTTTTAGATATGGTAAAATATGCATCCGATAAAGGCATATACACTGCTACCAGTACCAATGCACATTACCTTACAGATGAAGCCGCAAAAAAAACAGTGGAAAGTGGTTTGGACAGGCTCATTATTTCTATTGATGGTACCACACAGGAAGCCTACAAACAATACCGTGTGGGCGGCAACTTAGATAAAGTGCTGGAAGGTGCTAAAAATATTGTTAAGTGGAAAAAAGAATTAAACAGTAAAACACCGTTTGTGTTTTTTCAGTTTTTAGTAGTGCGCCACAATGAGCACCAGATAGAAGATGTAAAAAAACTGGCAAAAGAAATTGGGGTAGATGAGGTACGTTTTAAAAGTGCACAGGTGTATGATTATGAAAACGACCCCAACAAGTTAATTCCTGTAAATGAAAAGTATAGCCGCTACAAACGTAATGCAGACGGAAGCTTTAAAGCCAAAAACAAATTTGCCAACCGCTGCTGGAAACTTTGGCACGCAAATGTAATTACATGGGATGGATTGGTGGTGCCATGTTGTTTTGATAAAGATGCAATGCACAGGCTGGGCAATTTAAAAAATGAATCTTTTAAGAACATCTGGCAAAACGACAACTATAAACAGTTTAGAACCGAGCTAATGAAAAGCAGAAAGAACATAGATATTTGTGCCAATTGCAGCGAGGGAGAATCTGTTTGGAAATGATAATCTTTTATTCCTAATGTTTTTTGTATGGACAATAATTTGTTTAACAAGCGTATTACACAGGTGCTTGTATTAATCCTTATCATTTTAATTGCTGTACTATTAATTGGGCAGTTGTATATTTTTATACCCGGGTTGCTTGGCGGTATTACCTTATATATTCTTAGCAGAGCACTTTACTTTAAACTCATTTTTAAAAGAAAATGGAAGAAAGGGTGGACAGCTTTACTGTTCATTCTGTGTTACCTTGTTATTATTTCTTTACCCATTTACTTAAGTGTAAACCTGGTTTCGCCCAAAATAAATGAGATTGTAAAAAACCAAGATGCTATTGTGCAAAAAGTACAATCAGTAGCTGAAAGTATATCTACTAAAACCGGTATAAAAATTTTATCGCAGGATAATATAAAAACGGCTACTCAAAAAATATCGGCCATGGTGCCAATGTTGTTAAGTGGTACTGCCACAACATTGGGCAATTTGTTCATGATGTTTTTTCTGTTGTATTTTTTGCTCGTTGGTGGCCGGGATATGGAGAAAAATCTCAACAAAATTATTCCTTTAAAGCCCCGCAACATTGATATACTTGCAAGCGAAACAAAAATGATGATTAAAGCAAATGCATTAGGCATTCCCATTATCTGTGTAGTGCAGGGTATTTTTGCTACATTCGGTTATTGGATATTTGGTATGGATGATTGGGCGCTTTGGGGTTTTATTACCGGGGTTTTTGCGTTTTTCCCATTGGTAGGTACAATGATTGTGTGGATACCCATTATGCTCTATCTTTTCTCGCAGGGGCAAACATGGCCTGCCATAGGTTTAGGTATTTACAGTTTAATTGTAACCGGTAATGTAGATTATATAGCACGTATAAGTTTTATGAAAAAAATTGGAGATGTGCACCCGCTAATAACTGTACTTGGCGTTATTGTAGGGCTTCATCTATTTGGTTTTATAGGTCTTATTTTTGGCCCTTTGCTTATCAGTTATTTTTTAATATTAGTAAAAATTTATGTAAATGAGTTTTCCGATAATCATGAAGTCGACATTACTTTTGAGCCGGAAACAAATAAAAAGATAGACAAACAATTGTAAAACGCAACTATTAAAAACTGCAACCCTTGATGTTGCAGTTTTATTTTATTATTGTACCTAATTATGAGTTTAGAAGAAGATATAAACCAGCCTAAGTTTAGAACGGAACACCAAAAAGTGATCATAAATATTGTATACACGTATAATTGGATGAATGAAAGGCTAAAAGTCTTTTTCGAAAAAGAAGATATAACCCAACAGCAGTTTAATATACTCCGTATTTTGAGGGGAGCTGGGTCGCCTATATCTACGCTACAAATTAGGCAACGCATGCTCGATAAAATGAGCGATACCAGTCGCATTGTAGATAGACTTGTAGTAAAAGCACTGGTAAAAAAAATAACCTGTCCGGCAGATAAAAGAATGGTGGACGTAACCATAACCACCAAAGGAAAAAAGTTGTTAGAAAAACTGGATGCCTTCGAATTAAAAATGGATGAAGTAGCAGGCACCCTTACCGAAGCAGATGCAAAAACAATGAACAAATTGTTGGATAAAATGAGGATGAGTTCTTAAAGCTGTTATTAAATATTGTAAAAATATTTCCATTTTTTATTATTGCTTTTGTAAAAATTTACAGCAATAAAAAAAATACATTGGTGTAAATTCGTGCATTATTGCCAACTGAAAACATTACATTTAATTATTATCAATGAAATTTTCCTTACTTATATTTTCTCTGTTTCTTTTAAAAACAATAACAGCACAACAGTCTCCAAAGCCCGAGTTTAGAGCGGTATGGGTTGCCACTGTAGATAATATTGACTGGCCCACCGCCCCCACTATTTATAGCGATATACAAAAAAGCGATTTTTTAAAACTGCTCAATATGCACCAGCAAAATGGTATGAATGCCGTAATTGTACAGGTGCGCCCGGCGGCAGATGCTTTTTACCCATCGCCGTTTGAACCATGGAGCCAGTGGCTTACCGGAGTGCAAGGCCAGCCACCTTTTCCTTATTACGATCCATTGGAGTTTATGATAACAGAAACCCATAAAAGAGGCATGGAGTTTCATGCATGGATGAACCCATACCGTGCAGTATTTAACACGACCAAATCATCTATAGCCGCTACGCATGTTACCCGCATACACCCCGAATGGTTTTTAACCTACGGCGATAAAAAATATTTTGACCCGGGTAATAAAGATGCACAACGTTTTGTAACAAGTGTAGTAAAAGATATAGTAAGTCGTTATAAAATTGATGCGGTTCATTTTGATGATTATTTCTATCCCTACCGCATTGCAGGTAAAGAATTTCCTGACAATGAAAAATACCTGCAATATGGAAATGGCCTGAGCAAAGATACCTGGCGCCGCAGCAATACTGATTCTATCATAGTAATGTTGGGCAAAGCAATAAAAGAGGCTAATAAAAAATGCAGGTTTGGTATAAGTCCTTTTGGTGTGTGGCGCAATGCATCTGCAGACCCTACAGGTAGTAATACAAAAGCAGGACAAACAAATTACGATGACTTGTATGCAGATATTTTATTGTGGCTACGCATGGGTTGGATAGATTATGTAGCCCCACAACTTTATTGGGAAATAGGGCATAAGCTGGCAGATTTTAATACTCTTGCAGATTGGTGGGCTACACATTCTTATGGTAAAGATTGTTACATAGGTATTGGTTATTACCGTGTCGGCACCAACGATGCATGGAAAGATAAAACCCAGCTACCCCGTCAGATTCAAAAAATACGAAGCCTGCCAGCATTAAAAGGAATGGCATTTTACAGCAGCAAATCTTTTAATAAAAACCCCAATGGCTGGAACGACAGTTTGCGTTTAAATTATTTTAAAGATGTTTTAATGAGGTAAAAAATATTTTATTTTACCTGTGTTTTTTGCATTACACTAAATTAATAATACCGCTTCTGTGTAATTTTTTCTACAATAAATAAAAAAGTTCAATACCTTTTTGTAAGATGGGTATGTATTTCCCCGTAATAAATTATTGAAAGGAAATTTTCTTCCAAATAAATTAGGTAATAAAACGACCTTAACCCATTGCTTGTTGGCATGATTTTCTCCACAAAAGAGCGCCAAAAGATTTATATATTACTTCTACTAAAAATATTTTATAAGAAATAAATAAAATAATTTTTTTTAATTCTGTACCAAACTGTTTTTGATATGCCTTTTGATACTTCCCCAACTAATATATCTTTTCTTAACGGAGGCGGAGAAATGGGTGAACTCATAAGAGGAAAAGACTGGAGTAACACTTCGCTGAACAATCCCGAAACCTGGCCACAAAGCCTTCGTACTACCTTGAGTATTGTTTTAAATTCTAAATTTCCCATGTTCCTTTTTTGGGGCCCCGAGCATATTTGCTTTTACAACGATGCATTTAGACCAAGTTTAGGTAACGATGGTAAACACCCAGCAATTTTAGGCAGTAAAGGAGCAGTGTTTTGGAAAGAAATATGGAAAGATATAAAGCCACTTATTAACAATGTGATGGCTGGAGGTGAGGCAAGCTGGAGCGAGGACCAGCTTTTACCCATCTACAGAAACGGTGCAATGGAAGATGTGTACTGGACCTTTAGTTACAGTGCCGTAATTGATGAAACCGGCATGCCTGCCGGCGTGTTTGTAACCTGCTGCGAAACCACTAATAAAGTAATAGCCATTAAAAGCCTGGAGGAAAAGGAAGACCAGCTACGCTTTACAATAGAAGCTGCTGAACTTGCCATTTGGAATGTATATCCATCTACCAATACATTTATAGCAAACAAACGTTTAAAGGAATGGTATGGTTTTAATAATGATGACGATGAAATAGATGTAGATGCTGCTTTAGCAAGGATTGATGATAAAGACAGACAAAAGGTAGTAGATGCTATGACGGCTGCCTTAGATCCTTCTATAAAGGCAAGTTTTGAGATTGTTCATGCTGTAAACAATCCATCTGAAAAAGTAAAGCGCTTCGTTTTAGGAAAAGGCAGGGTGCTTTTTAATGAAAATGATGTGCCTATTTCATTTATAGGTACGGCACAGGATATTACAGATGATTTTATTGGCAAAAAAAAATTGAAAGAAAGTGAAGAGCAATTTCATACCCTGGCAGATAATATATCGCAGTTAACCTGGATGGCTGATGAACAGGGAAACAGATATTGGTTTAATAAAAGATGGTACGACTACACAGGTACCACATGGCAAGATATGGAAACATTTGGTTGGCAAATGGTGCATCATCCAGACCATATAGATAGAGTAAAAGAAAAAATTCAACAATCGTGGAAAACCGGAGAAGTTTGGGAAGATACTTTTCCGCTGAAAGATAAAGAAGGAAATTATAAATGGTTTTTATCCAGAGCGGTACCTATAAAAAATAAAAAAGGTAAAATAGAAAGATGGCTGGGTTCTAATACAGATATTACTGCGCAAAAAATATCTGAAAATAAAATACTGGAAAGTGAAATTCGTTTTCGTACGCTGGCAGATGATGCACCCATGTGGGTATGGTTAACAGACACAGAAGCAAATTTTTTGTATGCCAATAACGAACTTTTAAAATTTGTGGGGATTGATCATTATTCAAATTTTAAAGAAAACGTTTGGGAAAATATTGTTCATCCCGATGATATAGAACTTGTTTATAAACAATTTAAAGAGGCGGCTTTAAAACAGGCAGCTTTTAATTTTGAATGCCGTATAAAAAATGCTGAAAAAGGTAAGTACGAATGGATGTATTTAAACATTGCTGCACGTTTTGATTTAAATGAGTTTGCAGGGTTTATAGGTACTGCTATTAATATAGAAGAAAAGAAAGTTGCATTAGAAATTCTTGAATACAATAAAGCATTACTTGAAACAAATAACGAGGCAAATTTAGATGCTGTATTGCTTGTAGATGTAAAAGGCAAAATTATTTCTTACAACACACGTTTTATAGAAATATGGAATATGCCCAAACATATAATAGATGCAAAAGATGATGAGGCTGCATTGGAGCATGCTATGAGCCAACTTATAAACCCAAACAAGTTTATAGAAAAAGTAAAATATTTATACGAGCACCCTACCGAAACAAGTAAAGATGAGTTGGAATATAAAGATGGTAAGATTGTAGAAAGGTATGGATATCCGGTTATAGGAAAAGATGGTACTTATTATGCCTGGAGCTGGATATTTAGAGATATTACCCAGCAAAAAAATGACGAAAAGGTTATAAAAGAAAGTGAAAGTCGGTTTAGGTTAATGGCAGAAACACTTCCACAATTAATTTGGGTTACAGATGAAAAAGGAAACAGAGAATATACATCTGGCAGATGGATGGAGTATACTGGCTTAAAGCCTGAAGTTTCTGATTCGTGGCAGCAAATGGTGCACCCCGATGATTTTGAAGAAATAAATAAACAGTGGAAACATAGTTTAGAAACGGGTAAAATTTATGATTGCGAAGTTCGTTTAAAAAGTAAAAACAGTGAGTATAGATGGTTTTCTGTAAGAGGAGAATCTGTGTTAAATAACGATAATAAAATCCAAAAATGGGTAGGTGCTTTTACAGATATCCATGCCCAGAAAACTTTTGCCCAAGAGTTAGAAACGCAGGTGGAAAACCGTACAAAAGAACTGGCAGAACTAAACGAATCTCTTCTAAACAAAAATGAATCTCTCAGTATTAGTGAAAGTTTTAACAGAGCGCTCACGGAGATATCGCCTAACGTAGTGTATATTTTTGATATTGAAAAAAACACCCAAATTTTTTTAAATAAAACTGCGCTTGATATTATAGGATATCAATGGGAAGCACTTGATCAATTGGGGCCGCCTTTAAAAACAATTATACACCCCGATGATATTTTATCAGTAAAACAGGCATTACTTAAAATGAAAAATTCTGCTGCGGGAGAAGTTATAGAGCATGAATACAGAATAAAAAATAGTTTAGGTGTTTGGGTTCCATTTTTGGTAAGAGAAACAGCTTTTAAAAGAAATAGCAAAGGTGAAGTATATCAAGTGTTTGGAATTGGAATAGATGTTACAGAATTGAAAAAATCGAAAGATAATTTAGAGCAAAAAAATATTGAGCTGGAAAAAATGAATACAGAACTCCAGTCCTTTGCCTACATTTCCAGCCACGATCTGCAGGAGCCACTCCGTAAAATTCAAACATTTACAAATCATATAATTGATAGTGAGAAAGATAATTTATCTGATAAAGGAAAAGATTATTTTAGAAGAATGCAAACTTCGGCTGCAAGAATGAGGCAATTAATTGATGACTTACTTGCCTACTCACGAGCGAGCGATACCACAATAAAATTTGAAAAATTAAATTTAAATGTATTGATAGAGGAAGTAAAGGCAGACTTTTTAGAAGATATAAGTTTTCAACATGCATTAATAGAAATAAATGCACCATGCAATGCATTAATTATTCCGTTTCAGTTTAGGCAACTTATAGCAAACCTCATAGGCAATGCACTTAAGTTTAAAAAACAACATACTGCGCCGCATATAGTTATTACCAGCAAAACAGAAACAGGGCTAAAAATGACACATCCAAAAATGGATGAGCGTAAAAATTACTGCCATATTAAAATTGCAGATAACGGTATAGGTTTTGAAACCCGCTACAGCGAAAAAATATTTGAAGTTTTTCAAAGATTACATGGTAAGGCAGAATATGATGGTACAGGCATTGGACTTGCTATTGTAAAAAAAATAATAGATAATCATCATGGCATTATTACGGCAACAGGAACCATAGATGTTGGTGCTGTGTTTGATATTTATTTACCCCAATAAAACTTTTATATAAACGAAAATACTGCCAACTAAATTTCTTATCAAACTATTACTAAAATAATTAGTGAAATTAAATTTTTTTATTTAGTTTTGTTACACAATTATATTTACACGTAAAACAAGATACATCACTTAAAAAAAGCAAACACATGAGCACAGCAGAAAAAACACAGAAGGCAGAAAACGTGGAAAAGTTTAAGGCATTAAAACTTACCATGGATAAGATTGATAAAGATTTTGGGAAGGGTTCAGTAATGATGATGAATGAAAAAGGTGTTACAGAGGTGGAAGTTATTTCAACAGGCTCAATAGGTTTAGATGTAGCACTTGGTATTGGTGGTTTGCCAAAAGGCCGTGTGGTAGAAATTTATGGCCCGGAATCATCGGGTAAAACAACCCTTGCTATACATGTAATAGCAGAAGCGCAAAAAAAAGGTGGCATGTGTGCTTTTATAGATGCGGAGCATGCTTTTGATAGTATATATGCACAGAAGCTAGGAGTAGACATTGATAATTTATTAATTTCTCAGCCTGACTATGGTGAGCAGGCTTTGGAAATTGCAGACAGGCTTATTCTTTCCGGCGCATTAGATGTGGTGGTGATAGATTCTGTAGCTGCTTTGGTGCCTAAGAGTGAGTTGGAAGGAGAAATGGGCGACAGTAAAATGGGTTTACAGGCTCGTTTAATGAGCCAGGCTTTAAGAAAACTTACCGCTACCATTCACAAAACAAATACCGTTTGTATTTTTATAAACCAGCTTAGAGAAAAAATTGGCGTAATGTTTGGCAACCCCGAAACTACCACCGGTGGTAATGCACTTAAATTTTATTCATCTGTCCGTTTAGATATTCGCCGTATGGCACAAATAAAAGATGGCGATGATATTATAGGTAACCATATTAAAGTAAAAGTGGTAAAAAATAAAGTTGCGCCGCCTTTTCGTCTGGCAGAATTTGATATTGTTTATGGAGAAGGAATTTCTAAAGTGGGTGAAATTGTTGACATGGGTGTAGAACTTGGTATTGTACAAAAAAGTGGCAGCTGGTTTAGTTATAATGGAGATAAATTGGGCCAGGGAAGAGAAGCAGTAAAGCAACTTATTTTAGATAATCCTGCAATGGGCGAAGAACTAGAAACTAAAATCAGGGAAAAAATTAAAGAGAATAAAGGAGGAGAGTAAACCTCTAAATGATTTTTAGTAGGGTTAGTAAGTGATAACCGTCTTTGCGAAAAGGCGGTTTTTATAAATTTGGGGGTAATGTATTTATTTTGTGAGTGTTGTACCCGTGTAGTCTTTCATAAAAATGTTTAAGAAAGTGTTTTCACCATCTTGGCAATCATATTTCCGTTATACCAAATTTGCATAGTATAATCTCCTTTTAAAAATCTCTCGGGGGTTAAAGAAAAATTGAGTTGTTTTTCTTCGGAAGCTGTCTCTGTGAATATTTTTCTGGAGTATATTTTTTTACCTTCTACTGTTTCAAAAGTGCCGGATTCCCAAACGGAATTTTTTACTACTTTGCCGTCAGGTTGTAACACTACTATCAATAATTCGCCATTACCTTTTGCGGGCAAGTTTTTTACTACAAATGTACCCACCATCTTTTCCGCATCATCTGCGGTTGTTGTTTCCTGTTCTTTTGAATTGTTGTTAACCACTGCAAATAAATGCAGCCTTGCCGCAAGTGATGTGATGCCGTTTTTAGTTTGTTCTAACGCTGGTTTCATATTTTCGCTACCTACATAATTTGAAGCCGTAACGGTACTAGCAGATTTTGAACTTATCAATTGATTTATTAGTTTTTGAAGGCGCTTATTCTCCGTTTCTACATTACTAAATTTGCTTTGTAAAAAATAAACTTTCTGTTGTAGCTCTTCAATTTTTACTTTTGCCAACATTAAATCACTATTGTTATTTTTGTTTGAAAGCAATGCTTTTATTTCTTCTTTGAGCGTATCTAACTCAATCATTTTTGTTTTTACTTCCTCCTCATCTTCTGCTTTATTTGAAAGGTGAAGGTTATTTTTAATATCACTAACGGTATTGCTATACATTTTTTCTATGGAATCTCTGAAAGGCAAAGCAAGCTCGTTAGTGGAATTTTTGCTTATTTGTTTTACTTCTTCACTTTTAAAGTAAATATTGTAACCAGATATGAGTAGCAATATAGAAGAGGCTACAATCAATATTATGGAAACAAGTAATAATTTATCGTATTTATTTTCTCGCATGTAAACAGATGTTATTTAAGTTTAAATGGAGTTTCGCAGAATATTGTAATGAAGTTGAGATAATTTTTTTAAAAAATTACAAATAGTTATCAATACATGTTATTAACGCTTTGAGATACATATGCCGATATCCAGCCTACCTGTCCGTTTTTTACCAGAAAAAAGTTTTTCTTTTCTAATGTCCCTTCAAATTGTCTTACTATGTTAAGTAATAAACTAGTACCCGCCATTAACGCCTTTTGATCAAATACTTTTTGCACTTTGCGTATTTCATTGGCTATTTCGGTTTTGTTAACTGTTTTATCTATAACGTTATTTGCAAGTATTTCGGGGGACATGTTTGCATAATTACCGGCAAGTTTTTCATTAAAATTATTTAGGTCTTCAAAGTTTAAAGGCACCACAGAGTTTTCAGATAGCTCTGGGTAAAGCATGGTAGCTACTGCCCAAGCTATGCCACCACTAAAGGCAAAATTATCATTCATATTATAGGCGCCACTTTCATTTACTGCATAAACAATTTCATTATTAGGCTCACCCGCCAATACCCTGTTTAATTGCTTTTTATAATTTGCAAGTGTTTTATCTTCCTCCAATCTTTTATCTGTAGCATTTGCAATGGTTTTGGTACCCCAACTTAAGTTAAAAAGTTTAAGTTCTTTTGTATTGCCATTTCTAAAATAGCCGCCTTTTGTATTTCCACTACCAATATCTATTAAAAAAGTATTGTACCTCCTCGCTTCCGGCACTATTCCCAGGTGAGAAAGCCTTGCCTCGCCCATGGCATCTATTATTGATACACTTCTTTCTGGGTCATTAATGTAAATTTTAAAAGAATCTGTCAAGGCCTTTACATTCCCCATTTTATTCTCTTTCTCGGCCTGGCCTTTTATACCACTGCTTATTACTGTAAATATTTTTGTAGCAGGTATGTTGTATTCACTTAAGGCAACATTATAAAGACTACTCATACCTTTTACTGTAGCAGAAAAGGTAGCAGGTGTAAACGAAATAAAATCTGTGTTAATGGCAGTATCTTTAATAGCAGTAAACGAACCTGTTACCGATGCATTTTTACCCATTTGGATGATGCTTAATTTTACACCTTTCGATCCAACATCAATACCTGCGTAAAGATTATCAGTCTTCGTTTTGTTCGCCACAAAATTCTGGGCATTTACTTGAACAAAACCACTTATTAGAGAAAGGATAATAACTGGATAAAATTTAATACTTATAAATTTCATAAATCCAAAAGTTGAAATATAAAATTACACTAATTAGTAGCTATGCTAAGGGTGGTAGATAAGTTGTGTAAAAATGAATAGCACAAAAGTGAATGGTGTAAATGTGAATGGTGAATTGTCAAATATATCATTACTGGTTTCCTCCTGCCAGTTGTTTATTGCCTATTACGTTTATGCCCAAGTAACATCGGTTGGATTTAAAGCAGCAATAAAATTGTTGGTAACTTTTTGCCCAGAAGCTATCATTCTTTTCATTTCAGCGCTGTCAAAAGTTAAACCTCCTGGTCCACCGCCTAATGGTGCTTCGGGCCTAAAAGTTAATAGTTTTATTGGTACTTTATCTTCATAAGGATTCTCTTTTCCTTTTATTTTAAAATATTCATTAACCATAGCGGCATCTACTCCTAACCTTTTCATTTTTTTCTTTACAGCCTCAATATACTCAAGGGCATCATTATATTGTTGTGGAATAATCAAATCATTTTTGGCTACATCCTCGGTAAAAATATCAATGGTTTGTTGCAAAATGGGGAATATGGTTTTGAAGACTGTATCCATAATTACTTTTTGGCCCGATGACAAAAGAATAGTAAATATTTCTGTAGCTCCATTGTCAATAGCCATTTGCACACCAGCATACTCCCGCACACCACCATCTACAAATTGAAAGTCAGGGTTAGGCTCACCCGGTATATTTTTATTTACTTTAATAGGCGGCATAAATACCGGTTGGCAGGCAGATGCCATTACAGCTTTACGAAAATGGGCAGCAGATGTAATTTGTTTTATTTCATAATATTTGGGTGCTGCTGCATTTACATCGTTTGTAAAAACTACCAACTCACTTGTTTGCAAGCAAACAGTGGCCAAATAAATTTTTTTACCTGATTGTTGAATGAGGTCGTACGTGGCATCGTCGTAATATTTTTCTATAAGATTCCATAAAGGAGTGGCATCAAAAATGGAATGTTCACTCAGTTTATCACCAATGTTTCCTTTGTTTATAACATCGCTTGTTTTTATGGTAGTATATAATTGCTCCAGCACATCATACTTACCCAAGGCAGCAAGCGGAACAATAAGCGACCCTGTGCTGGTGCCTACAAACGTATCAAAATTAAGATTGGGATATTGCTCTCGTAAACGTTTTATAACGCCTACGGCAAATGCTCCTTTAGAACCTCCACCACTAATTACCAGTGCTCTGCTCATAATAAAAGTTTTAAATAATATTATTACACAATAATGCTTTACACCTCCAACTATTATTCGTTAAAAGGCTCTTTTATTTTCTTTGTTTTACTCAGTTTAATACCGAGCGCTGTTTGCAACCACCATGTATTAAATTGGTATTCTCTGTGTGTTGTAAAACCAAGTACTAATTTGTTTAGAAGATCTATATGTAAACCTCCTCCTATTAATTTTTGCTTTCCTGTACCCCATAAATGATCTACAGTTGCATGCACATTAGCTGCGCTACCAAATACCCCTGCGTTAATAGTTTTTAATTTTACAGAAACAGTAGGACCGAATTGTCCTTCAAATTGTTTGCCGCCATAAAACCCTCCGGCAACAAAGCCTCCTCTCAGTTTATGTTCTATTAATGTTACTTGAGGTATAAACTGAAGGCCGCCTACATAAAGATCTGGCGAATTTTTAAAATTTGTTATCATACCATTGTGCAGCTTGGCATGCATTATAAAACCTTTGGGAAATTCGGTATCTGCAGATTGTGCAATGGTTTTTGTAGAAAACACAAATAGAAGCGAGAGAGTATATATCAATTTCATAAAACAGAATTTGAAGTACGCTGTAAAAGTATAAAGAAAATTAAATATATATA
>Ga0105047_10008287_pt1 | contig 17335 bp, 18 predicted proteins | sample MAT04_FD_78384 | JGI IMG/M metagenome (GOLD analysis project Ga0105047, IMG submission 78384) | Freshwater microbial communities from Lake Fryxell liftoff mats and glacier meltwater in Antarctica - MAT-04 (megahit assembly) | ecosystem: Environmental > Aquatic > Freshwater > Ice > Liftoff...
GCGAGTTCGAATCCCGCCGCCCCGACCATAGTTGAGCACGAGCCCGGTACCGCAAGGTACCGGGCTTTTTGCTTCTGCCATCTGATCTTGCACTCTTGCGCATCGGTGGTGCGGCCTAGACTCGCGCAATGCGGTGGATCAAACGCGTGACAGGTCGGGCTGCAAGTCCGCCTGCGGTGGCGACGACACAGCGCCAGCGCGCGCTGGATCTGATTGCGGCCGTCGATACCGGCGGTATCCCGCTGAACCCGGCGCGTGTCAACGACATCGCGCGCCATCTCGGGCTCGAGGTCTCGGTGCACGACAAGCCTGAACACACCATCGCCCGCATCCGGAAGGCGCTGAACGGCTGATCAGGGGGCCTCCAGCCAGGGCGGAGGCTGCGTCAGGTCGGCGTCGAGGTTCATCAGCACGCTGGCCAGTTCAAGCTTGCGCCACAACGAGGCGGGCATGCGCCGTATCGCCTCGGGTGTGCGTGCCTGCGCGATCCAGGCGCCGATTTCGGCATGCTGGCCGGGGCTCAGCAGCTTGCGGTTCAACATCTCGTCCAGCGTCTGCACGGTTGCCCCTCGGTCTGCGGCTCAACACATGATGAGGCCGCACGGCCACGGCCGCCGTGGGTGCTGGTGGGCCAAGTGGCCCGCAGGCGTCACTTCTTCTTGGCCGGCGCTGATTTTTGCTCGCCGGCCTTCGGCGCGTCGCCGATCACCGTCTTGAGCGGGCAGACCGAAACGGCGGGGCACTTGGCGCAACTTGCAACGATCGCGATCGGGCACAGGGTCATGGCATTTCCTTGCATGTGAGGACGGTGTGAGCATACGCTGCCCCCTTGCGCGCCGCAGCCGCAGCGGTGCACGCGGGGCCACGCGGCAGGGCGCGGCAGTTGGCTACGATGCACGGCTGTCATCCCCGTACACCGCTTCAAGGAGCCCACCGCATGTCCACCATTCCAGGCGCACCGCCGCGCGGCGAAGTCCATGCTCAGGGGGCGGTCGGCATGCGGCGCCGCGAGGCGTTGTGGGGCGCGGGCAGCGTCGCGCTGCTGGCCGTATCGGCCTGCTCCAAGGGCGTCGGCGACGCACCGGCGCCCGGTGCGGCGGCGCCCGCAGCCGACGCTGCGCGCCTGGCCTTCGAGGCCGCCGCGCGCGGCACCGGGTTTGTCGTTGGTCAGGCCATCGCGGCGCGCGAGGTGCGGGTCTTCTTCGACCCGCAATGTCCGCATTGCGCCGCACTGTGGGCTGCCAGCCGGCCCTTGCTCGACCGCATCCGCATGGTGTGGATACCGGTGGCCTTCATCGGGCCGACGTCGGGGCCGCAGGGCGCGCTGCTGCTCGCGGCCGCGGATGCCGCGGCTGCGATGGACCTGCACGAGAGCCGCCTTGCCGCGGGTCAGGGCGGGCTCGCGGTGCCGGGCCCCGCGAACGACGGTCTGCTGGCGAAGATCAAGGTCAACACCGAGATCTGGCGCGAGTTGAAGGCTGAGAGCGTGCCGCACATGGTCTACCGCATCGGCGCCGCGGGGCCTTACGGCGTGCAGTCGGGCGGGCTGCCGACGGCGCAGTTGGCGCAGGTGTTGCAGCTCTGACGCAGCGCGCAAGCGCGGGGTCGCGATGAAAAACGGGCAGGGCGCTTTGGCGTCCCGCCCGCTGCGGTGGTGCGGCGCGCACGAGCGGCCGCAAGCGTGTTCGCCTACTGCGAAGCGGCCGAGGCCGGCGCGGCCGCAGCCGCCACCGCCGGGGCCAGGGCCGGCGCCGCTGGCGCGGCCGACATGCCGGTGGCCGGTGCCGTCATCGCGGCAGGCGCGGCATGTGTCGCGGCCTTGGTGCTGGCCGAGATCGGCAGCAGCGGCACGATGAGCAAGGCCACGATGTTGATGATCTTGATCAGCGGGTTGATGGCCGGGCCGGCGGTGTCCTTGTAGGGGTCGCCCACGGTGTCGCCGGTGACGGCGGCCTTGTGTGCCTCGCTGCCCTTCTTGTGCAGCTTGCCGTCGGCATCGGTGAAGCCCTCTTCGATCAGCTTCTTGGCGTTGTCCCACGCGCCGCCGCCCGTGCACATGCTGATGGCCACGAACAGGCCGGTGACGATGGTGCCCATCAACAGGCCGCCCAGGGCGGCCGGGCCGAGCAACATGCCGACCAGGATGGGGGCTGCCACCGGCAACAGCGAAGGCACGATCATTTCCTTGATCGCCGCCGTGGTGAGCATGTCCACCGCCGCGCTGTAGTCGGGCTTGCGCTTGTTGGCCATGATCTGGCCGTCGGCGAACTGCTTGCGCACCTCGACCACCACGGCGCCGGCCGCACGGCCCACCGCTTCCATGGCCATGGCGCCGAACAGGAACGGGATCAGGCCGCCTATGAACAGGCCCACGATCACCATGTGATCCGAGAGGTCGAAGCTGACCGAGATGCCGCGCGCCTGCAGGGCGTGCGTGTAGTCGGCAAACAGTACCAGCGCTGCCAGACCGGCCGAACCGATGGCGTAGCCCTTGGTCACCGCCTTGGTGGTGTTGCCGACGGCGTCCAGCGGGTCGGTGATGTCGCGCACGCTGCTGGGCAGCTCCGCCATTTCGGCAATGCCGCCGGCGTTGTCGGTGATGGGACCGTAGGCGTCCAGCGCGACGACGATGCCGGCCATGCTCAGCATGGCGGTGGCCGCGACGGCAATGCCGTACAGGCCCGCCAGGGCGAACGCGCTGTAGATCGCGGCGCAGATCAGCAGCACCGGGTAGGCGGTCGACTTCATGCTCACGCCCAGGCCGGCGATGATATTGGTGCCGTGGCCGGTGGTGGATGCTTGCGCGATGTGCTTGACCGGGCTGTATTGCGTGCCGGTATAGAACTCGGTGATCCACACCAGCGCGGCGGTAAGCGCCAGACCGACGAAACAGGCACCGAACAGCGCCGTCGCGCCGACCATCGTGCCATCGGTGAGCTTGATCGGCTCAGGGAACATCGCGCGTGTGACGAAGAAGAACGCGATCAGGCTCAGCACGCCGGCCACGGCCAGGCCGCGGTACAGCGCCGGCATGACGTTGATCATGCCCGGGCTGGCCTTGACGAAGCTGCAGCCGATGATCGACGCGATGATCGACACGCCACCCAGCACCAGCGGGTAGACCACGCCGGCCATCGGCGCGCTGACGACCATGATGGCGCCCAGCGCCATGGTGGCGATCAGCGTCACGGCGTAGGTCTCGAACAGATCGGCGGCCATGCCGGCGCAGTCGCCGACGTTGTCGCCCACGTTGTCGGCGATGACGGCTGGGTTGCGCGGGTCGTCTTCGGGGATACCGGCTTCGACCTTGCCAACGAGGTCGGCGCCGACGTCGGCGCCCTTGGTGAAGATGCCGCCGCCCAGCCGAGCGAAGATCGAAATCAGCGACGAGCCGAAGGCCAGCCCGAGCATGGGCTTGAGTACCTGCGACAGGGTCGTGTCGCCTGTGGGCATCACCGCGCCGGTGGTCCACCAGAAGAAGAGCACGACGCCGATGAGGCCCAGGCCCACCACGAGCATGCCGGTGATGGCGCCGCCCTTGAAGGCCACGTCCAGTGCCGGCCCGATGCCCTTGGTGGCGGCCTGCGCAGTGCGCACGTTGGCGCGCACCGAGATGTTCATGCCGATGAAACCACAGGCGCCCGAGAGCACCGCGCCGAGCACGAAGCCGATGGCGGTCTTGTTGTCGAGGAAGACGAAGATCAGCACGGCGAGCACGACGCCGACGATGCCGATGGTCTTGTACTGCCGTGCCAGGTAGGCCGCGGCCCCTTGCTGGATGGCCCCGGAAATCTCCTGCATGCGTGCATTGCCGGCATCCTGGCTCAGGATCCAGCTGCGTTGCACGAAGCCGTAGGCGACGGCGGCCAGGCCGCAGGCCAACGCTATGTACAGCGCCATCATGGTGCTCATGGGAAAGGCTCCTTCCTCGATCGGTTCTTCTGGTGGGGTGTGAGCTCGACAAACGACACGTCGGGACGACCCTTTCCAGGCCGCGGCGCATGCTACACGCTGGCCGTGGGCCGTCCGGCCGGGGTTTGCCTGTGGTCCTTGCGCTGCGTCAGGGGGCGGCAAGTTCGCCGCCTAAAATGCGTCTTGCCCTGTCGTCTGGGCGCGTTTCGAGAACATCCATGAGCCTGCACAACGTGACCCCCGGCGCCAAGGCGCCGGACGAGTTCAACGTCATCATCGAGATCCCGATGAACGGCGACCCGATCAAGTACGAGGTCGACCACGAGACCGGCGCGCTGTTCGTCGACCGCTTCATGAGCACGTCGATGCACTACCCGTGCAACTACGGCTACGTCCCCGACACGCTGGCCGACGACGGCGACCCGGTCGACGTGCTCGTCATCACGCCGGTGCCGCTGATCCCGGGCGTGGTCGTCACCTGCCGCCCCATCGGCATGCTGCGCATGGACGACGAGGCTGGCGGTGACAACAAGCTGATCGCCGTGCCGATTCCGAAGATCCTCTCGCTGTACTCGGAGTGGAAGAAGCCGGAAGACCTGAACCCCTTGCGGCTCAAGACCATTCAGCACTTCTTCGAACACTACAAGGATCTCGAGGTCGGGAAGTGGGTGAAGGTCGTCGGCTGGGAAGGCCCGGACGCTGCGCGTACCGAAGTCGTGCAGGGCATGGCGAACTGGGCCAAGACTCACAAGGGCTGATCAGCCTGCCTTGAACGGGTTGCGTTCGCGCAACTCGTCGACGTACTGCCCGATACCCTGGCCCTCGCTGGCCAGGAAGTCCGACACGGCCGCGGCGAATCGTTCGTCGCGCAGCCAGTGCGCCGAGCCCGTGGCCACCGGCAGCAGGCCCCGCGCCATCTTGTGCTCGCCCTGCGCGCCGCCTTCGAAGCGCTGGTAGCCGTTGGCCAGGCACCAGGCCAGCGGCTGGTAGTAGCAGGCCTCGAAGTGCAGGCAGGGCACGGGCTCGATGCAGCCCCAGTAGCGGCCCCAGGCGGCGCGCGAGCGCGCATCGACGGCGATCAGCGAGGCCGCGATCGGCACCCCTTCGCGGCGCGCCACAAACATGACCCAGTGCTGCGGCATCGTGTGCGCCATGCGTGCGAAGAAGTCCCGCGTGAGGTACGGCGTGCTGTTGTGGGCTTCGTAGGTGAGCGTGTAGCAGCGGTAGAAGAAGTCCCACAGCGTGTCGTCGATGGCCACGCCTTCGTGCGTGGTGAACCCGATGCCCTGTTCCTGCACGCGACGGCGTTCCTGCTGGATCTTCTTGCGCTTCTCGCGCTGCAGCCGTGCAAGCAGCCCGGCGAAGTCGGCGATCGGGCTGTCGGCGTCCTGTGTCCAGTGGAATTGCACGCCCTGGCGCAGCATCCAGCCGGCCGCCGCGAAGGCGGCCTGCTCGGCGTCGTCGCCGAAGAGCATGTGCGCCGACGACAGCTTCGCTTCGCGGGCGTAGCGGCCGATGGCGTCCACCAGCCGCGTGCGCCACAGCGCGTTGCGCGCGAGCAGCCGCGAGCCGGGCACCGGCGTGAAAGGCACGGCGCCCAGCAGCTTGGGGTAGTAGCGCAGGCCGTGGCGGCGGTAGGCGTCGGCCCAGGCCCAATCGAAGACGTACTCGCCGTAGGAATGACTCTTCAGGTACAGCGCCGTGGCGGCCATCAGTTCGCCGTTTGCTTCCAGCGTGATGAACTGCGGCGCCCAGCCCGTCTCGGGCACCGCGCTGCCCGATGCGTGCAGCGCAGCGAGGTAGGCGAGCTGCATGAACGGCGTGGGCGCCGCCTGCGCCGCGAGCAGCCTGTCCCAGGCGTCGGCATCCAGCGTGGCAGGCTCGCCGTGGACCCGGATGACATAATCTTTTTCGATGCTGCTGTCCTGCGACATTCAAGGCCCGACGACGTGGAAATGACAAGGTGAAAGCAGCACTGGCGCAGATCAATGCCACCGTCGGCGACCTCGCCGGCAACGCGCGCCTGCTGGCCGCCGCCGCCCGCGATGCCTACCGCCAGGGTGCCCTGCTGGTGCTGGCCCCGGAACTGGCGCTGGCCGGCTACCCCCCCGAAGATCTGCTGTTGCGACCAGCCTTCATGCAGGCCTGCGCCGACACCCTGGCTGCACTGGCGGCCGAACTGGCCGACTGCCCCGGCCTGCACCTGGTGGTGGGTCACCCGCACCAGTTCGGCAGCCGCGGCGATGTTAGGTCGAAGTCGCAGGCCGTGCAGCGGCGCTACAACGCGGCCTCGGTGCTGAGCGGAGGTCGCATCCTGGGCACCTACTGCAAGCGCGAACTGCCCAACTACCAGGTCTTCGACGAGCGGCGCTACTTCGCTTCGGGTCGCGACGCCGGCCTGCCGCCGCTGGTGTTCGAGGTCGGCGGGCTGCGCGTCGGCCTTCTGATCTGCGAGGACGCCTGGTTCGACGAGCCGGCGCAGGCCGCGGTGGCCGCCGGCGCACAACTGTTGTGCGTGCTGAATGCCTCCCCTTTCCACCTCGACAAGGCCGGCGAGCGGGAGGCGCGCATGGCCGAGCGCGCGCGCGCCGTCGGCCTGCCGCTGCTTTATGCGCATCTGGTCGGCGGGCAGGACGAAGTGGTCTTCGACGGCGCTTCCTTCGCACTCGATGCCGCCGGGCGGGTCACCGCCCGCGCGCCAGCCTTCGAGCCGGCGCTGCTGATGCTGGACATCGCCACCGACCGAGCGCCGCGCGGCGAGGTGGCCGCAGTGCCCGACGTCGAGGCCCAGGCGTGGGCCGCGCTGGTCACCGGCGTGCGCGACTACCTGGGCAAGAACGGCTTCCCGGGCGCGATCATCGGCCTGTCGGGCGGCATCGATTCGGCGCTGGTGCTGGCCATCGCTGTCGACGCGCTGGGCGCCGACAAGGTGCATGCGGTGATGATGCCTTCGCCCTACACGGCCGACATCTCGTGGATCGACGCTCGCGACATGGCCGAGCGCCTGGGCGTGCGCTACGACGAGATCGCCATCGAGCCGATGTTCGACGCCTTCCGCAGCGCACTCGCGCCGCAGTTCGAAGGCCGCGCCGAAGACACCACCGAAGAGAACCTCCAGGCCCGTATCCGCGGCACGCTGTTGATGGCGTTGTCGAACAAGCTCGGGGCCATCGTGCTGACCACCGGCAACAAGAGCGAGATGGCCACCGGCTACTGCACGCTCTACGGCGACATGGCTGGCGGCTTCGCGGTCATCAAGGATGTCGCCAAGACGCTCGTCTACCGGCTGGCCGAGTGGAAGAACCGCCAGCCCGTGCGCCGCGCCGACGGCAGCCTGGGCCCGGTGATCCCCGAGCGCATCATCACCCGGCCCCCGTCGGCCGAGCTGCGCCCCGACCAGACCGACCAGGACAGCCTGCCACCGTACGAGGTACTGGACGCCATCCTGGCGCGCTACATGGAAGACGACCAGGGCGTGGACGAGATCGTCGCCGCCGGCTTCGACCGCGCGGTGGTCGAGCGCGTGACACGCTTGATCAAATTCAACGAGTACAAGCGGCGTCAGGCGCCGGTGGGCATCCGCATCACCCACAGGGCTTTCGGGCGGGATTGGCGCTATCCCATCACGTCGAAGTTCCGTGCTTAAATCGTTGCCAACCCCATCGCATCACCGGAGCACGCCATGAAGCAGATCACCGCGGTCATCAAGCCCTTCAAGCTCGAAGAGGTGCGTGAGGCGCTGGGCGACGTGGGCGTTTCCGGCCTCACCGTCACCGAGGTCAAGGGCTTCGGCCGCCAGAAGGGCCACACCGAGCTCTACCGGGGTGCCGAGTACGTCGTCGACTTCCTGCCCAAGGTCAAGGTCGAGGTTGTAGTCAAGGACGGCGACGTCGACCGCTGCATCGAGGCCATCGTGAAGGCGGCCAAGACGGGCAAGATTGGCGACGGCAAGATCTTCGTCACCGCCGTCGACCAGGTGGTGCGCATCCGCACCGGCGAGACCGACGAAGCGGCGATCTGAGCGCCGCCCGGGCAGGGCTGAGTGCAGAGCCCGGCCCTGGGGGCGCTCAGACGCGCGAGTAGTCGTCCGCGGCGCCGGCGCGCTGAGCTCGCGCGGCCAGTTGCAGCAGCAGTGCCACCGGGTCGACACCCACTTGCAGCACGCCGTTCTGCGGCGCCGACAGGAAACCCTCGTCGACCGTGTGTGCCATGAAGCGCAGCAGGTCGTCGTAGTAGCCCTCGATGTTCAGCAGCCCGATGGGCTGGTCGTGGTATCCAAGCTGGCGCCAGGTCCAGACCTCGTAAAGCTCCTCGAGCGTGCCGATGCCGCCGGGCAGCGCGATGAAGACCTGCGCGCGCTCGGCCATCATCTGCTTGCGCAGGTGCATCGTCGGCACGACGTGCAGTTCATGCAGGCCGGTGTGGCCCACTTCAAGGGCCTTCAGCGACTCGGGGATGACGCCGACCACGCGCCCACCCGCGGCCAGCGTGGCGTCGGCCAGCTCGCCCATCAGGCCGACCTTGCCGCCGCCGTAGACGAGCTGCCAGCCGCGTTCGCCGATAGCCCGGCCCAGCGCACGCGCCGCCGCGCCATAGGCCGGCCGGTTGCCGTGGCGTGCACCGCAGTAGACGCAGATGCTGAGGGGGGTGGGATTCATCGGTTCAGGCCCGGCGGACGGGCTTCCAGGTGATCAGCTGCGTTCCGCACACGGCATCGTGCCAGAACTGGCGCCGCGGATGCAGCCAGGCCAGCGCAGCGTAGGCCAGAACGCCGGCCACCAGTGCCGCAAAGGTGAAGCCGCTGCCCTTCAGCCCGCTCCACCAGACCGTGAGCAGCGCCGGCAGGAACCACAGCCAGGCCAGCAGGTAGCGGCACAGCGCGCGCAGCTTGCCCACCGTTTGGCCGTCGCGGGTGACGAGCCGGATGTGCCAGGTCTGCATGGCAAGCGTCTGCCCGCTGCGTGACCACAGGAAGACGAAGTAGGCACCGAGCACGATGAAGGTGAAGACCCGCAGGCCCGTGGTGCCGACCAGCGCGTGCTGCTGCTGGGTGGCTATGCCGTACACCAGCCCGGCGATCATGACCACGCCGAAGAGCAGTACACCGTCGTAGACAAAACACGCCAGGCGACGCCGCAGGCCGGGCACGGCCGCCTCGGCCGCTGGCAGCGACGGGGCCGTCACTGGTGGCGCGGGCGCTCGGCGGGCGGCACGGTCCGCACAGCTGCGCCCTGGGGGCCGCGTTGCGGCAGCAGGGTGGCCGGGTCGACAAAACCGGGCGTCGCGGCGATTTTGGGCAGGCCGGCCTGGTTGTGCGGCGGCGGCGTGGCGCGCGTCGTCATGGTCGTCGTCGTGGCGCCGGGGCGGGCCTGCACCACGGTGGGTGCCACCACACGCGCCGGCGCGGCGGCCGGCGCGCCGACGATGTTGCGCTTGCGGTTGTCGGCATCGGGCGTCGCCCGCGCCTGCGCCGCGGACGCTGCACGCGCCGCCGGCTTGGCACTCTGCGCGAGCTTTACGCGCTCTTCGGGCGAGAGTTCCTGGTAGGCGGCCCAGCGCGCTTGGCGTTCCTCGGCGGGCAGGCGCTTGACCTCCTGGAATTGCTGGCGCGCCGCCGCCCGCTGGGCCGGGCTCATGCGCACCCACTCGCTCATGCGGGCTTGCAAGCGCGTGCGCTCGTCGGCGGGCATCTTGTGGAACTTGCCGGCGACCTCGATCCACTTGTCGCGCTGGCCGGCGTCGATGTTGCCCCATTCGCGTTGCAGCGGCGCCAGCACCTGCTGCTGCGCCGGCGACAGCGATGCCCAGCTCGCGCCCGGCTCGCTCGCCAGGGCCGTGAGCGACGTCGCCAGCACCAGCAGCAGGCTGCCGGCCCAGAGCGACAGGCCGGGCACCTTCATTGCGGCGGTGCCGAGCGAAGGTACTCGGCGAACCCGGGGTCGCTGTAGGCGCTGGGCGGCAGCTTGTCGGCCAGCAGCTGGGCGTCGATATCGGCCGCAGCCAGCACACGTTCGCGTGTCGACCAGTGGTCGATCGCCATCAGCCCGAATACCAGCAACAGGAGCGGCAGCAGCGACGCCGCGCGCTGCCACCAGGGCGCTGCGAACCCGGCGAGCACGGCCGCGCCGGAAGCCGACACGCCCACGACCGTGGCGGTCGGGGCCCGGCGCACGTCGTGCGCCCGCGCTACGGCCCGCTCGCGCGCGAAGCGCAGGCGTTCGGCAACGTCGTGCGGCACGGTCTGCGCGCGCGCGGTAAGGCTGCCAGCCAGGCGCGCGCCCAGGCGTGCCTCGATGGCATGCCGGTCTGCAACTCGGTCCCGGCTGTTCATAGCGTGATTCCCCTGGTCTTGAGGGCCTTGGCCAGGGCGTGGACCGCCCTCGAACAGTGCGTCTTGACACTGCCCTGCGAACAACCCATCGCCTCTGCCGTCTCGGCCACGTCGAATTCTTCCCAGTAACGAAGCAGGAAGGCTTCCCGTTGACGCGCCGGGAGCTCGCCCACCTCCGCATCGATGATTTGCAGGATCTGTGCCCGGGAAACCGCGTCGGCGGCACTCTCGGTGCCCAGCGTGTCCTCCAGCGCGTGCAGCGTCTCAAGCAGGTCGAAGTCGCCATCTTCGTCGTTGCCGGAGAAGTCCGACAGGTTCTGCATCACGGCACCGCGTGTTTTCTCGCGCCGGAACCAGTCCATCGTGGCGTTGGACAGGATGCGCTGGAAGACCAGCGGCAGTTCGGCCGCCGGGCGGTCGGCGTACTTCTCGGCCAGGCGGATCATCGCGTCCTGCACGATATCCAGCGCGGCGTCGTCGTTGCGCACCGCATAGACCGCCCGCTTGAACGCACGCTTCTCGACGCTCTTCAGAAAGTCGGAAAGTTCTTTGTCTGTGGCCAACGCGGTGCAAGTAGCTTCGCCCCGGTTCGGGCGCCGGATTATCACACCGTGCCGCTGCGGCACGGCCGCGTCAGCCGGCGTGCAGGCAGCGCGGTGCATAATGGCGGGCTTCGCAAAACGTTCTTATGGGTCCTAAGCCCGGTCGTCTACCCCGACGGCGGATTTTCGACCGCGCAGGCACCAAATCGGCCTCACGAGGGCTCGCAGGAGGTGCACCGATGGATTTTCGTCAGAGAAAACCTCAGAGGTTCTTACATGGAAATGTCTGCCGCGGATGTCAAGCGTGCTGCGACCGTCGATGGTCGAGCCCCTGCCTCCTCCCCTTCCCAAGCACCCGAGCCCAACGGCTCCGAGATCCTCGTTCGCTGCCTGCAGGCCGAAGGGGTCAAGTTCCTCTGGGGTTACCCAGGCGGCGCCGTGCTCTACATCTACGACGCCCTGTACAAGCAGGACAGCATCGAACACGTGCTGGTGCGTCACGAGCAGGCCGCCGTGCACGCCGCCGACGGCTACGCTCGCGCCACCGGTGAAGTCGGCGTCGCGCTGGTCACCTCGGGCCCGGGTGTCACGAATGCCGTCACCGGCATCGCCACGGCCTACATGGACAGCATCCCGATGGTGATCATCACCGGGCAGGTACCGACGCCGGCGATCGGGCTCGACGCCTTCCAGGAATGCGACACCGTGGGCATCACACGCCCCATCGTGAAGCACAACTTCCTCGTCAAGGACGTGCGCGACCTGGCGCTGACGCTGAAGAAGGCCTTCCACATCGCGCGCACCGGCCGCCCCGGGCCGGTGGTGGTCGACATTCCCAAGGACGTCTCGCTCAAGACCACCGCTTTCTCCTACCCCGAGACGGTGGAGATGCGCAGCTACAACCCCGTGCGCAAAGGCCACGGCGGCCAGATCCGCAAGGCCGTGCAGTTGCTGCTGCAGGCGCGACGCCCCTACATCTACACCGGTGGCGGCGTGATCCTGGGCAATGCCTCGGCCGAGCTGCGCCAGCTCGTCGACCTGCTCGGCTTCCCGTGCACGAACACATTGATGGGCCTGGGGGCGATACCGGCCAGCGAGCCGAAGTTTCTGGGCATGCTGGGCATGCACGGCACCTACGAAGCCAACATGACGATGCAGAACTGCGACGTCCTGCTGGCGGTGGGCGCGCGTTTCGACGACCGCGTGATCGGCAACCCCAAGCACTTCGCGTCGGTGGAACGCAAGATCATCCACGTCGACATCGACCCCTCGTCGATCAGCAAGCGCGTGCGGGTCGACATCCCCATCGTCGGCGACGTCAAGGAAGTGCTGCTGGAGCTGATCGCGCAGATCAAGGACGCGCAGGCGCGGCCCGATGCCGGCGCGATGTCGACCTGGTGGAGCCAGATCAACGAGTGGCGCAAGCGCGAATGCCTGGCCTTCAAGGACAGCAGCGACGTCATCAAGCCGCAGATGGTGGTCGACAAGCTGTGGCAGCTCACCAAGGACCGCGACGTCTACATCACATCCGACGTCGGCCAGCACCAGATGTGGGCGGCGCAGTACTACCGTTTCGAGCAGCCGCGGCGCTGGATCAACAGCGGTGGCTTAGGCACCATGGGCGTGGGCCTGCCCTACGCGATGGGCATCAAGCTCGCCAAGCCCGACAGCGACGTCTTCTGCATCACCGGCGAAGGCAGCATCCAGATGTGCATCCAGGAGCTGTCGACCTGCCTGCAGTACAAGACGCCGGTGAAGATCGTCTCGCTGAACAACCGCTACCTGGGCATGGTGCGACAGTGGCAGCAGCTGGACTATGGCAGCCGCTACTCGCACAGTTACATGGACGCGCTGCCCGACTTCGTCAAGCTGGCCGAGGCCTACGGCCACGTCGGCCTGCTGGTGGAGAAGCCGTCTGACGTTGAGGGCGCGCTGAAGGAAGCCATCCGCCTGAAGGACCGCACGGTTTTCCTCGACGTGCGCACCGACCCCACCGAAAACGTCTGGCCCATGGTCCGGGCGGGCAAGGGCATTTCGGAGATGTTGCTGGGTTCCGAGGACCTGTGAGCGGCTGAAGCCGCAGCCCGGCACCGGCGTTACCGCGCCGGCTGCCGGGGCCGCGGACGAAGCTGAGCACCGCCCCGGTTCGATCTCACCTTTTCCATCGAACGGCGTGGCCAAGGGCCGACCGGTTACCGCCGGCGGTCTGAAGAGCGCGCGAAGGACGATTTCCCATGAAACACATCATTGCCGTGCTGCTCGAGAACGAGCCCGGCGCCCTGTCTCGCGTGGTGGCGCTGTTTTCCGCCCGCGGCTACAACATCGAGAGCCTGACGGTGGCGCCCACCGAGGACGCCAGCCTCTCTCGCATGACCATCATCACCACCGGCAGCGACGAGGTCATCGAGCAGATCACCAAGCACCTGAACCGGCTCATCGAGGTGGTCAAGGTCGTCGACCTGACCGAAGGCAGCTACACCGAACGCGAGCTCATGCTCATCAAGGTGCGTGCGGTGGGCAAGGAGCGCGAGGAGATGAAGCGCATGGCCGAGATCTTTCGCGGCCGCATCATCGACGTCACCGAGAAGACCTACACCATCGAACTGACCGGTGACTCGGGCAAGCTCGACGCCTTCCTGCTCGCGATCGACCGCGCCGCCATCCTCGAGACCGTGCGTACCGGCGCCAGCGGCATCGGCCGCGGCGAACGCATTCTTCGGGTATGACCCAGCCCCGAAGCGCCTATGGCGCTCCCCCTCAAGGGGACGCCGCTGGCGGCCCGGCAGAGCCGGTTCCGCGGCGGCTACTTGAACAACCCATCACCCCTTTTTACGGAGAGAACCCATGAAGGTCTATTACGACAAGGACGCCGACCTCAGCCTCATCAAGGGCAAGAACGTCACCATCATCGGCTACGGTTCGCAGGGCCATGCCCATGCGCAAAACCTGAGCGACAGCGGCTGCAAGGTCACCGTCGGCCTGCGCAAGGGCGGCGCGAGCTGGGCCAAGGTCGAGAAGGCCGGCCTCAAGGTGGCCGAGGTGGCCGACGCGGTGAAGAGCGCCGACGTCGTGATGATCCTGCTGCCCGACGAGCAGATCGGCGCCGTTTACGCGAACGACGTCGAGCCCAACATCCGCCAGGGCGCCAGTCTGGCTTTCGCGCACGGCTTCAACGTGCACTACGGCCAGGTCGTGCCGCGTGACGACCTCGACGTCTGGATGGTCGCGCCCAAGGCCCCCGGCCACACGGTGCGCAACACCTACAGCCAAGGCGGCGGCGTGCCGCACCTGATCGCCGTGCACGCCGACAGGAGCGGCAAGGCGCGCGACCTGGCGCTGAGCTACGCCGCGGCCAACGGCGGCGGCAAGGCCGGCATCATCGAGACCAACTTCCGCGAAGAGACCGAGACCGACCTCTTCGGCGAACAGGCTGTGCTGTGCGGCGGCACCGTCGAACTGATCAAGGCCGGCTACGAGACGCTGGTGGAAGCCGGCTACGCGCCCGAGATGGCCTACTTCGAGTGCCTGCACGAGCTGAAGCTGATCGTCGACCTGATCTATGAAGGCGGCATCGCCAACATGAACTACTCGATCAGCAACAACGCCGAGTACGGCGAGTACGTCACCGGGCCGAAGATCGTCACCGAGGCCACGAAAGACGCGATGCGCCAGTGCCTGAAGGACATCCAGACCGGCGAGTACGCCAAGAGCTTCATCCTCGAGAACCGCGCCGGCGCGCCGACGCTGCTGAGCCGCCGTCGCCTGACCAGCGAGCACAGCATCGAGGTCGTCGGCGAAAAGCTGCGCGCGATGATGCCGTGGATCAAGGCCAACAAGCTGGTCGACCGTTCGCGCAACTAGGACCACCCCGGAGCGACCTGCGGTCGCCTTCCCTCAGGGGGCAACGCCAGCGGCCCTGCAAAGCCGGTGCCGCGGCGTTCGCTTGATGTCCCGCAGAGGGGTATCCTCGTCGTCTATGACAGAAGACACCCGCCCGCCCCAGGCCGCCATCGAAGCGGCCGAGCACGCCGAGGCGCCACGCCCGCGGCGCAAGGGCATCTACATGCTGCCCAACGGCATCACGCTGGCGGCGCTGTTCGCAAGTTTCTATTCCATCGTGATGGCCATGAATGGCCGCTTCGAGCTGGCCGCCATCGGCATCTTCTGCGCCGCCGTGCTCGACAGCCTGGACGGCCGCGTCGCGCGCATGACGAACTCGCAGAGCGCCTTCGGCGAGCAGATGGACAGCCTGTGCGACATGGTCGGCTTCGGCGCCGCGCCGGCGCTCATCGTCTACGAGTGGGCGTTGAAAGGCCTCGGCCGCTGGGGCTGGATCCCGGCCTTCGTCTACATCGCCGGCGCGGCGCTGCGCCTGGCACGCTTCAACACCAACATCGGCATCGTCGACAAGCGCTTCTTCCAGGGGCTGCCCAGCCCGGCCGCGGCGGCACTGGTGATGGGCCTGATCTGGGTCATGGACGACGCCGGCTTCAAGGCGGTATGGAAGATCGACTGGCTGGCCTGGACGGCCTTCGCGGTCACCCTCTACGCCGGCCTGACGATGGTCACCAACGTGCCCTTCTACAGCTTCAAGGTCGTGGGTGCCAAGCAGACGGTGCCCTTCGCCAGCATCATGGCCATCGCGCTGGCGATTGCGCTCATCAGCCAGAACCCGCCGCTGGCGCTGTTCGTGCTGTTCTGCATCTACGGTGTCTCGGGCTACGGCGTCTACGCGTGGCGGCGCTTCAAGGGTCAGTCGGTGAGCGTGATCGCCACGTCGACCGACGACCCCGACGAGAAGGGCCTGCACCAGTGACGGCCGCGCCGCAGGCACGTGCTACATTCCCGCCATGACGACGTTCCGCAGCCCCATCGCGCTAGCCCTGCTAGGAGCCCTGCGGGTGCGCTGATCGTCCACGTCTGAAGCTCTTCCGATCAACGGCCCGCCAGCGCAAGCAGCGGGCCGTTGTGCATTCTTCCGGATCTGCTTGCGAACCTCCAACGCACAGGCACACACCATGACCGATCAGCTCATCATCTTCGACACCACCTTGCGCGACGGCGAACAGTCGCCTGGCGCCTCGATGACGCGCGAGGAGAAGCTGCGCATCGCGCGTCAGCTCGAGCGCCTGCGCGTCGACATCATCGAGGCCGGCTTTGCGGCGTCGAGCAACGGCGACTTCGAGGCCGTGAAGGCCATCGCCGAAGCGATCAAGGACGCGACCGTGTGCTCGCTGGCGCGCGCCAACGACCGCGACATCTCGCGTGCCGCCGAGGCGCTGAGGGGAGCCGCGCGATCGCGCATCCACACCTTCATCGCCACCAGCGAACTGCACATGGAGAAGAAACTGCGCATGACGCGCGACCAGGTCTTCGAGCAGGCGAAACTGGCCGTGCGCTTCGCGCGCAACCTGTGCGGCGACGTCGAGTTCTCGCCGGAAGACGGCTACCGCTCCGACCCCGACTTCCTGTGCCGCGTGCTCGAAGCCGTGATCGACGAGGGTGCGACCACGCTGAACATTCCCGACACCGTGGGCTATGCCGTGCCCGAACTCTACGGCGAGTTCATCCGCAGCCTGCGTGAACGTGTGCCGAACAGCGACAAGGCGATCTGGAGCGTGCACTGCCACAACGACCTGGGCATGGCGGTGGCCAACTCGCTGGCCGGCGTGAAGATCGGTGGCGCGCGCCAGATCGAATGCACGATCAACGGCCTCGGTGAACGTGCCGGCAACTGTTCGCTCGAGGAAGTGGTGATGGCCTTGCGCACGCGGCGCGATTACTTCGGCCTCACGGTGGGCATCGACACGACGCAGATCGTGCCGGCCTCGCGCATGGTCAGCCAGACCACCGGCTTCGTCGTGCAGCCGAACAAGGCCGTCGTCGGCGCGAACGCGTTCGCCCACGCGAGCGGCATCCACCAGGACGGCGTGCTCAAGGCGCGCGACACCTACGAGATCATGCGTGCCGAGGACGTGGGCTGGGCCGCCAACAAGATCGTGCTGGGCAAACTGAGCGGGCGCAATGCCTTCAAGCAGCGCCTGCAGGACCTGGGCATCCAGATGGACAGCGAGGCCGAGATCAACGCCGCCTTCGCGCGCTTCAAGGACCTGGCCGACCGCAAGAGCGAGATCTTCGACGAGGACATCATCGCGCTGGTCGGCGACGAGAGCGTGACCGCCGAGCACGAACACTACCGGCTGCTGGCGTTGTCGCAGCAGTCGGCGATGGGCGAACGGCCGCACGCTCGCGTGGCGTTCGCCGCCGGCACGGTCGAGCACCACACCGAGAGCGACGGCAACGGCCCGGTCGACGCCAGCCTGAAGGCGATCGAGTCGAAGGTGCAAAGTGGCGCGGAAATGATGCTCTATTCGGTGAATGCCATCACCTCGGGCAGCACAGAATCCCAGGGTGAGGTCACCGTGCGATTGCAACTCGGCGGCCGCGTGGTGAACGGGGTGGGTGCAGACCCGGACATCGTGGTGGCTTCGGCCAAGGCTTACCTGTCGGCGCTGAACAAGCTGCACAGCGCTGCCGACCGGGTCGCCGC